>Ga0209155_1000013_pt1 | contig 70010 bp, 72 predicted proteins | sample GraSoiAngelo_122_FD_185879 | JGI IMG/M metagenome (GOLD analysis project Ga0209155, IMG submission 185879) | Grasslands soil microbial communities from the Angelo Coastal Reserve, California, USA - 14_0927_02_20cm (SPAdes) (version 2) | ecosystem: Environmental > Terrestrial > Soil > Grasslands ... | reverse complement strand
CACGCTGCAGCGCCATGAGGGCCGCATTTTCGCGCCGATGGCGTATTCCGTGGTCTCCGCGCTGATCGGGGCGCTGATCCTGTCGCTGACGCTGGTGCCGCTGCTTTGCGCCCTGATGCTGAAAAGGAAGCTGCCGGAGAAGGAGAACTTCCTGGTGCACGGCGCAAAGCAGCTGTACGAGCCGGCGCTCGGCTGGGCGCTCGGGCACAGGCGCTTCGTGCTCGGCGCCTCCGTCATTTCGCTCGCCCTGAGCCTCGCCCTGCTGCCGCGGCTCGGAACCGAATTTCTGCCCGAGCTGAACGAAGGCGCGGTGTGGGTCAACGTGAACTACCCGACGAGCGTGTCGGTCACCGAGGCGCAGGAGCTTTCCAGGCGCGTGCGCCAGGCGATCCGCAAGTTCCCGGAGGTGGTGAGCGTCACTTCCAAGGCGGGGCGGCCGGAAGACGGCACCGACCCCAAGCTGATCAACATGGCCGAGTTCCTGGTCGACCTCAAGCCCGAAAACGAATGGCAGCGCGGCGTCGACAAGCCCGGGCTGCTGCGCGAGATGGACGCCGAGGTCAACAAGATTCCCGGCATCACGCCGAGCTTCTCGCAGCCGATCCGCGACAACGTGCTCGAGTCGATCTCGCAGATCGACGGCCAGATCGTGATCAAGGTGTTCGGCGACGATCTCGAGGTGCTGCGCGACCAGTCGCTCGCCGTGCTTAGGCAGGTCGAGACGGTGCCCGGCGTGGCGCGCGCGTTCGTCGACCGGCTGGGGGAGCTGCCGCAGATCCAGGTGCGCGTCGACCGCGCCCGCGCCGCGCGCTACGGCCTCAACGTCTCCGACATCCAGGACGTGATCGAGACCGTGCTCGGCGGCAAGCAGGTGACGCAGATGTGGGAAGGCGAGCAGCACTTCGGCGTCGCGGTGCGGCTCGACGAGCCTGAGCGCACGCTGGTGCGCATGCAAAGCCTGCTGGTGGCGACCTCGGCCGGCGCCTACGTGCCGCTCTCCGAAGTGGCGAGCTTCCGTACCGTCGGCGGCCTGATGAACATCGCGCGCGAGAATGGCAAGCGCGTTTTCGCCATCGGCGTGTTCATTCGCGGCCGCGACATGGGCGGCGTGGTCGCCGATATGAAGGCGCGCGTCGCCCAGCACCTCAAGCTGCCGCCGGGCTATTCGATCACCTGGTCGGGCGAGTTCGAGAACCAGGAGCGGGCGATGGCGCGGCTCGCGGTGATCGTGCCGATCTCGATCCTGGTGATCTTCCTGCTGCTGTTCGACGCCTTCAAGTCGTTCCGCTCCTCGCTGCTGATCGTCGCCAACATCCCTTTTTCGGTGATCGGCGGCATTGTCGCGCTGTGGATCACCGGCATCTATCTTTCGGTGTCGGCGGCAATCGGCTTCATCGCCCTGTTCGGGCAGTCGGTGCTGAACGGCGTGGTGATGGTGGCGCTGTTCAACGAGCTGCGCGAGGCCGGCATGGCGCCGGAGAAGGCGGTGGTCAGCGGCGCGATCACGCGGCTGCGCACCGTGCTGATGACCGCGCTGCTCGCCTCGCTCGGCCTGCTGCCGATGGCGCTTTCCACCGGGATCGGCGCCGAGACGCAGAAGCCCCTCGCCGTGGTGGTGATCGGCGGGCTGGTTTCGGCGACGCTGCTCGTTCTCTTTGTCCTGCCAGTAATCTACGTGATGCTCTACCGCCGCGAAGAAAGGACCACGGTATGATCAAGCGAATGGTTGACGATGCGAATTCTGATCGTTGAGGACGATCCGTCGCTCGCCTCCGGCCTGGCGCGCATCCTGGAGGCCGAGGGCTACGCGGTGGACGTGGCCGGCCGCGGCGAGGAGGCGGTGGGCGCGGCACGCGGCGAGCGCTTCGACCTCGTCATCCTCGACATCGGATTGCCCGGCATGGACGGCTTCGAGGTGCTGCGCCGGCTGCGCGGCGCCGAGCATCGCGTCCCGGTGCTGGTGCTGACGGCGCGCGATACGGTGAGCGACCGCGTGCACGGGCTAGACCTGGGCGCCGACGACTACATGGCCAAGCCCTTCGCCATGCCGGAGCTGGCGGCGCGCGTGCGCGCGCTCATCCGCCGTTCGCTGGCGCAGACCGGGCCGAAGATCGTGCACGGGCCGCTGACCCTCGACACCGTGGCGCGGCGCGCCTACCTCGCCGGGGAGCCGCTCGAGCTGGCGGCGCGGGAGTGGGCCGTGCTGGAGGTGCTGCTCGGCAAGGTGGAGAAGATCGTGTCGAAGGAGAGCATCATCCAGGCGGTCGCCGGCTGGGACGAGGATCTTTCGCCCAACGCCATCGAGGTCTACATTTCGCGCCTCAGGACCAAGCTCGAGCGCGCCGGGGTGCACATCCGCACCGTGCGGGGCTTCGGCTACATGCTGGAGGAGTTCAAAATACGCTAGATGGCCGACGCAAGCCTCCGCGGGCAGCTGCTGCGCCTGCTGCTTTTCCCGGTCGCCGGTATCCTGGCAGTGAGCTCGGTCGCGGCGTACTACCTCGCCCGCGAGCCTGCCACCGATGCCTACGACGGCGCGCTGATCGACGCCGGGATCGCGCTCGCCGATCGCATCCACGTGCGCGACGGCGCGCTGGCGGTCGACCTGCCGAGCGCTGCCGAGCAGATCCTGCGCACCGACCAGTTCGACACGATCTACTACCTGGTGCGCGACCCATCGGGCAGGCTGATCGCCGGCGACGCGGGAATCCCGCCGCCGCCCGTCGCGCAGCGCCCGCAGGACCGCTCTGTTTTTTACGACGCAACCTACCGCGACACCAGGGTCCGGGCCGCGGCGCTGCTGGCGCCCTGCGGCGGCCAGGTCTGCACCATCACGGTCGCCGAGACGACGCGCAAGCGCGACCGCCTGGTGCGCGAGATCCTGCTCGGCAGCGTCATGCCGCAGGCGCTGCTCGCGGTGCTGACGCTCGCGCTGGTGTGGTTCGGCGTGGCGCGGGGCCTGGCGCCGCTCGAACGGCTCTCCGGCGAGATCCGCAAGCTTTCCCCACGCGACCTGCGGCCGATCGAGCCTGCGCTGGCGCCGGCAGAGACGCACCCGCTGATCGAGGCGCTGAACCAGCTGCTGGTGCAGGTCGAGGAATCGAACCGCAACCAGCAGCGCTTCCTCGCCAACGCCGCGCACCAGCTGCGCACGCCGCTCGCGGGACTGCGCACGCATGCCGAGCTCGCGCTTGCCCAGCCGCTCCCGGAGGAGACCCGGGCCGAGATCGAGCAGGTGCACAGCGCCACCGTGCGCATCGCGCGGCTGGCGAACCAGCTGCTGGCCCTGGCGCGCGCCGAGCCCGGCGGGCGGGTCGAGCCGCATTCGGCGGTGGACCTGAAGGGGCTGGCGGAAGGCGCGGCCGACGAATGGGTGCACAGCGCGCTCGCGCGCGAGCTCGACCTCGGCTTCGAGCTCGCGCCGGCGAGCGTTCGCGGAGACGCCTTTCTCCTGCGCGAGGCGCTCGGCAACCTGGTCCACAACTCGATCGAGTACGTGCCGCGCGGCGGCCACATTACGGTGCGCACCGGGGCGCGGAACGGGCGGCCGTTCATGGAGATCGAGGATGACGGCTCGGGCATCCCGCCCCAGGAGCGCGGGCGCGTCCTGGAACGCTTCTACCGCATGCCCGGCACCACGGGCACCGGCAGCGGCCTGGGCCTCGCCATCGTGCGCGAGATCGTGGCCGGCCACGGTGCGGCGCTCGAAATCAGCCATGGCATGGGCGGCCGCGGCTGCCGAGTTGCGATAACATTTCCGCATGGATAGCGTCGATATCGAGGTTCTGCGCACCGCCGAGGCGTGGCGCAAGCAAGGCCGGCGGGTTGCGCTGGGCACCATTGTCAAGACCTGGGGCTCCGCCCCCCGTCCGGTGGGGGCGATGGTCGCGATCCGCGACGACGGTCAGGTGGTCGGCTCGGTGTCGGGCGGCTGCGTCGAGGACGACCTGATCGACAAGGTCAAAGCCCGGGTGGTCGCCGCGACCAGGCCCGAGCTCGTCACCTATGGCGTCACCAACGAGGAGGCGACGCGCTGGGGACTGCCCTGCGGCGGAACGCTGCAACTTGTCCTGGAACCCCTGACTGACCATAGCCGCATCGCGGAATTGCTCGACCGAATCTCGCAACAGCAGCTCGTGAAACGGCGCCTGGAGATGGGCAGCGGCCGCGCCACGCTCGAACCGGGGCGCTGGCAGGATGTGCTCGAGTTCGACGGCAAGCTGCTGAGCGCGGTGCACGGCCCCCGCTGGCGGCTGGTGCTGATCGGCGCAGGCCAGCTCACGCGCTATCTCGCCGAGATGGCGCACATGCTCGACTACCACGTCAGCGTGATCGATCCGCGCGAGGAATACGCGAACGGCTGGGACCTGGCCGGCGTGCCGCTCAACCGCGGCATGCCCGACGACGTGGTGCGCGAGCTGAACCTGGATGGCCACAGCGCGATCGTCGCGCTCACGCATGACCCGAAGCTGGATGATCTCGCGCTGATGGAAGCGCTCAAGTCGGCGGCGTTCTATGTCGGTGCCATCGGCTCGAAGAAGAACAACGATGCGCGGCGCGAGCGCCTGCGCGAGTTCGACGTGTCCGCCGAGGAGATCGCGCGGCTGCGCGGCCCGGTCGGGCTCTACATCGGCTCGAAGACGCCGCCCGAGATCGCGGTGGCGATCCTCGCCGAAATGACCGCGGTGCGCCACGGCGTGAGCGAGCCGACCTGGGCCGCCAAGCCCGAGCGCCGCTTCGATCCTTCCGCCTGCGAAGTCAAGACGACGACTTGAAGAACATCGTCGGGCTCCTGCTTGCCGCGGGATCCGCGAAGCGCTTCGGTTCCGACAAGCTGCAACATCCGCTGCCGCACGGCGTATCCATCGCCGTGCAGGCGGCGCGCCATTTGAAGTCCGAACTCGACAGGGTGGTCGCCGTCACCAAGCCTGGCGCCGACGAGCTCGCGGCGCAGCTCAAGAACGAAGGCTGCGAGGTGACAGTGTGCGAGAACGCCGCCGATGGCATGGGGGCGAGCCTCGCCTGCGCGGCCCGCGCCGCGGGTGAAGCCGACGGCTACCTGGTGGCGCTCGGCGATATGCCATTCGTGCGCCGCACGTCGATTGCCGCGGTGCGCGCGGCTCTCGCCGACGGCGCAGCGCTCGCCGCTCCCTATTTCCGCGCGCGGCGCGGCCACCCGGTCGGCATGGCGGGAAGCTTTTACGCGGAGCTGCTGAGGCTGCGCGGCGACGAGGGCGCCAAGCGCCTGCTCGCCGCGCACGAGAATCGCCTCGTGAAAATTCCGGTCGGCGATCCCGGGGTGGTGCGCGACATCGATACGCGGGACGACCTCACGCCGCCGCTGCGAATCTGACGTATGATCGCCGCGGGAGGATAGGCAGGAGCGTGGCACAGAACCCGCGGCGCGCAGTGCTTTTTGCCGACGTCTGCGACAGCACCGCGATCTACGAATCGCTCGGTGACACGAAAGCGCTCGCGCTCATCAACCGGCTGCTGCGGCAGCTGGACGAGAAAGTCGCCCAATGCAGCGGCGCCGTGGTCAAGAGGCTCGGTGACGGCATGGTGTGCCAGTTTTCCGCCCCCGACGCGGCGCTGCGCGCAGCCTGCGAGATGCAGACGGCCGCATTCGATGTTGCGCCGGGCGACCATCCAAAGCTCGCCATCAAGGTGGTGTTTACCTATGGCCCGGTCATCATGGAGGGCGCCGATGTGTTCGGCGACACGGTGAACCTAACTGCGCGCCTGGTTGCCTTGGCCAATCCCGAGCAGATCCTCACCACGCAGCAGACGGTCGATTCGCTCGCCCCGGAGCTGCAGGCGCGCTGCCGGCCGCTGTACCCGATGAAAATCCGCGGCAAATCCGACGAGGTCATGGTTTGCGACGTCGTGTGGCGCCGCGACGCCGACCTCACCGAGACCTTGCGGCGCCCTGGCGACGTCCCGAGCCAATGGAACCTGAAGCTCGCTTATGGCGGCAGCATGTGCACGGTCGAGCCGGCGGGCTCGGTGCGCCTGGGACGCGACAAGGCGAACGACGTCGTCGTCGCCAGCACCCGCGCGTCGCGCGTGCACGCGCGCATCTTCGGCCGCCACGGCAACTTCGTGATCGCCGACCAGTCCTCGAACGGTACCTTTGTCCTGATCGACGGCAACAGCCGGGAGATGGTGCTGCGGCGTGAGGAAGCGGTGCTCGGCGAGCGCGGCTGGATCGGCCTCGGCGAGTCCGCGGCCTCGCACGGCGATCACGTGCTGCGCTTTCGCCTCGAGCGCCAGAAGAGTCAGTAACATAGGCGCTTTTGCGCCGCTGCCATGTTCGCCCCCAACCTCCTCGCGCAGGCCGACCCGGAAGTCTGGAACGCAGTCCACCTCGAGCACCGCCGGCAGGACGACCACGTCGAGCTGATCGCCTCCGAGAACTACGTCAGCCCGGCCGTGCTGATCGCGCACGGCACCCAGCTCACCAACAAGTACGCCGAGGGCTACCCCGGCAAGCGCTACTACGGCGGCTGCGAATACGTCGACATGGTCGAGACCATTGCGCTCGAGCGCGCCAAGCAGCTGTTCGGCGCGCCCTGGGCGAATGTGCAGCCGCATTCGGGCTCGCAGGCCAACCAGGCGGTTTACGCCGCGGCGCTGCGGCCGGGCGACACGCTGCTCGGCATGTCGCTCGCGCACGGCGGCCACCTCACGCACGGCTCATCGGTCAACTACTCGGGCAAGCTCTACAAGGTCATCTCCTATGGCCTCAGCGAGGACGAGGAGATCGATTACGCGCAGGCCGAGCGCCTTGCGATGGAGCACCGGCCGCGCTTGATCGTGAGCGGCGCGTCGGCGTACGCGCCGGCCATCGACTGGAAGCGCTTTCGCGCCATCGCCGACAAGGCGGGCGCGCTGCTGATGGCGGACATGGCGCATTACGCCGGGCTGATTGCCGCCGGGCTTTATCCGTCCCCCATCGGCATTGCCGACTTCGTGACTACCACCACGCACAAGACGCTGCGCGGGCCGCGCGGGGGCCTGATCTTCGGCACGCCGGAGCAGGAAAAGGCGGTCAACGCGGCTGTGTTCCCCGGCATCCAGGGCGGGCCGCTGATGCACGTCATCGCCGCCAAGGCGGTGGCGCTGGGCGAGGCGCTGAAGCCGGAGTTCAAGTCCTACCAGGGACGCGTGCTCGAAAACGCGCGCGCCATGGTGAAGGTATTCACCGAGCGGGGCGTGCGCGTCGTTTCGGGACGCACCGACTGCCACATGTTCCTGCTCGACCTGCGCAGGCTCGGCATCACCGGCAGGGACGCCGAGTCCGCGCTCGGGCGGGCGCACATCACGCTCAACAAGAACGCCATCCCCAACGACCCGCAGAAGCCGATGGTGACGAGCGGCGTGCGCGTTGGCACCCCGGCGATGACGACGCGCGGCTTGCGCAAGCCGGAGGCTGAAAAGCTCGCCCACCTCATCTGCGACGTGCTCGAAACGCCCGCCGACGAAACGAGGCTCGAGCGCGTCGCCGAAGAGGTCAGGGCGCTCTGCGCGAGGTTTCCCGTCTACGCATGAAATGCCCGTTCTGCGGCTCGGCCGACACCCAGGTGGTCGACACCCGGGCGAGCCTCGAGGCCAACACCATCCGCCGCCGCAGAAAGTGCGTGCGTTGCGAGAAGCGCTTTACCACCTACGAGCGCGTGGACCTGAAGATGCCGCGCCTGGTGAAGAAGGACGGCAGCCGCACCGACTTCGACCGCGACAAGCTGACGGGCAGCATGAGGCTCGCGCTGCGCAAGCGCCCGGTCGCGACCGACGCGGTCGAGGCCGCCGTCGACCGGGTGATCGAGCGGCTGCGCTCGCTCGGCGAGCGCGAAGTGCCGACCAGCCGCGTCGGCGACTTCGTGATCCGCGAGCTCGCCAAGCTCGACAAGATAGCCTACATCCGCTTTGCCTCGGTGTACCGCAGCTTCGAGACGCCGGACGATTTCCGCGAGGCGGTGCAGGAAGTGAAGTCCGCGCGCAAACGGCGCAGGTGACAGCAGCTTCAGTGACCCCGTTTGGGTCGTTCGATCACGCCATGATGGGGCGGGCGCTTTCGCTCGCTGAAAAAGGCTTGTATACCGCCACGCCGAATCCGCGCGTCGGCTGCGTCATTACCCGCAACGAGGAAATCGTCGGCGAGGGCTGGCACGAGAAGCCGGGCGAGCCGCACGCCGAAGTGCTCGCGCTTCGCGCAGCGGGCGAACGCGCGGCGAATGCCACCATCTACGTCAACCTCGAGCCCTGCAATCACCAAGGGCGCACTCCGCCTTGTGTCGAGGCGCTGGTCAAGTCGAAAGTCGGGCGCGTCGTAGCGGCGATGCGTGACCCGAATCCAGTCGCCGCGCACGGCGGCGAAGCTCTCATCAGCGCCGGTATCGCGTTCGAGCACGGCCTGCTTGAGGACGAGGCCCGCGAGCTGAACATCGGCTTCGTCTCGCGCATGACGCGCGGCCGGCCGTGGGTGCGGCTCAAGGTGGCGGCCACGCTTGATGGCCGCACCGCGCTTGCCGACGGCAAATCGCAATGGATCACGGGACCGGCGGCGCGGCGCGACGGGCATCGCTGGCGGGCTCGCGCCTGCGCCGTGCTGACGGGGATCGGAACGGTCAGCGCCGACGACCCCCGGCTCACGGTGCGCGATATCGAGACGCCGCGCCAGCCGCTACGCGTGATCGTGGATAGCCGGCTGGAGACGCCCGCCACGGCGCGGATTCTGGAAGGCGGCAACGTGCTGATCTTTACCGCCGGCACGGGCAAGGGGCCACGCGGCGCAGAGGTGGTTCGGCTGCCGAATCCCGATCGGAAGGTCGACCTGCCGCGCATGCTGGAGGAGCTGGCTCGGCGCGGCATCAATGAATTGCAGGTCGAGGCCGGCTTCCGGCTGAATGGATCGCTCGTGCGCGAGGGCTGCGTCGACGAGTTTCTGGTGTACCTGAACCCGAGTTTCCTCGGCGAGGCGGCGCAGGGGATGCTCGATCTTCCCGCGCTCGCCGCGCTCGGGGAGAGGCGCAGGCTGAGGCTGCTATCGGTCGAGCGCCTCGGCGACGACCTGCGCATCGTCGCGCGACCCGCATAGCGTCGCGGCCAGCAGATCCACCGCGACCTGCGCGCTGCGCCCGCCCTTGTCGAGCCGCGGGCAATATTCGACCAGCTCGACTGCGGCGAGACCAGGCCTGCCGCCGATGCCCTCCAGCGCCCGCGCGAGCTCGGCACCACCCAGCCCGCCCTCTGCCGGTACCGCCACGCCCGGCGCGTCTTCCGGCGTCACTACGTCGAGATCGATGCTGATGCCGAATCCTGCCGTGTCTTGCGATGCGATGCGTAGCGCCTCGTCGAGCGCCCTCCGGAGACCGCGCTGCCGGACTTCTTCCATCAGGTACACGCGCACGCCCAGGCGCGCGAGCCGCTCGGACTCCTCGGGCTCATAGCTGCGCACGCCGACGAGGCAGACGTGGCGCGGATCCAGCACGCCTGACGCCAGGCCGTAGAGCGGGTCGTCGTCCTGCCCGAGGAGCCAGGCGAGCGGCATGCCGTGCAGGCGCCCGGTGTGGCTGGTCCCGGGGGTGTGGCTGTCCATGTGTGCATCCACCCACACCAGGCCCAGGTCGCCGCGCAGGCTGCGCGCCACGCCGGTCCATGTTCCTCCCGCGCAGGTGTGATCGCCGCCGAGCACGCAGGGCAACCTGCCGTGGCGCAGCGAGTCAGCGACCGCTGCAGCAAGAAGGCTGCACAGCCTGCTTACCGCGACCTGCTTGCGCCGCTCGGTCGGCGACGGCCGCAGAATCGGGCCGGGCAGCGTCGGAATGCCGTACTCGCGCAGGCGCGAAAGGAGGAGCGGCGCGAGCACCGCGGGCGCGTCGGCGCACCCGGGATCCACGCCTCCAAGGCCCCAAGCCGCGCTGATTAATTCCACCTGCCGCTGCATGGCTACAGTATGACCTTATTTCTTTTGGGTTACCCTTCGCTGCCATGTTCACAGGCATCGTGCAGGCGGTGGGGAAGATCGTGCGCGTTCATCCGCTGGAGGTGGAATGCCCCGCCCTCGGTCTGGCCGACATCGCGGTGGGCGACTCGATCTGCGTGCAAGGGGTGTGCCTCACTGTTTCGGCGATCACCTCGCGTGGATTTACGGCCGACGTGTCGGGCGAAACGCTGCGCGTCACCTCGGGGCTGGACCGACCGGGCGAGGTGAACCTGGAGAAGGCGCTCGCCATGGGCGGGCGCCTCGGCGGCCACCTGGTCACCGGGCACGTCGACGGAGTAGGCGAAGTGCTGCAGTTCGCGAACGGCTTGCTTCAGGTTCGTGCCCCGCCGGACCTGAAACGCTACATCGCCGGCAAAGGCTCCATTTGCGTCGATGGGGTCAGCCTGACCGTGAACCGGGTCGAGGGCGACATTTTCGAAGTGAATCTCGTCCCGCACACCCTCAAGGTCACGACGCTGGCGCGGCTCGCACCGGGTGCGAAAGTGAATCTCGAAGTGGACCTGATTGCACGCTACGTCTATCGGGTTCTCAATACCGACGAAACAAAACGCCCGCGATGAAGCGGGCGTTTTGCCGACGACCAAGGCTAGCGCTTATACATGTACCACCACACCGCCGCCGCGATGACGATGATGAGGAGCACTGCGCCGCTATCCGCGCCGGCAGGCAGTGACTCGAGCCTGTTGGCGAGCGTCGCGATTTCCTGATCGCTCATTGCCTGAACCCGATCTTTCGCCTGTGCGGGATCTATGCCAAGCGCCTGGAGTTGACTGGCTACCTCGGCACGGCTGAGCATGCTAAGAACAGCCGTGCGGTCGCCGTGGTTAGCAGTCGAGGCGACCTGCTCGGTGCCGATCATTCCTGCCTGTGCCATTTGAAATGGCGTCCAGGCCATCAGCGCGATCAAGATGCGGCAAAGCGTGTTATTCATTATGCGGTTCATCTGCGCTCCAGAGGTTGGTTAAGAGGGGAGGCTTCACGGCCAGCTTGCCGTGACCTGAATCTAGTTTCTGTCAGTCCGCGAAGTCAAGAACGAATGCGTTTATTCATCCGCGCGCCGCAACAGGCTGTTGCGAAGTTCCGAATCCGGCCAGGCACTCTGTGACATAAGTCTCATCGTGTTGCTACGCATTGATCCCGCGCTGCCCATCAACGCCAAGCGCGACGCGATCCGCGCCGCCGTGGAAAAGCACCCGGTGGTCATTGTGTGCGGCGAGACAGGCTCGGGCAAGACGACCCAGTTGCCGCAGATCCTTCTCGAGATGGGTCGCGGCTCGGCCGGCCGCATCGGCCATACGCAGCCGCGGCGCATCGCCGCGCGTTCCGTGGCGGCGCGCGTCGCCGACGAGCTCGGGACCAAAGTCGGCGCGCTGGTGGGCTACAAAGTGCGGTTCCATGAAAGCGTGCGGCCGGATACGGCGATAAAGCTGATGACCGACGGCATCCTCCTCGCCGAGACGCAGAGCGATCCCGAGCTGCGGCAGTACGGCTCGATCATTCTCGACGAGGCGCACGAGCGCAGCCTGAATATCGATTTCCTGATCGGCTACCTGAAAAAGCTCGTCGAGATCCGCAGCGATCTCAAGGTCGTCGTCACGTCGGCCACCATCGATGCGGAGCGTTTCTCCAGGCATTTCGACAACGCGCCGGTGATCGAGGTATCGGGGCGCCTTTATCCCGTGGAGATGCGCTACCGGCCGGTCGCCGGCGACTCCGAGGACACGACTCGCGAAGAGGAGGAGCAGGCGCTTGCCGACGCGGTCGAGGAGCTGTGTCGCGAGGGCGAGGGCGACATCCTGGTATTCCTGCCCGGAGAGCGCGAGATCCGCGACACTGCCGAAGTGTTGAGGCGCCGGCATCTGGGAGCGGAGCTTCTTCCCCTGTATGCGCGGCTTTCCGCCCCGGATCAGGACCGCGTATTCAGGCCCGGACGCGAGCGCCGCATCGTACTCGCCACCAACGTCGCGGAAACCTCGCTCACGGTGCCGCGCATCCGGTACGTCGTCGATACCGGTCTTGCCCGGGTAAAGCGATACAGCTATCGCAACAAGGTGGAGATGCTGCGCGTCGAGCCGATCTCCCGGGCGGCAGCCAACCAGCGCGCCGGGCGTTGCGGACGCGTTGCGCAGGGCGTCTGCATTCGCCTGTATTCCCAAGAGGACTTCGAGAAGCGTCCTGCATTCCCAGATCCGGAGCTGCTGCGCTCGTCCCTCGCGTCGGTAATCCTGCGGGCAAAGAGCCTCAGCCTGGGCAACGTCGAGGAGTTTCCCTTCCTCGATCCTCCGGCGCCGCGCGCAATCGCCGACGGCTACGCATTGCTCACGGAGCTCGGTGCCGTCGATGAACGCAACGAGCTTACGCAGCTCGGCGGCGAACTCGCCAGGCTGCCGCTCGACCCGCGCGTCGGCCGCATGCTGGTCGCGGCGCGCGCCGAAGGCTGCCTCGAGCAGCTGTTGATCATCGCCGCGGCGCTCTCGGTGCAGGATCCGCGCGAGCGCCCGCCCGAGCGCGCGGCGGCCGCCGACGAACGCCATGCGAAGTTCGCCGACGAACGCTCGGATTTTCTCGCCTTCCTCAAGCTCTGGAAGCTGTTTGACGGAAAGCTCGAGAAGGCTTGCCGCGAGAACTTCCTTTCCGTCCCGCGCATGCGGGAGTGGCGCGATATCCACGCCCAGCTTGAAACCACGCTCGCCGAGATGAAATGGCCGGCATCCTCGGCGAATCCCGAGAGCGCCGAGGGGTATCGCGCCATCCACCGCGCACTGCTCGGCGGGTTGCTCGGCAACGTCGGCATGCGCGACGAGGCGGAAGGCAGCTACACCGGTGCCCGCGACATCAGGTTCTGGGTGCACCCCGGTTCGTGGACCAGGAAACCCGGCAAGTGGCTCGTCGCCGCCGAGCTGGTCGAAACCACGCGGCTTTTCGCCCGCACCGTGGCGAATGTCGATCCGAAGTGGCTGGAGGAGCTCGGTGCGCACCTGCTCAAGCGCGACCGGCACGATCCGCATTGGGAAAGGAGCCGCGCCCAGGTCATGGCGCTCGAGCGCGGCACGCTCTACGGGCTACCTGTATACGCAAACCGCCGGGTGGACTTTGCGTCCTTCGACGCCGCGCTCTCGCGCGGCATCTTCATCCGCTCGGCGCTGGTCGAAGGCGATTTCGAGACGCGGGCGCCATTTTTTGCTCACAACCGCCGGCTCGTCGCCGAGATCGAGCGCCTCGAGCACAAGTCGCGCCGGCCGGACATCCTGGTCGACGAGGAGCTGATCCACGCCTTCTACGACGCGCGCGTCCCGCAAGGCATATCGAGCGGCGCCGACTTCGACAAGTGGCGCAAGGACGCCGAGCGCAAGCTTCCCAGGCTGCTTTACCTTTCACGCGACGACCTGATGCGGCACCGGGCGGCCGGCATCACTACGGACAATTTTCCCCCGGCGTTGCAGCTCGGACCCAACCGCTTGGCTCTCGAGTACCTCTTCGAGCCCGGCTCGCCGCGCGACGGCGTCACGATGAGCGTACCGCTCGCGCTGCTCAACCAGGTGCCGGCGGCGCGTACCGAGTGGCTGGTGCCCGGACTGCTCAAGGAGAAGATCAGAGCCATGGCGAAGTCGATCCCGCAGCGTCTGCGGCACAAGCTCGGGTCGCTCGACGAGTTCGCCGCCGCGTTCTGCGAGGCAGTCCCGCCCTCCGACACACCGCTCGCGGCGGCTCTCGCCCGCCACATCCGCGAGAAGTTCAATCTCGACATCCCGCTCGATTCGTTCCGGCCCGACTCTGCGCCGGCGCACCTGCATATGAACTTCCGCGTCGTCGACGACCACGGCCGGCAGCTTGGCATGGATCGCGATCTCGCGCAGCTGAAAGCAAGCCTTGGCGAGAAAACCGCGGCAATCCTGCAAACTGAGGCTTCGGCCGCGGAGTCCGAGCGCTACACCGGCTGGACCATGGGCGATCTGCCCGAAATCATGGAAATCGAACGCGGCGGCCAGACGCTGATCGGTTATCCGGCGCTGGCCGATGCCGGGGAGGCGGTCACGCTGCAGGTCCTCCACTCCCCCGAGAAGGCACGTGAGATCCATCGCGGGGGAGTGCGGCGATTGCTGGCGATCGCATTTCGCGACCGCATTCGCGACCTCGAAAGGACCCTGGCGCGCGACGTCGCCCTCGGACCGCTCAAAGCCGACGTCGTCACGGCGGCGCTCGAGCGCACGTTTCTTCCGGGCTCGCTGCCGATGACGCAGGCCGACTTCGCGCGCCGCGTCGAAGACGGCCGCAGCCGGTTCAATCTAATCGCCCAGGAAATCGCCCGTGCCGCCTCCGGCATCCTGGCCGAGCGCGCGGCGCTGGAGAAAAAATTGCCCCCTGCACTGAAGGCGTTCCCGCAGGCCGGTGATGACATCAAGCAGCAGCTCGGGCGGCTCCTCGCGCCCGGCTGGCTCGCGCGCACTCCGTGGGAGCGCTTGCAGCACCTGCCGCGCTACCTGAAAGCGGCGTCACTGCGCCTCGACAAGCTGCGCGCCGACCCGGCGCGCGATGCGCGCCTGGCCGTGGAGCTGGCGTCCGTCGAGCAGCCTTACCTGCGGGAGCTTGCTGCGCGCCTGCGGCAGGGCGCGGTCACGGCGCAGCTCGAGCAGTTCGGCTGGCTGGTCGAGGAATTGCGTGTTTCGCTCTTCGCGCAGGAGCTGCGCACCCCGATCCCTGCGTCGGTCAAGCGCCTGGCGAAACTCTGGCAGACTCTGCGCAAATGAGCATCGCACGTTCGCTGTTGTACGGTGTCGCCAACCTGCTGCATCCCCGCATGCTGTGGCTGATGTTATGGCCGATGCTGATCGCGCTCGCCATCTGGGGCACTGTGGCAATCGCGCTATGGGTGCGCGTTGCGACCCTGATTGCCTCAGTGCTGCAGCGCTGGCTCGAAACGGCGATGTTCTTCGCGAACTTCAACCTCGGCGACGCCACCCTCATCGCGGCGCACGTGCTGCTGTTCCTCGTGTTCGTGCCTCTGGTCTACCTCACTGCTTTATTCATCCTCGGCATCTTCGGCATGCAGGCGATGGTCGATCATGTGGCGCGCCGTTCCTTCCCGGATCTGGAGCGGCGCCGCGGCGGCGGGGTCGCGGGGAGCGGGTGGAACGGCCTGGTCGCGCTTTTCGGGATGCTCGGCCTTGGCATCCTCACCCTGCCGCTCTGGCTGCTGCCGCCGCTGTGGCCCCTGATCCCGGTGGCGATCCTCGGCTGGGGCAATCAAAGGCTCCTGCGCTATGACGCCCTTGCCGAGCATGCCGACCCGGCCGAGATGGCGCGGATCTTCCGCGAGCGGCGCGGCGGCCTGTACCTGCTCGGCCTGCAGCTGGCGCTGCTGGCGTACGTGCCGATACTCGGTTTGTTCGCGCCAGTAATTTTCGGTCTCGCCTTCATTTACTACCTGCTCGACGCTCTGCAGGCCGCGCGGCAGCACGATTAGGCTGCAGCTATTGCTGCCATCCGAACAAACCATTGGCCACCCGGAACGTGCTTTCCTAGACTCTGTGTTTCCGTTTGAGTCCAGAGCCAGGAGTCAGATCATGTTCGCCAATCGCGAAGGGCAAAGAGTTCCTCAGGTGACGTTCCGCATCCGCGCCGCCAACGAGTGGAAAAGCGTCACCTCCGACGAAATGTTCAAGGGCGGGACCGTGGTGGTATTTTCCCTACCCGGGGCGTTCACGCCGACCTGCTCGTCCGTGCACGTGCCGCGCTATAACGAGCTGGCGCCGGCGTTCTACGCCAATGGAGTGGACAAGATCGTCTGCGTCTCGGTCAATGATCCGTTCGTCATGAGCGAGTGGGCGGCCGCGCAGGAGGCGGGCAACGTCACGATGCTGCCGGATGGGAACGGCGAGTTCACGGAGAAGATGGGCATGCTGGTAGACAAGTCCGAGCTCGGCTTCGGCAAGCGCTCATGGCGCTATTCGATGCTGGTGAAGGACGGCGTGATCCAGAAGATGTTCATCGAGCCGGAAACACCCGGCGACCCGTACGAGGTGTCGGATGCCGATACGATGCTGATCTACATCAATCCCAAGGCAAAGAAGCCAGATCAGGTGGCGATTCTCACGCGCGAAGGTTGCGACTACTGCGCGAAAGCGAAGGTTCTACTCAAGGATCTTGGCTACGATTACGCCGAGGTACCGCTTGACCATAGAATCCGCACGCGCGCGGTCGGCGCCATCACCGGCCGTGGCACCGTGCCGCAGGTATTTGTCAACGGCAAGCATATCGGCGGCCTGGAGGATCTGCAGCAATGGGCAAAAAGGGCAGCGTGATTTGGCATTCGGCGCCTTCATCATCGGGGATGAAATCCTTGTAGGAAAGCGCCAGGACAGGCATCTCGCCTTCCTCATTGGTGCCCTCACAAAGCGCGGGCTGCGGCTTGCCTGGGCGCAATACCTCGGTGACGATGCGGTGCGTCTCGCTGCGGCGCTTGAGCGCAGCTTCGCTTCGGGAGATGTCGTGTTCAGCTTCGGCGGCATCGGTGCTACGCCGGACGACCACACGCGGCAATGCGCCGCCGTGGCCGCGCGCGCGCCGTTGCATCTGCACCCCGATGCCGAGCGGGAGATCCGCGCGCGCTTCGGTGGCGACGCGACCCCGCAGCGGCTGAAGATGGGCGAATTTCCCGAAGGCGCGCGGATCATTCCCAATCCGGTGAATCGGATCCCGGGATTCTCGCTGCACGAGCACCATTTCGTACCAGGCTTTCCGCAGATGGCGGCGCCAATGGTCGAGTGGGTGCTTGATACCCAGTACAAGCAGCTGTTTGACCGCGACCGCTGGGCGGAAAGATCAATCCTGGTCTATGAAGCTGGCGAGAGCCAGCTGATCCCGGCGATGGAAGCAGTGGGGGCGCGCTTTCCGGAGGTGAAGGTGTTCAGCCTGCCCTCGATGGGCGAGGACGGAAGCCGAATTCATGTCGAACTGGGCGTGCGGGGAAACCCTGCCCAAGTAGGCGACGCGATGGAAGCATTGCGCCACGCGGTATCGGAGGGCGGCTTCCCCTATAAATGAAAACCCCGCTTTAGGCGGGGCTTCCCTTACCTCTTTTTAGATCTGGCAGCCTTCGTGCGGCTGCGCTTCGCGCTAGATCGAGCGTTGTTGCTCTTGCCCGGTTTGGCGCTTACGCGACCTTTTTTGGCTTCGCGAGGCCTTTTACTGTCTCAGTTGCGGCAGCGACGTTCGCCTCAGCGATCTCGGTCGCTTGCTTGGCGGCCTTGGTGAGGTTGTCGTAGGCCGAATTCGCGGCGGCCAGCATCGACTTCACCGCGGCGACCGCGACGTCCGAGCCGGCCGGCGCGTTCTTCGAGACCTTGTCGAGCAGCGTCACGAAGTTCTCATTCCACTCGGCGACACGGCGCTCCGCCACTTTCGACAGCTCGGCATTCGCCTCGGTCGCGACCTCGTACACGCTCTTCGAATAGGCGATGGCCTTCTCGATGGCGGGCTGGGTAAATGAGTTCTGCAGCGTAACGAACTCCTGCACATCCTTCGCGCTGAGCAGCGCACGGGTGTTGGCAACGCTGTCTTCGAACGCGCTCTTTACTGCGCTCGCCTGGATAGTCGCCAGCTTTTCCAGTGCAGTGAACTGCGTGTTGGCGACGGCGAGAAGTGCCTCTACAGTGGCCTTGTTGGCCGCTTGAATCTGTTCCGGTGTCACGTACATTTCCTGGCTCCTGGTCTGAGTTTTGTGCAATGCAGCAAAGCGGATTTTAGGCTGATCGTGTTCAAAGTCAAGAGGCTTGTGCATAGCAATATAAGTTAGTTAGTGCACCCTTACGCAGAAGCCGTCGCTTTCCCCCTCGCCCCGGCCGCCTGCGTGCATGCGCCCGCTATGCTGTCGGTCTGCCTAGTAACCAAGCGATGAGCATCGATTACCGTCCGAACGACCCGTCAGTGCTGGCGGATCCGTTCCCGCTTTACCGACGCATGCGAGATGAGGACCCGGCGCATTGGAGCCCGGTCCTCAAGGCGTGGGTGCTCACGCGTTACGAGGACGTCAAGCGAGTATGCCTGGACAGCCGGGTGTCCTCGGACCGGCTGCGACCGTTTTTTGCAACGCTGTCTTCGGGTGAAGCCGAGCACATCACACAGTTGATGCGCGTTCTGACGCTGTGGATGGTGTTCCGCGATCCGCCAGAGCACACGCGTCTCCGCCGTCTGGCGGGCAAGGTCTTCAACGTGCGCTCCATCCACGCCCTGCGTCCAAACGTGGAGGCGCTCACCACGTGGCTTCTGGAGCGGATCGGCGAGCGCGAGGAATTCGACTTCATCGCCGAGTTCGCCGGCCCCCTGCCGGCCCTGGTGATCATGGACATGCTCGGCGTGCCGCATAGCGAGCTGCCGCGCCTGAAGCATCTGTCCGACGAGATGGCGCTCTTTATCGGCAGCGCGCGCGATACGCCGGAGAAATACGGCCGCGCCGAGGCAGCGACCCAGGAAATGGCGCATCTGTTCCGCGAGCTGATCGCCTCACGCCGCGCGCTGCCGCGACACGACCTGCTGACGGAGCTGGTCAATCTCGAGGAGGGTGGCGACCGTCTCACCGACGACGAGCTGGTGGCGACTTGTGTGCTCCTGCTATTTGCCGGGCACGAGACGACCACGCACCATATCGCCAACGGGCTCCTCGCGCTGCTGCGTTTTCCCGGCGAGCAGCAACGATGGCGCGAGACCCCGGGCATTGCGCCTGCCGCGGTGGAAGAGCTGCTGCGCTACGACGGGCCGATCGGTGCGCAGGTGCGTATCGTCCAGGACGAGCAGGTGCTGCATGGCCGCACGCTGCGGCACGGGGAGCGCGTATTCCTGATGATGAACGCGGCGAACCGCGATGAGCGTGCCTATCCGCAGCCTGATCGCCTCGATTTGTCACGCAGCGGCGTGCCGCATCTGACCTTCGGCTTCGGCGCGCACATCTGCCTGGGCTTCCCGCTCGCACGGCTGGAAAGTCAGATCGCGCTTCCCGCGGTGCTCAGGCGGTGGCGCCACATCGAGCTGGCCCGCGAGCGGCTCGATTGGCTCGACTCGATGGTTCTGCGCGGAATGAAGGCCATGCCACTGATCGCGACGGCGTGAGCGCAGAGCCGGATCACCTGCCGCCGCGGCTCTGGTGGCTGCTCGCCGGACTCACGCTGGCGTGGGGATTCAACTGGACAGCCATGAAGGTCGCGCTGGGCGACGTGTCACCGTGGACGTTTCGCACGCTTTGCCTCGGCCTTGGCTCGGCGGTGCTGTTCCTGGTGTTGCGCGCCGGCGGCCAGCGCCTGGGGGTACCGAAAGGGCAGTGGGGAAGACTGGCGGCGCTGGCCTTTTTCAACATCACCTGCTGGAACGTTCTGGTGGCCTTCGGCCTGACGATGATCCCCTCGGGCCGCGCGGCGATTCTCGCATACACCATGCCGGCGCTCGCGATCCCCTTGTCCGTTTGGCTGCTCGGCGAGCACCTGACGACCGCCAAGCTCCTCGGTCTGGCCTGCGGCATGGCGGGCCTGGCGCTGCTGCTCGGTGAAGGGATCGTCAGCCTGGGGAAAGCGCCGCTCGGCTCGCTGCTCGTGCTGGGCGCGGCAGCCAGCTGGGCGCTGGGCGTGATCCTGCAGAAGCGCTATCCGATGTCGATGCCCGCTGGGCCGTACACCGCCTGGATCATGCTTCTCGGCGGTGTACCGATTTTCATTGGCGCGCTCCTTTTCGACGATTTCGGCACGCTGAGGCATGTGCGCCCCGAGGCGGCTCTCGGCATTGCCTATAACGTGCTCATCGCGTTTGCCTGGGCGCATTGGGCGTGGATCAAGATCGCGACGGCGGTCAGCGTCACGGTGTTCTCGCTCAGCATGCTGGTTATTCCGGTGGTCGGGGTCCTCAGCGGAATGCTGTTTCTCGGCGAGCGCCCCACCTGGGCGGAATACGCTGCGCTGTTGCTAGTCCTCGGCTCGCTGCTGACGGTCGTTATTCCGGCGCGTCAGGTGCGGTAACCATTCGCCTCGCGGGAATGAGTCCCGGGTCCCAGCTGCGGACCGCTTCGCGCAGATTCGCTGCTTCCGGCTGGCCAAGAAAGGCGAGGGCGGTGCGCAGTTGGTCCTTGGCGCCTGTCAGCTCGATCGCTCGCGCTCCCGTCTGCTTGGAGAGCTTTTCGCCGACGGCGTTCACTGCAACCGGAACGTGAAGATAGCGCGGTGTCGGGTAGCCGAGCAGACGCTGCAGATAAATCTGCCTCGCCGTTGAGTCGAGCAAGTCAGCACCGCGTACTACGTCCGTAATACCTTGCTCGGCGTCGTCGACTACCACTGCCAACTGGTATGCGAACTGGCCGTCGGCCCGGCACACGATGAAATCACCGACGTCGCGTTCCACCGACTGCTCGATCTTGCCTTGCACGCGGTCCACGAAACAGATCGGTTCTGCCGTGGTCCTCACGCGTAAGGCTCGAGAGGTCTTCCCGGCCGGCAGGCCGTTGCGGCAGGTTCCGGGATAAACACCGGCCGCGTTCATGGCGAGGGCGGAATCGGCGACCTCTTTTCTGCTGCAGCCGCAGGCATATGTCTTGCCAGTAAGTCTTTCGAGCGCGTCGCGGTAGAGCATGCGGCGCCGGCTTTGATAGGCCACGGGTCTGTCCCACTCGAGCCCGAGGCTTTCTAGCGCACGCAGGATCTGGCCGGCGGCGCGGGGCTGCTCGCGCGGCGGGTCCAGATCCTCGATGCGCACCTGCCAGCGTCCGCTCGCCGCGCGCGCATCGAGCCAGCTGGCGAGCGCGGCGACCAGCGAGCCGAAGTGCAGCGGCCCGGTGGGAGATGGCGCGAACCGGCCGGCATACATGGCTGTCTAGAGTACACTGCACGCTTTTTTCCGGAAGGACCACGATGGCGACGATGGATCTCACCAAGGAGAATTTCGAGAAGACCGTCAACGAAAACCCGATGGTGATCGTCGACTTCTGGGCGCCATGGTGCGGTCCCTGCAAAGGCTTCGCTCCGGTGTACGAGCGGGCCTCCGAGGCGTACCCGGACGTGGTGTTCGCCAAGGTGAACACTGACGAGGAGCAGGAGTTGGCCGGCGCCTTCGGTATTCGCTCGATCCCTACCCTGATGGTGTTCCGCGACAAGGTCATCCTGTTCCAGCAGGCAGGCGCGCTGCCCGGGACTGCGCTCGATCAGGTGATCACGCAGGCCAAGTCGCTCGACATGGCCAAGGTGCAAAAGGAAATCAGGCAGCAGAACAACGGGTCGAGAAAGCCAGAGGCCAGGGAGTAGAAGTAACATTACCGCCGCGATGAGCGGCAGCCGCATCGAGAAGGACAGCTTCGGCCCGATCGAGGTCCCGGCCGATCGGCTGTGGGGCGCACAGACCGAGCGGTCGCGGCGTTTTTTCCGCATCTCCGGCGAGCGCATGCCGCTCGCCGTGCTGCATGCGCTGGCGCTCGTCAAGAAGGCCGCGGCGGCAGTGAACGCCCAGCTCGGCTTGCTAGATGGAGCCAAGTCCGAGGCTATTCAGCGCGCGGCCCAGGAGGTGCTCGACGGTAAGCACGACGAGGAGTTCCCGCTGGTCGTCTGGCAGACCGGCTCGGGCACGCAAAGCAACATGAACGTCAACGAGGTGCTCGCCAACCGCGCTTCGGAGCTGCTCGGCGGCGAGCGCGGCGCTAAGCGCCTAGTGCATCCGAACGACGACGTCAATCTCGGGCAGTCGTCGAACGACGTGTTCCCTACCGCCATGCACATTGCCGCGGCGCGCGCGCTGCACGGCGATGTGCTGCCCGCGGTGCAGCGGCTTGCCGCGACGCTCGCGGCCAAGCAGGCCGCCTTCGATCGCATCGTAAAAATCGGCCGCACTCACCTGCAGGACGCGACCCCTCTCACGCTCGGCCAGGAATTCTCGGGCTACGTCGCCCAGCTCGAGCTGGCATCGCAGGCCATCGGCGACGCATTACCGCGGCTCTATCAGCTCGCGATCGGCGGAACAGCCGTCGGCACGGGGCTGAACACGCACCCGCAATTCGCCGAGCGCGTCTGCGAACGGATTTCGCGCGACACGGGCCTGCCGTTAGTATCCGCGCCGAACAAATTCGCGGCGCTTGCGGGGCACGAGCCCCTGGTCTTCGCCCATGGGGCGCTGAAAACGCTCGCCGCCGCCCTCAACAAGCTGGCAAATGACGTGCGGCTGCTCGCCTCGGGGCCGCGCTCCGGCCTCGGCGAGCTGCGCATCCCGGAAAACGAGCCGGGCAGCTCGATCATGCCGGGGAAGGTCAATCCTACGCAGGCGGAAGCGCTCACCATGCTGTGCGCCCAGGTGATGGGCAACGACCTCGCGCTCGGCATCGGCGCGGCCTCCGGCCAGCTCGAGCTGAACGTGTACAAGCCGCTGATCGTGCACGCGTTCCTGCAGAGCGCGCGGCTTCTCGCCGACGGCTCGCGTTCTTTCGACGAGCACTGTGCACGCGGAATCGAAGCCGATGAGGCCCGCATCCGCGAGCTGGTGGAGCGCTCGCTGATGCTGGTCACGGCGCTGTCACCGCACATCGGTTATGACCGCGCCGCGGAAATCGCCAAGCAGGCGCATCGGGACGGCACCACATTGCGCGAGGCGGCGCTCGCGCTGGGCTACGTCAAGGCCGACGATTTCGACCGCTGGGTGCGTCCTGAGGCGATGATCGGCCCCGGGTCATGAATCGACGCGGCTTTTTTCTTTCAAGCGAGTCATGTCCGTAGCGGTGCTCATTTCCGGACGAGGCAGCAACCTGCAAGCGCTGCTCGATGCCGGGCTGCCGATCACCACGGTCATCAGCAACGAAGCCGAAGCCAAGGGCCTCGAAACCGCGGCCGCGCGGGGCGTGGCGACCCGGATCGTCGAGCATCGCCGTTTTTCGAGCCGGGAGGCATTCGACGCCGCGCTCGCCGGCGAGATCGACCGCGCTGCTCCGCAATTGATCGCGCTGGCAGGATTCATGCGGGTGCTCACGCCCGGGTTCGTGGCGCGCTACAAGGAGAGGCTGCTCAATATTCATCCGTCCTTGCTGCCCGCGTTCCCCGGCCTGCGCACCCATGAGCGCGTGCTCGCCGCCGGGGCGAAGGTGCATGGCTGCAGCGTCCATTTCGTCACGGCGGAGCTAGATCACGGGCCGATCGTCATTCAGGCCGCGGTGCCGGTGCGCAGCCAAGACACGGCCGAAACGCTCGCTGCGCGCGTGCTGCGGCAGGAGCATGTGATCTATCCGCGCGCCGTGCGCTGGTTTCTCGAGGACAGGCTAGTCATCGAAGCTAACCGGGTCCGCGTTAAGGGTAACGATGCGCAACTGGTTTTTGCTGCTGATTAGCGTCGCGGCGCTTGCGCAGGCCGCGCCGCCGGCGCGCGTCGAGATCGACTACGAGGTCACGCGTAACGGCATGGCGCTTGCCGACATCGAGCATCGCTTCGAGCACACCGGCGGCGCATACCAGCTCACCGAGACCTGGAGGGGCCGTGGCCTGTTCTACCTCCGCGGGAAGATCAGGCGGGAGAGCCGCGGTGCGATCACGGCGCATGGCTTGCAGCCGCTGGAATACTCGGACAAGCGCACCGGGCGCGACACGGAGCGCGCGACCTTCGACTGGAACGCAAAGACTGTCACCGTGCAATACCAGGGAGACCCGAAAATCCTCCCGCTGCCGCCGCATTCCCACGACCGGCTGGCTTTTTTTTACCAGTTTGCGTTCGTTCCGCCCCAGGCTGGGCAGGTAGCCCTCGATGTAATCGACGGGAAAGGGATTTCCGATCAGCTATATAGCGTCGAAAACGGCGAGCGGCTGGTCACGCCGGCGGGCGCATTCGACACCGTCAAGCTGGTTCGCCGCAAGGAAAACAATGAACGCGCCGAGCTCTGGCTGGCGAGGGAGCGCGATTTTCTTCCCGTACGGCTGCTCATCGTCGGAAAGGACGGTACGCGCCTAGATCAGGTCGCCACCCGAATTTCGTCTCCGTGAGGGTTACACGAGCGCTTCTGGCGCAGGCGAGCGCCGCGCTTTCAAGCCTTCTTGAGCTTTCGCGCCCCGCCGACGAAGCGCTTTCGCTGTTCTTCCGCGGCCACCGCAGTCTCGGTCAGCACGACCGGGCATTCATCGCCGAGACCGCGTTTGCCGCATTGCGCCGCAGGCGCTCGCTCGAAGCGGCCGCCGGTTCCGCCGCGCCGGATGCCCTGCTTGCGGCAGCGCTGCTGCGCATCATCGGCCTGTCCGGGCGGGCGCTCGAAGGCCTCGTTGACGAGAAGCTGGTGGCGCGGATCCGTGCCGCGGGCGCGGAGTCCTTTCCCGCGGCGGTGCGCGCGGATCTGCCCGACTGGCTATGGGACCGGCTGGTAGCCGGTCGCGGCGATGCCGAGGCCATGCGCATCGCACAGGGCATGCTCAATGCAGCGCCGCTCGATTTGCGCGTCAACGTAGCGCGCGTGACGCGCGACGCGGTGCTGGCTCGCCTGGGCGAGGATGAAATCGCAGCTTCGACGACACCGTATTCCCCTGCAGGCATCCGCCTGTCGGGAAAGCCGCCCGTCAACCGCCATCCTCTGTTCCGCGACGGGTTGATCGAGGTGCAGGACGAGGGCAGCCAGCTGCTTGCCTGGCTGCTTGCACCGCGCCGCGGCGAGATGGTGGCCGATTACTGCGCGGGAGCAGGTGGAAAAACGCTCGCGATGGCGATGCTGATGCGGGGCACCGGGCGCATCTACGCGCTGGACGTCTCGGCGAAGCGGCTCGCTGCGCTCGCGCCGCGCGCCGCGCGTGCGAGCGTCAGCAATGTGCATGCGATAGTGCTCTCCGGCGAGAGCGATACGCGCGCCAAGCGCCTCGCCGGCAAGCTCGATCGAGTGCTGGTCGACGCGCCCTGCAGCGGTTTCGGCACCCTGCGGCGCAATCCAGACCTCAAATGGCGGCACGGACCTGAAGCGGTCGCTGAGCTCGCCCAAAAGCAGCACCGCATCCTCGCCGCCGCGGCCCGGCTGGTGAAGCCGGGCGGGCGGCTCGTGTATGCAACCTGCAGCATTCTGCCGGATGAAAACGAGGCTGTCGCGGACGCGTTTTGCTCCGCGCATCCCGAGTTCACGCCCCTGCCATGCAATGAATTGCTTGCCGCCCAGCGAATCCCGCTGGACACCGGGGAGCGGCTGCGACTCTGGCCGCACATCCACGGCACCGACGGCTTCTTCGCCGCAGCCTTCCAGCGGCGCTGACAACGCGGGATTTGCTATATTCGCGCCCGATGCGAGGCTTGGCCTGCATAGCGATTCTCTGCGCGAGCCCGGCCTTCGCTGGCGACTCGCCCGAGTCCGCGCCGGACGTCCGTGGACAGGCTACCTACATCCGGCAATACAAGCCGCCCCTCCCTGCGGCGTACAGCGGTCCCCATAGCTTGGACCCCGACAGGGCATGGAGTTACACGCTTACTGGGACGCTTTTCTTCGGCGCACGGCTGGGGGACGCGACGGAGCTCTATTTCAATCCGGAGTTCGTTCAGGGACTGGCGTTTTCGGAGTTGCTGGGGACGGGTGGCTTTACCAACGGCGAGATCCAGCGCACGACAGGACAACAGTTGAGAGGCTACCGGGCGCGGCTTTTCGCGCGTCACACCTGGAACCTCGGCGGCGAGATCGAGGACAAGGAGTCGGATCTGAACCAGGTGAGGACACGCTACGCAGCCGAGCGCTTTGTCCTCACCGCGGGAAACCTGTCGGTGTTAGATGTCTTCGACGTGCTGGAATACAGCCACGATCCGCGCACCCAGTTCATGAACTGGTCTTCGCTCACATACGGCGCGTGGGATTTCCCTGCTGATGCGCGCGGCTACACGTGGGGAGTCGCCGCCGAATACATTACGCCGCGCTTCCAAGCGCGCGCGGGGCGTTTCCTCGTGCCGGTGGAGTCGAATGGGCTGCGCCTGGAACACAGCATCGTCCGGCGCTATGGCGATGTCGCCGAGTTCGAATTGCCGTACAAGCTTGCCAGCAGACCTGCCGTCGCGCGCGTGCTAGCATTCCGCAATCGCGTTACCGCTGGCGAATTCGACGACGCGATCGCCCTGGGCAGGGCTGCGGCAGCCACGCCGGACGTGGCGTCGGTGCGCCGGGCCGAGTTCAAGAGGGGCCTCGGGGTAAGTACACAGGTCGAGATCAGGCAAGATGTCGGCGCGTACGTGCGCGCGGGCTGGAGTGACGGCAAGACCGAGGCTTTCATGTTCACGGAAATTGATCGTTCGCTCGCGGCGGGTACGCTCATTAAAGGGAGCGGATGGAGTCGTCCCGAAGACACCGTAGGGATCGCGGCTTACATCAATGGGCTTTCGCGGTCGCATCGCGATTATCTCGCCGCGGGCGGGCTGGGCTTCTTCCTTGGCGACGGGCGCTTGAATTACGCCACGGAGCAGATCCTCGAACTCTTTTACAGCTTGGCGGTCGTGAAGAAGACGTACCTCTCCCTCGGATATCAGCGCATCGCGAACCCGGGCTATAACCGCGACCGCGGCCCGGCGGACTTTTTCAGTTTTCGGTTCCATGCAGAGCTGTAGATGTGAATAAATTCCTCTTTCCGCAAGAAGAACTTACATATCTTTGGGACTCTGCACCCCCCAATTCGCGTAGAATGGCAGCGTCTACATAATCATTAATTTACTCAAACTGACGCTGTTTTCCGGTCTGCTGGATCTCCCCTGGTGGGGTTACGTGCTGGCCGCGCTGGCACTGACACACGTCACCATCGCGGCGGTCACGATCTATCTCCACCGCTGCCAGGCGCATCGCGCGCTCGAGCTGCATCCGCTCATATCGCACTTCTTCCGCTTCTGGCTGTGGCTCACGACCGGCATGGTCACCAAGGAATGGGCCGCCATCCATCGCAAGCACCATGCCAAGTGCGAAACCGTCGAGGATCCGCACAGCCCGCAGATTTACGGGATCAATCGCGTGCTGTGGGCTGGGGTGTTCCTGTATGTGAAGGAGTCGTTCAACAAGGAAACGCTGGAGCGCTATGGACACGGTACGCCGGACGACTGGATGGAGCGCAACCTCTATACCCGGTGCTCGGTCTTCGGCGTGTTCTTGATGCTCGCAACTGACCTGCTGCTCTTCGGAGTGGTGCCCGGTGTCCTTATCTGGCTGGCGCAGATCGCGTGGATCCCGTTCTGGGCAGCGGGCGTGATCAACGGCGTCGGCCACTTCTTTGGCTATCGCAGCTATGACGTTGCCGACGCGAGCACCAATATCGTCCCCTGGGGGATCCTCATCGGCGGCGAGGAATTGCACAACAACCACCATGCTTTCGCCTCGTCGGCCAAGCTGTCTTCGAAATGGTACGAGATCGATGTCGGCTGGATGTACATCTGCGTCCTGCAGGCGCTTGGGCTGGCGACGGTAAAAAAGCTCGCGCCCAAGCCGCGTTTCGCGCGTCCCAAAGCCGCTGCCGACCTCGAAACGCTGCACGCCGTGATCTCCAACCGGTATGACGTGCTGTCGCGTTATGCCAAGTCAGTGCGCCGCACCTATGCCGAAGAGATCGAGCGGTTGAAGCATTGGTCGCCGCGCGACGCAGAGGTGCTGCACTCGCTGCGGCGGGCGCTTATCCGTGGACAAGCGCTTGCCGGCGCCGAGCGCGCGAGGCTGGCCGAGGCGCTGAAGACATCTCGTGCCCTCGCAACGGTCGTCGCGATGCGCCACGAGCTGGTCGCGCTATGGGAACGCTCGAGCGCGTCCAAAGAGCAACTGCTTCGGCAGTTGCAGGACTGGTGTCGCCGCGCCGAGGCCAGCGGCATCACGTCACTGGTGGATTTCTCGCAGCGCCTGCGCTCGTACGCCTAGCTGTTAGGGCGCTTCTTTATTTCAGCTTCGTTTCCTTGTAAAGCACGTGTTTTCGGGCTTTGGGATCGTACTTCTTGATCTCCAGCTTGTCGGGCGTAGTGCGCTTGTTCTTGGTTGTTGTGTAGAAGTGACCGGTCCCGGCCGATGACTCGAGCTTGATTTTTTCGCGCATGGTTCCTCCTTATGCCCTGGCCTTGGCTTTCGCCTTGATCTCGGCGAGAACCGCCTCGACCCCGAGCTTGTCAATGCGGCGCAGCCCGGCGGTCGATACCCGCAGGCGGACCCAGCGGTTCTGGCTTTCCAACCAGAAGCGGCGGTAATGCAGGTTGGGCTGGAAGCTGCGGATCGTCTTGTTATTGGCGTGCGACACGAGGTGGCCCTTCATGGGCTTCTTGCCGGTGACTTGGCAGACGCGGGACATCGGACTCTCCGGAACGGCAAAGGCGCGGATTCTACTACAACAATCCCCGCTCGGCGAAGGACAGAGCATGGTTGCCGGCGACGATGAAGTGGTCGAGGACCTTCACGTCCACGAGCGCCAAAGCTTCTTTGAGGCTACGTGTGAGCAGCTCATCGGCCTGGCTCGGCTGCGCGGCGCCGGACGGATGGTTATGAGCGAAGATCACGGCGGCGGCGTTGGCAGCGAGCGCCGCCTTCACAATTTCCCGCGGGTAGACGCTGGTTTGCGTCAGTGTGCCGCGGAACGGCTCGTCGAATTTGATGACGCGGTGCTGCACATCAAGCCAGATGCACACGAAGACCTCGTGCAGCTTTCCTCCCAAGGCAAGCCGCAAGTAATCGCGCACTGCCCCGGGAGAATTCAGGGCCGCCCCTGATTGGAGCTTCTCTTCAATCGAGCGGCGGGCGAGTTCAATCGCGGCCGCGAATTGCGCGCGCTTGGCGTCCCCGAGACCTTTCACCTTCGCGAGCTCGTCCCCTGCGCTGAACAATCCCGTGAGTCCATCGAACTGTTCGAGAAGCTCCCGCGCGAGCTCCACTGCGCTTTTGCCGCGCAGCCCGGTACGCAGCAGCACGGCAAGTAGCTCCGCATCGCTCAATATTGAGGCGCCCTTGGCGAGCAGCCGCTCGCGCGGCCGTTCGGCGATGGGCCAGTCCGAAATCGCCATACCGGGGCGTTTCCCTTAGAATCGACTTCCCTGATAACGCGGCCGGCACGCGCCCGATGACATGTTGAAAGGCAAGCGTATCCTGCTCGGCATCGCCGGCGGAATCGCTGCCTACAAGGCGGCTATGCTCGCGCGCCTGCTGGTCCGCGCCGGCGCCGACGTGCGCGTAGCGATGACCGAGGCGGCGACCCGCTTGGTGACCCCAGTGACCTTCCAGGCGCTATCCAATCAGCCGGTCTGGAGCGACTTGTGGGACCAGCGCGTGCCCGACGCCATGGGTCACATAGAGCTGTCCCGCGACCGCGAGCTGATCGTCGTGGCGCCTGCGAGCGCGGACTTCATGGCGAAAGTGGCGCACGGCCTTGCCGACGACTTGCTTTCCACCCTTTGCGTCGCCAGGCGCTGCCCGCTGATGCTCGCGCCGGCAATGAACGTCGAGATGTGGGAGAACGCGGCGACGCAACGCAACCTGGGGGTGCTGCGCGACGACGGCGTGCTGATCGAGGGTCCGGTGGCAGGCGACCAGGCGTGCGGCGAAACCGGTTACGGCCGAATGCTCGAGCCGGCGCAGATCGCAGCCGGGATCGAGGCCTTCTTTGCTCCCAAGCGGCTTGCGGGCAAACGCGTGCTCGTGACGGCGGGTCCGACCGAGGAGCCCATCGACCCGGTCCGGGTGCTGACCAACGCGAGCTCCGGGAAAATGGGCTACGCGGTGGCGCGCGCCGCCCAGGAAGCCGGCGCCGAAGTCACCTTGGTGAGTGGCCCGGTGTCACTGGCAACGCCTGCCGGGGTGGCGCGGATAGACGTGCGCACGGCGCAGGAGATGTTCGAAGCGGTCAAGAAACGCGCGCCGTCGAGCGACGTGTTCATCTCCGTGGCCGCCGTGGCCGATTACAAGGCGAAGAACCCCTCGACGCAGAAGATCAAGAAGGCGAACGGCCGCCCCGTGACCCTCGAGCTTGAGGAGAATCCCGACATCCTCGCCTACGTGGCCGGAATGAAAAACGGCCCGTTCTGCGTCGGCTTCGCCGCCGAAAGCGAGAAGTTGGACCAGCATGCGAAGGAAAAGCGGGCCACGAAAAACCTGCCCTTGCTGGCGGCCAATCTGGTGCAGGATGCCCTCGGAGCCGATACGAACTCGATCGTCCTTTACGACGATCGCGGCGAGCACCCGCTTGGTACGGGTGCCAAGCTCGAGCTGGCGCGCAAGCTCGTCGAGCATGTCGCCGGCATGCTGCCGCAGAAGAAATGAGGCGGCTCGAGCTCAAGATCCTCGACGAGAGGATTCGCAGCATGCTGCCGCATTACGCGACGGCCGGAGCGGCCGGCCTGGACCTGCGCGCCTGCATCGCTGCGCCGCTCACGCTGCATCCGGGGGACAGCCACCTGGTGCGCGCGGGAATCGCGATTCATCTCGGCGATCCTGGCTATGCAGCGATGCTCCTGCCGCGCTCCGGTCTCGCCTCGAAGCACGGCATCGTGCTCGGCAACCTGGTCGGCTTGATCGATTCAGACTATCAGGGCGAAGTGCTGGTCTCGGTGTGGAACCGCGGCAAGAGCGCATTCACCATCCAGCCGCTCGACCGCATCGCCCAACTGGTCGTGGTCCCGGTGGTCCAGGTCGAGTTCAAAGTGGTCGAGGAGTTCGCCGCCAGCTCGCGCGGCGCGGGCGGCTTCGGCAGCACCGGGCGCTAGCTCAGCATGTCGGCCCAGATGTTCTGGGCCCAGGCCCAGGCGTACTGACCCTCGAGCTCGGAGCGGGCGCTGGAGACGCCGCCTGTCCCCTTCACCGGAAGCAGCGTGCCCTGACCGGCGTCCCATTGGTGCACCGACGCGACATGGATCACTTCCTTGTCCGACACGAAGCTGTAGCAGGTGTTGTTCATCACCGGGCTGGGATTGGGCTCGCGCCCATTGAGGAGCGCGACCACGGCGTCCGCGCACACCTTCGCGTGCTGGTTGGCCATGTGCCCGGATTTCGGCATGGCGGAGGCCGACAGCGTCGAATCGCCGAGCACATGCACGCCCTTGACCGCCTTGGACTCGAGCGTCCGCCAGTCGACGTCGCACCAGCGGTTGTTGTGCGTGATCAGGCCCGCTTTAACGGCGATGTCGCCGGCGCGGTGCGGCGGGACGACGTTGAGGACGTCGCCGCGGACGCTGTCGAACTCCAGCTTCACCGCCATGGCCCCGGGATCGATGCCGACGGCCTTCTGTCCGGGGCGATACTCGACGATCCCCTTGTAGAGATCCTCCCACGCGCGCTTGAACAGCGGACCTTTGGACATCACGTCCGGATTGGCGTCGAGCACCAGCACCTTCGAACGCGGCTTTGCCTGCTTGAAGTAGCTCGCTACCTGGCAGGTGCGCTCGTACGGGCCCGGCGGGCAGCGGTACGGCGCGGTCGGTACAGATAGCACGTAGACGCCGCCGTCCTTCATCGCGACCAGCTGCTTGCGCAGCGCTACGGTCTGCGACCCGGCTTTCCAGGCGTGGAGAACGCGCCCGGAGTTCATCGCGTCGACGTAGCCCTCGACTTCGCCGAAGAGGAAATCCACTCCGGGCGACACGATGAGCCGGTCGTAGGTCAGGTCGCCGCCGCGCTGCAGCCGCACCACTTTTTTCGCGGCGTCGACAGCCGCAGCTTCGTCGTTCACGATTTGCACGCCATGCGTGCGCAGGCCATCGTAGCCGCGGCGGATATCGTCCATGCTCCGGTACCCGCCCAGCACGAGGTTTGAGAGCGGGCAGGAAGTAAAGACATTCTCGCGCTCGACCATCACCACCTCGATCGAGGGGTCCCACAGCCGGATGTACTTGGCAGCGGTGGCGCCGCCGTAGCCCCCGCCGATCACGACGACGCGAGCCTTCGACGCTGCCGTGCCCGCGCAGCCGGCGAGCGACAATGCGCCGGCAAGCTTCAGGAAATCTCTGCGTTTCATGATCGCCTCATTTCTTCTGCGCCGAGAGGTACCCGGCAAGCAGGTCGATCTGCGCGTCGGTATAGCCCTTGGCGATCTGGTGCATTACGGTGGCGGGCCGCTTGCCCTCCTGGAAGGCCTTCATCTGCGACACCAGGAACTCCTTCGGCTGCCCGGCGAGCGCGGGGACCTCCCTGGTCGCGCTGCGCCCATCGGTGCCGTGGCAGTTGGCGCAGGTGGCAGCCAGGCTGCGCGCGACGGCGCTGTCCTGGGCGTTGGCGGCGAACGCTGCGCACGTCAGTACCGCCCCAAGTGGGATTCTAGGAATCATTTGGGCTCCTCCCAGTTGCAACCCAAAAATCAAGGGGTCAGGCGACGGACGCGGTTTCTTCCTCGAACTTCAGCTTGATCTTCTCGTCGTCGCCGACATCGATGCTCACCCTGCCGCCGTGCTGGAGCCGCCCGAAAAGCAGCTCGTCGGCCAGCGCTCGCCGGATCGTGTCCTGGATGAGCCGTGCCATGGGCCGCGCGCCCATCAGCGGATCGAAGCCCTTCTTCGCCAGGTGCTCCTTCAGGCTCTGGCTGAACTGCGCTTCGACCTTCTTCTCCGCAAGCTGCTCGTCGAGCTGCATCAGGAACTTGTCGACCACCCGCATGATGATTTCGTGGTTGAGCGCACGGAACGAGATGATCGCGTCCAGGCGGTTGCGGAACTCGGGGGTGAACATCCGCTTGATCGCCTCCATCTCGTCGCCCGGCTGCACCGAGGGTGTGAATCCCATCTGCGTCTTCGCCAGCGACTCGGCGCCCGCGTTCGTGGTCATGACGATGCACACGTTGCGGAAGTCCGCCTTCCTGCCGTTGTTGTCGGTCAGCGTGCCGTGGTCCATCACCTGCAGCAGCACGTTGAAGATGTCCGGGTGCGCCTTCTCGATCTCGTCGAGCAGCAATATCGAGTAGGGCTTCTTGGTGATCGCCTCGGTGAGCAGGCCGCCCTGCTCGAAGCCGACGTATCCCGGCGGTGCGCCGATCAGGCGCGACACCGCGTGCCGCTCCATGTACTCGGACATGTCGAAGCGGATCAGCTCGATGCCCATGCAGTAGGCCAGCTGCCGCGCCACCTCCGTCTTGCCGACGCCGGTGGGTCCCGAGAACAGGAAGTTGCCTATCGGCTTCTGCGGGTTGCCCAGGCCCGAGCGCGCCATCTTGATCGCTGAGGCCAGAGCATCGATCGCCTGGTCCTGGCCGAACACCACGGCCTTGAGGTCGCGGTCGAGGTTGGCGAGCGTGCTGCGGTCGTCGGTCGAAACGCTTCGCGGCGGGATGCGCGCGATCTTGGCGATGATCTCCTCGATCTCGGACTTGCCGATGATTTTCTTCTGCTTCGCCTTGGGCGCAATGCGCTGCGCCGCGCCGGCTTCGTCGATGACGTCGATTGCCTTGTCGGGCAAGTGACGGTCGTTGATGTAGCGCGCCGAGAGCTCGGCGGCGGTGGTCAGCGCGTTGGCGGTGTACTTGACGCTATGGTGGGCCTCGAAGCGGGTCTTCAGGCCCTTTAGGATCTCCACCGTCTCGTCGACCGACGGCTCAACGACGTCGATCTTCTGGAAGCGGCGCGACAGGGCGTGGTCTTTCTCGAACACGCCGCGGTACTCGTTGTAGGTGGTGGCGCCGATGCACTTCAGCTGGCCGGTGGAAAGCACCGGCTTGAGCAGATTGGACGCATCCAGCGTACCGCCCGAGGCCGCGCCGGCGCCGATCACCGTGTGGATCTCGTCGATGAACAGGATCGCATTGGGGTTGTCGACGAGCTGCTTGAGCACCGCTTTCAGCCGCTGCTCGAAGTCGCCGCGGTATTTCGTGCCTGCCAGCAACGCGCCCATGTCGAGCGCGTACACGGTGCACTTGGCGAGCAAGTCCGGGACGTTGCCCTCGACGATACGCCGCGCCAGGCCCTCGGCGATGGCGGTCTTGCCGACGCCGGCCTCGCCGACCAGCAGCGGGTTGTTCTTGCGCCGGCGACACAGCGTCTGCACCACGCGCTCGAGTTCCCTGTCGCGGCCGATCAGCGGATCGATCTTGCCAGCGAGCGCCAGCGCGTTCAGGTTCTGCGTGTAGTTGTCGAGCGGGCTGTTCGAGGTCTCGGCCTGGCCTTCCTGGTCGGCGTCCTGCTCGCCCTTGCCCTGATGGGCCTGCGGCGTCTTGGTGATGCCGTGCGAAATGTAGTTGACGACGTCGAGCCGCGCGATGCCCTGCTGCTGGAGGAAATACACTGCGTGCGAGTCCTTCTCGCCGAAAATGGCGACCAGGACGTTCGCTCCGGTGACCTCCTTCTTGCCCGAGGACTGGACGTGCAGGATGGCGCGCTGGATCACGCGCTGGAAGCCCAGCGTCGGCTGGGTGTCGACCTCGCGGTCGGCGGCGATCCGCGGCGTCTGCTCGACGATGTGCTGCGTCAGGTTCTTGCGCAGCTCGTCCATGTTGGCGCCGCAGGCGCGCAGCACCTCGGCGGCGGTCGGGTTGTCCAGCAGCGCGAGGAGCAGGTGTTCGACGGTGATGAATTCGTGGCGCTTCTGCCGCGCCTCGACGAACGCCATGTGCAGGCTGACTTCAAGCTCCTGGGCGATCATTTCCCTGCGTTTCCTTCTGCTTTCACGTCTCTTCCTGCCGTTACGTCTCTTCCTGCCGTTACGTCTCTTCCATTACACACTGTAGCGGGTGTTGGTGCTTTCGGGAATACGCCGCTACCTGCTGCACCTTGGTGGCCGCGACGTCGTGGGGATAGACCCCACAGACTCCAATGCCTTCCCGGTGCACCTTCAGCATGACCTGGGTGGCCCGCTCCCGCGTCATGCCGAAAAACTTCTGCAGCACCACTACTACGAACTCCATCGGCGTGTAGTCATCGTTCAGCAGCATGACCTTGAACATCGGCGGAGGCTTCAGCTTGCTGCGCTGCGCCTCCAGTATGGTGTCGTCCTTAAACTGCGCCATGCCGCCTTGCTACGCGCCCGTGCCCTCCGAAGTCGGACAATCTCTGTGCTCGCCCGTTCCCGCTCCGTTGTTGCCTCAGTTTCACCCGCTGCCTGCGGTCTATCCTAATCAATGTAGGGGGGTCATGCAATGCGGCGATGGGAACATTCGGCGCAGAATGCGGTGCTTTTTCACGATGTTGGCGCACACGCGACACTTCGGGCGCGGCCCTTGACGCAGCCCGGCGGGGCGCGTAAAAGCTCGCCTGTGTTTGGATTCAGGCTGTCTGTTTCGCCATGGGGCGGCGGGGTCGTGGAGTTCCAGGCATGGCTCGGGTAAACGCCCGGTAGCTCAATCAACAAGACAGGGAGAGCGCATGGCAACAGGCACCGTGAAGTGGTTCAACGACGCGAAAGGCTACGGCTTCATCACGCCGGATGACGGCAGCGAGGATTTGTTCGCGCATTTTTCCGCCATCAACATGGCGGGCTTCAAGACCCTCAAGGAGGGGCAGAAAGTCAGCTTCGACGTGGTGCAGGGGCCCAAGGGGAAGCAGGCCTCCAACATCCAGAAGGTGTAAGGCTTCTACATCCTTTCTATCATTGCCTGGCCGAAGCCAGAGCAAGACACCTGTTTCGCGCCTTGCATCAGGCGGGCAAAGTCATAGGTGACGATCTTCTCCGAGATGGTCTTTTCGATTGACCGGAGGATGGCGTCCGCCGCCTCGGGCCAGCCCATGTGGCGCAGCATCATTTCCGCCGAAAGGATCTCGGACCCTGGGTTGACGTAGTCTTTGCCGGCGTATTTCGGCGCGGTGCCGTGGGTGGCCTCGAACATGGCAATCGTGTCGCTCAAGTTGGCCCCGGGGGCGATGCCGATGCCGCCGACTTCAGCCGCCAGGGCGTCCGAGATGTAGTCGCCGTTGAGGTTCAACGTTGCGATTACGTCGTATTCCGCCGGCCGCAGCAGGATCTGCTGCAGGAACGCGTCGGTGATCACGTCCTTGACCACGATGTCCTGCCCGCTCTTGGGATTCTTGAAGCTGTGCCAAGGACCGCCGTCGAGCGGCTTGGCCGCGAACTCGCGCTGCGCGAGCTGATATCCCCAGTCGCGGAACCCGCCCTCGGTGAACTTCTGGATATTGCCCTTGTGCACCAGCGTCACCGACTTGCGCCGGTTGTCGATGGCGTACTGGTACGCCTTGCGGATGAGGCGCTCCGAGCCCTCGATGGAGACCGGCTTGATGCCGATCGCCGACGACTCGGGAAAGCGGATCTTCTTCACCTTCATCTCGCGGATGAGGAAATCGATGACCTTCCTCGCTTCGGGCGACTTCGCCGGCCACTCGATGCCGGCATAGATGTCCTCGGCGTTCTCGCGGAAGATCACCATGTTGACCTTTTCCGGTTCCTTCACCGGCGAAGGCACGCCCTTGAACCAGCGCACCGGCCGCAGGCAGACGTAGAGGTCCAGCTCCTGGCGCAGCGCTACGTTGATCGAACGGATGCCGCCGCCGACCGGCGTGGTGAGCGGCCCCTTGATCGATACGACGAACTCTTTCGCCGCCTGCAGTGTTTCCTCCGGCAGCCAGACGTTCTCGCCGTACACCCTGCACGACTTCTCGCCGGCGAACATCTCCATCCAGACGATCCTGCGCTTGCCGCCGTAGGCCTTCTTCACCGCCGCATCGACGACTTTCAGCATCACCGGAGTGATGTCGACGCCGGTGCCGTCGCCCTCGATGTAGGGAATGATCGGCTGGTCAGGCACCGAGAGCGAGAAATCCTTGTTCACCCGGATCTTTTCGCCGCCTTGGGGGATCTTGATGTGTTGGTAGGCCATAAGGGGCGCCATTATACTGCGGCTACAGTCTTTAAGAAACAATGATTTAGCGCATTCCTCGAAAGGAATGTGGTACGGCGGTCAACGCGCGCTTGCGGTGGTGCGTTACTGGCTCCGGGTAGCGCTCGACTCGTCGCGTCCACCCGTTTTCGAAAACCAACCAGAGGAGAACGAAATGAGCAAGCTGCTGTCCCTGATCGTCGCCGCGATGTTTACGGCCGTGACCGCTTCCGCCTTCGCGGCGCCGAGTGCCGTCGCGCAAGATGCCAAGAAGATGGAAAAGCCCGCCAAGGACAAGAAGATGGACAAGAAGAAAGGCGACAAGAAAAAGACGGACAAGAAAAAGGGCAAGATGGACAAGATGGACAAGAAGAAGTAACCCGCTTCGATTACCGGAAAGGCAGGGCGCTTGTCCCTGCCTTTTTTATTTCCATGCGCCGCTTTTTTGCCCTGCTGCTGATCGCAGTTCCGGCGTGGGCGCAACCGCTGCCCACGGTTCAGCTTCAGGCCGGCATGCACATCATTCGCGCCGAAGTGGCCGCGGACTTCCCCACCCGTGCCCAGGGGTTGATGCACCGCAAATCGCTTGGCCAGAACGACGGCATGCTGTTCGTATTTGACGAAGCGGCAATCCACTGCATGTGGATGAAGAACACGCTGATTCCGCTTTCGGTGGCGTTTCTGGACGGGCGGGGCGCGATCATCAACATCGCCGACATGCAGCCGCACAGCGAGCAGTCTCACTGCGCGGCGCAGCCGGCGCGTTACGCGCTGGAGATGAACCGCGGCTGGTTTGCGCAGCGCGGCATCAAGCCCGGAGTCCAGCTGGGCGGGCTGGAGCGGCCCCGCTAGGACAATGCCATCGCGACCAGCCCGGCCACGGCGGTAGCGCGAGCTGTGAGTGTCCAGACGCGCAGCCCGACGTTGCGCGAGTACTTCCAGACCAGCCGGAACCAGAACCAGTAGACGCCAAGACGGGCGATATCGAGCAGGTCTCCCCAGTGCGTCTGGCCGGCCTCGCGAGCGTTATCCGCGATCGCAAACATGGCGGCCGCCACCAGGCCCATTGGAATCCCGTACAGCCACCACACGTGCCACAGTCGTGGCGGCATTTACCCTGGCTGGCTACAGGCCGCCGTGCGACTGCGCCACCATGAAGTACAGCATCGGGATCGACAGCATGGTGTTGATGCGCGAGGTCATCCCCGCGACGCGCGCCGCCTTGGTCTTCTCTTCCGGGGTCACCTGGACCATGCCGAGGGCCTTCTTCTGATTGGGCCAGATGATGAACCAGACGTTGAACCACATGATGATGCCGAGCCACATGCCGAGGCCGATGGCGAGGACGCCTTTTTGCAGCATCAGCGCCGGTCCGACATAGCGGTTCATCCAGGCCAGAATCAGGCCCAGGATGATCGTCGCCATCGCCGCCCAGCGAAACCAGAACAGCGCGGCCGGGGCGATCACCTTGCCGATGGCCGGTTTCTGCTCGTCGGGAATCTTCGGCATCGACGGCGTCTGCACGAAGTTGAAGTACCAGAGAAGCCCGATCCACATCACGCCTGCGGTCACGTGCAGCCAGCGGAAGGCGAACTGCCACCAGCTGTGGTCCGCAACGCGGACCCAGGTACCGGTGATGGCTCCGGCGATGGCAAGCAGGACGATCAGGACAACGACACCCGCGGTGATGGTACGTCCCAAGGATTGAAAGATGGCACCCATTGTTTCCCCCTCTTTGTATGACGGGTTTGCAGCGAAAAAAGTCTAGCACGCGTCGCTAGCCGCCGGCGAACAGCCCGGACACGGCGGCAGCCAGCACCACGGTCTGCGCGATGACCAGCGCGGCCTGCAGCCGCTCGCCGTGCCGCAAAAGAGGCGCCGCGATGCGCAGGTAGCAGACTGGCGTAATGAGACCGAACAGCGCGACTGCGGCGAGGCTGAGGTAGTCGCCGTGATCCATCAGGGCGACCCACCTCCATCCTGTCGGGGCCCCGGTCTGCTCGAGGAAGCGTCCCACCGACAAGCCCCACAGCTCGGGCAGGCGTTCCGGCGCCACGTAGGGCGGCAGGGCGCCCGAGACGTAAAGCAGGAAGGCGCAAAGCGAGGCGGCGAATCCGGTTTTGGTTGCGGCATCGAGCCAGCGCGCGTAAAGACGCTGGATGTGCTCGTCGTGCGGTTTCACGTCCATATTCCCAGCCCTCTCAGCAAGGCGCGCGCTCCGGCAAGCAGCATGACTGCGATGACCAGCCGCCGCACTACGGGCGCGGGCGTCACGCTCAGCAGGCGTGCGCCGATGCGCGAGCCGAGCATGACGCCGAGGATGGAGGGCACCGCGAGCAGCGGCAGCAATGCGCCGCGGTGGATGTAAACCCATGCCGCGGAGCTATTGATGATCGAGATGATGAGTCCGCTGCTGCCGACCGCGACCTTCATCGGCGCCGCCATCAGCAGATTCAGCGCAGGGACGTTGGCGAAGCCGGCGCCGAGGCCGAACACGCCGCCGAAGAAGCCGATGGCGGCAAACGCGGCGAGACCGGCTGCCGTGCGGCGGGTACGCCAGTCGATGCGCATGCCGGCGGCGGGATCCTCGAACTCGCCTCTCAGCCGCAGCAGCTCGCCCAGCGCGTCGGACTCGACCACGCCGAAGTCGGCGGCTTTCATCGCCCAGATCATGAAGGCGATGGCGATTACGGTGGCGCCGAGCGCGATCTGCAGAAGGTCGGTCGCTACCGACAGCCCGACCACGGCTCCTGTCATCGAGGCGATCGAGCCCGCGAGCGCCAGCGGCATGACCAGCCGCAGATTCGCCATCCCCGTGCGCAACAGCACCGGCCCGGCAGCCAGCGTGCCGGAAAGCGCGAACAGCAGCCCGACACCGCGCACGAAATCGAGATGGAACGGGAAAAAGCTGCCGACGATGGGCACGAACAGCACGCCGCCGCCGACGCCCGCCAGCACGGCGACGATGCCGATGATGAAGCTCACGGCAAAGAGGGCGATCGGCCAGATCCACCATGGGGTTGCGCTGTCCCCCGCGGCGAACGCCGGCGCGGAATATGCAAGCACGAGCAGCAGGGGAGCGACGCGCGGCAAGTTGGCAGGCGATTTTTCACGCTATCCTAACCCGATGCCGAAGCTCGCCGCGAATTTATCGATGCTGTTCCCGCAGATCGATTTCCTCGACCGCTTTGCCGCGGCCGCGAACGCCGGCTTTCGCGCCGTCGAGTACCAGTACCCGTACGCCTGGAAGCCCGAGGAGCTCGCGTCGCGGGCGCGCGCCGCCGGCGTGGAAGTCGTGCTGCACAACATGCCGCGCGGCGATCCGCAGCGCAGCGAGCACGGCACCGCTTGCCTGCCGGGTCGCGAAGCGCGCTTCCGCGACGACCTGGAAATCGCAGTGCGCTACTTGCGTGCCGCGGGCTGCAGGCGCGTGCATTGCATGGCAGGCATCGCTCCGCCGGACGCGGATCGCGCGCGCCTGCATGCCACGTATGTGTCGAACCTGAAATATGCCGCACGGCGTCTCGCGGACGAGGGCATGCAGTTGCTGATCGAGCCGTTGAGCGAACGCACGGTAGAGGGCTGTTTCCTCAGCGGCAGCGCGCAGGCGGCGCGCACGCTCGACGAGGTGGGTGCGCCCAACGCATTTATCCAGTACGACCTGTTCCACATGCAGATCATGGAGGGAAATCTGGCCGCGACGATCGAGCGGCTGCTGCCGCGCATCGGCCACATGCAGCTGGCCGACGTGCCGGGGCGCCACGAGCCGGGCACCGGCGAGATCAACTTCACGTACCTGCTCGCGCACATCGACCGCATCGGCTACTCGGGCTGGATGGGTTGCGAATACAATCCGCAGGGTGACACCCTCGAAGGCTTGAAGTGGGCGAAGCCCTACCTCTAGAACGCATTGACCTCGCGCGCCAGCGTGAAGTCGCCAAGGCTTTGCGCGCTTTCTTGCCTGAACGTGCGGTGCTGCGGGAAGAGGAGGACACACGGCCGTACGAGTGCGACGGGCTTACGGCTTACCGCCAGGTTCCAATGGTGGTGGCGCTTCCGGAAACCGAGGAGCAGGTACAGCGCGTCCTGCAGACCTGCACGGCAATGGGCGTGCCGGTGGTGCCGCGCGGCGCGGGCACCGGCCTGTCGGGCGGTGCGCTGCCGCCCGGAAACGGCGTGCTTCTCTCCATGGCAAAGTTCATGCGCATCGTGAGGGTCGATTCGCGCGCCCGCATCGCGGTGGTCCAGCCCGGCGTGCGCAATGCCGCGATCTCGGAAGCCGCCGCGCCCTACGGCCTGTATTACGCGCCGGATCCTTCGAGCCAGATCGCCTGCACCATAGGCGGCAACGTGGCGGAGAACTCGGGCGGCGTGCATTGCCTGAAGTACGGCCTCACTGTGCACAACGTCGTGCGCGTGCGCGGCTTCACCATGAGCGGCGAGGCGATCGAGCTCGGCTCGGAGGCGCCCGATGCGCCGGGCTATGACCTGCTCGCGCTCGCCATCGGTTCCGAGGGAATGCTGATCGTGGTGACGGAAGTGGCGGTCAAGCTGCTGCCCAAGCCGCAATGCGCGCGCGTCATCATGGCGTCGTTTGACGACGTCGGCAAAGCCGGCCAGGCGGTCGCCGACGTGATCGCCGCCGGAATCATCCCGGCCGGACTGGAAATGATGGACCAGCCTGCGACGCGCGCGGTAGAGCAGTTCGTGGGGGCCGGCTATGACCTCCAGGCGGCAGCGATCCTGCTGTGTGAATCCGACGGCACGCCGGAAGAGGTGGAAGACGAGATCGCCCGCATGCAGGCGGTGCTCGAGCGCTCGGGCGCCGCGCGCATGACGGTGTCGCGCGACGAGGCCGAGAGGCTGCGCTTCTGGTCCGGCCGCAAGGCCGCGTTCCCGGCGGTGGGCCGCATCTCGCCCGATTACTACTGCATGGACGGCACCATTCCGCGCAAGCGCCTCGGCGAGATTCTGCAGTTCATCGCGCAGATGGAGGCGAAATACGGCCTGCGCTGCCCCAACGTGTTCCATGCCGGCGACGGCAACCTGCATCCGCTGATCCTGTTCGATGCGAACGACGCCGACGAGCTGCGGCGCACCGAGCTGTTCGCCGCCGAGGTGCTGGAAAAGTGCATCGAGGTGGGCGGCACCATCACCGGCGAGCACGGCGTCGGCGTCGAGAAGATCAACCAGATGTGCGTGCAGTTCCGGCCCGACGAGCTCGAGATGTTCCAGGCGGTGAAAGCCGCGTTCGACCCTGCGCGCCTGCTCAACCCGGGCAAGGCGGTGCCGACGCTCGCGCGCTGCGCGGAGTACGGCCGCATGCACGTGCGCGGCGGCAAGCTGCCGCACGCCGAGCTGCCGCGCTTTTGAGTCTGCAGACGCTACAGGAGCGCATCCGCGATGCCGCGGGCCGCGGCGCCGCGCTGCGGCTGCGCGGCGGCGGCACGAAGGATTTCTACGGCAATACGCCGCGCGGCGAAGTTCTCGATACGCGTGTTTTCTCGGGCATCGTCAGCTACGAGCCGACCGAGCTGGTGGTGACCGCGCGCTGCGGCACATTGTTGTCCGAGCTGGACGCCACGCTCGCCGAGCGCGGGCAGTTCCTCCCGTTCGAGCCGCCGCACTTCGGCGCTGGCGCGACCTTCGGGGGGTGCATCGCAGCCGGGCTGTCGGGCCCGCGGCGCGCGAGCGCTGGCGCGCTGCGCGATTACATGCTCGGCGCGAGGCTCATCGACGGCCGCGGACACGTTCTGGGCTTCGGCGGCCAGGTGATGAAAAACGTGGCCGGCTATGACGTGTCGAGGCTGCTCGCCGGCTCCCTCGGCACCCTGGGGCTGATCGCCGAAGCTTCGCTCAAGGTCCTGCCGCGGCCGCCGTCGGAGCTGACCCTGCGCTTCGAGATGCCGGAAGAGCGCGCCATCGAGGCGCTGAACCGATGGGCGGGGCAGCCGCTACCGATCTCGGCGAGCGCGTGGCACGACGGCGAGCTGCACGTGCGCCTCTCGGGCGCGGCACCTGCCGTGCGCGCTGCGGTAGATAAAATGGGGGGCGAAAGAACGGGAGACGAAGCGTTCTGGACCGCCATTCGCGAGCACACCGCGCCGTTCTTTGGCGGCCCTGAGCCTCTATGGCGCATCGCGGTGCCGCCGCCGACGGCGCGTCTTTGCCTCGCCGGAAACCAGCTCATCGAGTGGGGTGGCGGCCTGCGCTGGCTCACCTCCGACGCCTCCCCTCATACCGTGCGTGAGGCAGCGCTGCGCGCCAAAGGCCACGCCACGCTGTTCCGGGCCGCCGCCAAGCCGGCGGCGGCCTTTGCGCCGCTCGACCCGGTGCTGATGCGCTTGCACCGCGAGCTGAAGGCGGCTTTCGATCCGGCGGGGATTTTCAATCCCGGCCGGCTTTACGCCGAGATGTAATGCAAACTGGCCTCGCCGATTTCATCCGCGACACCCCCGAAGGCGCAGAAGCCGACGCGATCCTGCGCAAGTGCGTGCATTGCGGCTTTTGCACCGCGACCTGTCCGACTTACCAGATCCTTGGCGATGATCTCGACAGCCCGCGCGGCCGCATTTACCTGATCAAGCGGGCCTTGGAGGGCGCCGAGGTGACGGCGCGCACGCGGCTGCACCTGGACCGCTGCCTCACGTGCCGCGCCTGTGAAACCACCTGTCCTTCGGGAGTGCGGTATGGAAGGCTGGTCGATATCGGCCGCAGGGTGGTCGAAGAGCGCACGCTGCGCACAGCGTGGGACCGGCTGCAGCGCGCCGCGCTGTCTTTCCTGTTGCCGCGCACCGGCCTGTTTGCAGCCGCACTGTCGCTCGGCCGTCTATTGCGGCCGTTCTTGCCGCGAGCGTTGAAAGCGAAAATACCTCTCGAAACCCGAGCTTCCGGGCCCTGGCCGGCGCCGCGCCATGGGAGAAAGATGCTGGTGCTCGGAGGTTGCGTCCAGCCGGCACTCGCGCCCGGTATCAACGCCGCGGCAGCGCGGGTTCTCGACCGGCTCGGGGTGTCGCTCCTCGAAGCGCCCGGGGCCGGCTGCTGCGGCGGTATTCGCTTCCACCTCAATCGCCAGGAACCCGGGCGCGATGACATGCGCGCGCTCATCGACGCGTGGTGGCCGACGCTCGAAGCTGGCGGCATCGAGGCGATCGTCATTACGGCGAGCGGCTGCGGCGTGACCGTCAAGGAGTACGGCCATCTGCTGGCGCAGGACCCGGAGTATCGCGAGAAGGCGGCGCGCATTTCCGCCCTGGCCAGGGATCTCTGCGAAGTCATTCCCGTGGACGCGATTCCGCAACGCACCGGAGTGGCGAGCGTCGCCTTCCAATCTCCCTGCACGCTGCAGCATGGCCAGCAGCTCCGCGGCCGCGTCGAGCCGCTACTCGTGCGCGCGGGCTACCAGCTGACTTCGGTGCGAGACGCTCACCTATGCTGTGGTTCCGCGGGAACGTACTCGTTGCTGCAGCCCGCGATGGCCGGCGAGCTGCGCGCTCGCAAGCTGGCCGCCCTCCATGAAGGCCTGCCGCTCGCCATCGCCACCGCCAACATCGGCTGCCTTTCTCACCTGCAAGCCGGCACCGACACTCCGGTGCGTCATTGGATCGAGCTTCTCGATGACGCGCTGGAGCGTAAAATGACGCCATGAGCGCCGAGATCGTACGCGCTGCCTGTCCTCACGACTGTCCGGATACCTGCGGCATGCTGGTGACGGTGGAGGACGGCGTCGCCACCAAGATCCAGGGCGATCCGTCCATGCCGTTCACCGACGGCACGCTGTGCACGAAAGTCGCGTACTACCTGGAGCGGACTTACTCTCCGGATCGACTGCTTTACCCCATGCGCCGGGTCGCGCCCAAGGGCAAGGGGCAGTTCGAGAGAATCACCTGGGACGCGGCGCTCGATGAAATTGCGGCGCGGCTGAAGGCGCTTGCCGCGGAGAATCCCGAGACCATCCTGCCCTGCAGCTACGCCGGCACCATGGGAATGGTCCAGTACAGCTCGATGGACCGGCGCTTTTTCCACAAGCTCGGCGCATCGCTCCTCGATCGCACGCTGTGCTCGACCGCGGGCAAGTTCGGCCTTAAGGCGACCCTAGGCGGCTCGGTCGGCATGGATCCCGAGCGCTTCGACGAATCGAAGCTGATCCTGCTGTGGGGCGCGAACCCGATCGTTTCCAACCTGCACCTCTGGTCGCGCGTGCAGGAGGCGAAGCGCCGCGGCGCGAAAGTGATCGCCATCGATCCCTACCGCAGCCTGTCTGCGGAGAAGTGCAGCCAGCACATCGCCCTGCTCCCGGGCACCGACGGCGCGCTGGCGCTCGGGATGATGCACGTGCTGATCGCGGAGGGCATGCTCGACCGCGACTACATCGCAAAGCACACCGTCGGCTTCGAGGCGCTGGCGCAACGCGTCAAGCGCTATACGCCCCACTGGGCAGCGCAGACCTGCGGCATCACGCGCGAGGAGGTGGTGCAGCTTGCGCGCGAATACGGCGGCATCCGGCCGGCGGCGATCCGCCTCAATTACGGCATGCAGCGCCACACCGGCGGCGGCATTGCGGCGCGCACCATCGCCTGCCTGCCGGCGCTGGTCGGCGCGTGGCGCGACGCGGCGGGCGGAATCGTCCTCAGCACCGCCGATTTCTACGGCTTCGATCACGCTGCCCTCGAGCGCGCCGACCTGCTCGCCGGAAGGCGGCCGCGCGTCATCAACCAGTCGCAGCTCGGCGACGCGCTGACCACGGCGCAGCCGCCGGTGCGCGCCATGATCGTCTACAACAACAACCCCGTGGCGGTGTGCCCCGAGTCGGACAAGGTCATCGCCGGCTTCTCGCGCGACGACCTGTTCACCGTCGTGATGGACCATTTCCAGACCGATACCGCCGACTACGCCGATATCGTCCTGCCCGCGACCACGCAGCTCGAGCATTACGACGTGCACAAGTCCTATGGGCACCTGTATGTGCTCGCGAACAACCCGGCGATCGCGCCGGTCGGCGAATCGCTGCCGAATTCCGAGGTGTTTCGCCGGCTCGCGGCGCGCATGGGCTTCGACGAGCCGTGCTTCCGCGACTCCGACGAGGACATCTGCCGCACCGCGCTCGCCTCCTCGAAAGAGGCCATGCGGGGCATCGAATGGAACGCGCTCAAGAAAGCCGGCTGGCAAAAGCTCGGGCTGCCTGAGCGCTTCACCCCCTTCGCCGCGGGCGGGTTCCCGACGGCTTCGGGCAAATGCGAGTTCTACAGCGAGTGGCTGCAGAAGCAAGGCGTCGACCCGCTGCCGTTCTACAACCCGCCCGTCGAGGCGCCGGGCGCCGACACGGAGCTCGCGCGCAAGTACCCGCTCGCCTTCATCTCGCCGCCCGCGCGGCATTTCCTCAACTCGTCGTTTGCCAACCTGGCGCGGTTCCGGGAGTTCGAGCGCGAGCCGCATCTCGACATGCATCGCAGCGACGCGGAGCGCAGAGGCATCCGCGACGGCGATCTGGTGCGCATCTTCAACGACCGCGGCGGCTATACGCTGCGGGCGCGCGTCAACGGCAAGCCGCGTCCCGGCGTGGTGGTCGCGCCGTCGGTGTGGTGGAAAAAATATTCGCGCGACGGCGGCAACGCCAACAACGTCACTTCGCAACGCACTACCGACCTCGGCGGCGGCGCGACCTTCTACGACTGCCTGGTCGAAGTACAGAAAGTCGCTTGACCGACGCCGGATTGCTGGCCGAGGAAGAATCGCTGTTCGATCTGCTGCCGGTCGGCGTCGCTCTGGTCGAGCGCGGCAGCATTGCGCGCTGCAACCGCACCCTCGAGCAGATGCTGGGCTATATGCCCGGCGAGCTCGCCGGGAAGCCGTTCGCCGCCCTGGCGGACAGCGACGCGCTCGAAGGCGAAGTCGAGTTGCGCCGCAAGGACGGTTCCCGGCTCTGGTGCCGGCTGTCAAGCCGGGCGGCGCAGACTTGCACGCTGGTGGCGTTCGCCGACGTGACGGAGGAAATCAAGAAGCTGCGTCTGGCCGTCGATGCGGCCGATCTGTACTACTGGGAGTGGGATGCGGCGACCGACCGGATGCACTGGAGCCGCAATCCGGAAGTGCTGCCGGCGCTCGCCGGCGGCACCGCGCAGACGTGGAGCGAATACGCCCAGATGGTGCACCCCGACGATCGCGAGCGTTACCTCGCCACCGGACGGGGGGCGGTGGCGCGCGGCGTGCCCTTCGACATCGAGTACCGCGTCGCTACGGCCGACGGGCGCCTTGTCTGGTTCGGCTTGCGGGGCGTGCCGATGTTTGACCCCGCCGGCAAGGTCTACCGCATGGTCGGCGTCTCGCAGGACGTCACGGCGCGCAAGCGCCGCGAAGACGCGGTGCGCTTCCTCGCCTATCACGATTCGCTCACCGGTCTGCCCAACCGCCGCCTGCTCGATGACCGCCTCAAGCAGGCAGTGCACCTCGCGCAGCGCCGCGACCGCAAGGTGGCGGCGATGCTCATCGACCTGGACAACTTCAAGCAGGTGAACGATTCGTTCGGGCACCGCGCGGGCGACGCCGTGCTCAAGGAGGTCGCGCAGCGCCTTGCCGCCTGCGTGCGCAGGGCCGATACGCTGGCGCGGCACGGCGGCGACGAGTTCGTGGTGGTCATCTCCGAGGTGAACGCCGAGGCCGACTGCCAGATCGTCGCCGACAAGATCCTGCACGCGCTGGCGGCCGAGTTTCACGTCGACGGCCGGGCGCTTGCCCTGGGGGCGAGCATCGGCGTTTCGCTCTACCCGACCGACGCCGGCGACGGCGATGCGCTGCTGCGCAACGCCGACGCCGCGATGTACCGCGCCAAACAGCTGGGCCGCAACCAGTACCGGTTCTACGGCCGGTGAGCTCCCCGGCGAAATCGCTAGCCGGTCTCGCGCGCTTCCTGGTGCCGTACCGCGCGCGCATCGCGGCGGCGGCGCTCGCCTTGGTGGTCGCTGCCGGCTGCGTGCTGGCGCTCGGCCAGGGCGTGAAGCACGTGGTCGACAACGGCTTTGGCAGCGGCGATGCACGGCTTCTAGACCAGGCGCTCGCCGCCATGGTCGCGGTCGCTGCCGTGCTGGCCGTCGCCACCTGGTTCCGTTTCTATCTGATGATGAGCACCGGCGAGCGCGTCATCACCGATCTGCGCCGGGCAGTGTTCGACCATATTCTCGGTCTCGAGCCGGCGTTTTTCGAAGCCACCCGCACGGGCGAGGTGATTTCGCGCCTGACCAACGACACCCTGCAGCTGCAGCAGGTGATCGGCTACGGCCTTTCCATGTTTGTGCGCAATCTCCTGATGATGACGGGCGCCGCCGTGATGCTGTTCGTAACCAGCTGGAAGCTGGCCCTGCTGGTGCTGCTCGGCGTGCCGGCGACCCTAGTCCCGATCCTGCTGCTCGGCCGGCGCGTGCGGCGGCTCTCCCGCAGCAGCCAGGACCGGGTGGCCGACGTCTCCGTCTACGTCGACGAGGCGGTGCACGAGATACGCACGGTGCAGGCGTACGCGCACGAGGACGCCGATCGCCGCAGCTTTGCGTACCATGCCGAGGCGGCGTACCGCGCCGGCGTGGCGCGCATCCGGCAGAAGGCCTGGCTGATCTCTTTGGTGATGCTGATCGCCTTTTGCGCGGTGGCCATCATTCTCTGGATCGGCGGGCACGACGTGCTCGAGGGCCGCATCACGGTCGGGGAGCTGGCGGCGTTCGTGTTCTATGCGTCGGTAGTGGCGAGCGGGGCGGGGACCGTTTCAGAGGTGTGGGGCGAGCTGCAACGCGCAGCCGGGTCCGCCGAGCGGCTGATGGAGTTGCTCGACACGCGTGCGCAGATCGTCGCACCGCCGGTGCCCGCAGTGCCTGCCCAGCGCACCCTTGGGGCGGTGGAGTTCGACCACGTGCGCTTCGCTTATCCGGCTCGCCCGGGGATCGCGGCATTGGAGCGCTTTTCGCTGCGCGCCGCGCCCGGCGAGCGCCTGGCGCTGGTGGGCCCGTCCGGGGCTGGAAAGTCGACGGTGTTTGCGCTGCTGCTGCGGTTTTACGATCCGCAGCAAGGTGCGGTGCGCATCGACGGCACCGATATCCGCAGGATGGACCCGGGGGCGCTGCGGCGCCTCGTTGCGGTGGTGCCCCAGGAGCCGGTGATCTTCGCCGCCAGCGTGCTCGACAACGTGAGCTATGCGCGCCCGGAGGCGAGGCGCGAGGAAGTCGTCGCGGCATGCGCGAGGGCATTCGCCATGGAATTCATCGAGCGTCTGCCGCAAGGGCTCGACACGGTGCTTGGCGAGCGCGGCGTGACGCTTTCCGGCGGGCAGCGCCAGCGGCTGTCCATCGCCCGGGCGCTGCTCGCCGACCGGCCGATCCTGCTGCTCGACGAGGCCACCAGCTCGCTCGATGCGGCGAGCGAGCGCATGGTCCAGCAGGCGCTGGAGGCGCTCGAAAGCGGCCGCACGACGCTTGCCATCGCGCACCGGCTGGCGACGGTTCAGCATGCCGACCGCATCGTGGTCATGGAGCGCGGGGCGATCGTGGCGCAAGGCACGCACGCCGAGCTCATGCGCCAGGACGGTCTGTACGCGAGCCTCGCGCGGCTGCAATTCCTGGCTCCTGGCAGTAAATGGGAACGCGCCGCCTAGGCGTATTTCTGCTGCTGGTTGCGGCCTGCGCCGTGCACGCGCAGGAGCCGATCCGCGTCGGCTCGAAGCGGTTCACGGAGTCGTACATCCTCGGCGAGATCCTCGCGCAGACGGCACGCGGCCAGCACAAGGCGGGGCTCGGCAATACGGCGATCCTAGTTGCCGCGCTCGAGAACGACGCCATCGACGTCTATCCGGAATACACCGGCACGATCATCAACGAGATCCTGCGCACCGAAGAAAGGCTGCAGCTCGCCGAAATCAATCGCCGGCTTGCCAGGCTCGGTTTGGCCGCGTCCACGCCGTTAGGGTTCAGCAACAACTATGCGCTCGGCACGCGGCGCGACTTGCGAGCGATCTCCGATCTGACGCGACTGCCGGAGCTGCGCTTGGGATTTTCACATGAATTTCTCGGGCGCCGCGACGGCTGGCCGGGACTGAAGGCGGCGTATGGCCTGCCGCAGCAGCCGCGCGGCCTGGATCACGGCCTCGCCTACGAGGCGCTCGCCGCCGGCGAGATCGACGTCATGGATCTTTACTCGACCGACGCCAAGATCGAGCGCTACCGCATCGCGATGCTGGCCGATGATCGCCACTATTTTCCGGCCTACGATGCGGTGCTGCTGCATCGCGCCGATGCGCCGGTTCGCTATCCGCAGGCGTTCGCCGCATTCGCGCGGCTGCAGAACAGCATCGAACGCCGGACCATGGTGCGGCTCAACGCGCGCGCCGAGCTGGACAAGGTTCCCTTTGCCGAGGTGGCGCGCGAATACCTTGGTGGCGGCCCGGCGTCGAAACGGACTCTGCGCGCCGCCCTATTCGCGCCGGACTCCGGTCGCCTGCTCGCCGAGCATCTCGGTCTGGTGTTCGGCTCGCTGGTGGTCGCCGCGTTGATCGGCGTTCCGCTCGGCGTGCTGGCGGCGAAAGTCGGCTGGCTCGCGCAGCCGGTGCTCGCGCTGACCGGGCTGGTGCAGACGATCCCGTCGCTTGCCCTGCTCGCGTTCCTGATCCCGCTCACCGGCAGGATCGGGCTGTGGCCCGCCCTGATCGCGTTGTTCCTGTATGCGCTTCTGCCGATCACGCGCAACACGCACGCCGGGCTCGCGCAAGTGCCGCGCGGGCTGCTCCAGGCGGGAACGGCGCTCGGCCTGTTGTCAAAGGATATTCTCTACAGGATAGAGCTGCCGCTTGCGCGCGAGACCATCATGGCGGGCGTCAAGACCTCGGCGGTGATCAACGTTGGCACTGCGACCATCGCCGCCTTCATCGGCGCCGGCGGGTTCGGCGAGCGCATCGCGCAGGGCCTGGCGCTGAACGACCACACCGTGCTCCTCGCCGGTGCGCTGCCGGCGGCGGCGCTCGCTCTTGCAGTGCATGCGGCATTCGAGCTCGCCGAGCGTTGCCTCGCGCGCAGGCCGCGGTAGAATTTCCCCCAACTTCCCTGGGAGAGGCGTTCATGAGAATCGGCGTGCCCGCCGAAGTGCGCGCGGGCGAGACGCGTGTTGCCGCTAATCCGGAGACCGTGAAGCGGCTGGCGGCGAAGAACGAGGTGCGCATCCAGGCGGGGGCCGGTGCGGGCTCGAGCATCCGCGACGCCGATTTCGCGGCTGCCGGCGCCAAGCTGGTCGGCTCCGCGGCCGAAGCGTACGACGCCGAGATCGTGCTGAAAGTGCGCGCGCCCACCGACGCTGAAATGGATTTGCTGAAGAGCAATTCCATCCTGATCGGGCTGCTCGATCCGTTCAACGCTGCCGCCGTCGAGGCGCTGGCCAGGCGCGGCGTCACCGCATTCGCAATGGAGTGGCTGCCGCGCATTTCGCGCGCGCAATCGATGGACGTGCTGTCCTCGCAAGCGAACATCGCCGGCTACAAGGCGGTCGTTCTCGCCGCGGCGGAGAGCGGACGCTTTTTCCCGATGCTGATGACCGCTGCCGGAACGGTGAAGGCCTCGCGCGTGCTGATCCTGGGGGCCGGCGTGGCGGGGCTGCAGGCGATCGCGACGGCGAAGCGTCTCGGGGCCGTGATCGAAGCCTCCGACGTGCGGCCGGCAGTCAAGGAACAGGTTGAATCGCTGGGCGCGAAGTTCCTGGACGTGCCGTACGAGACCGACGAGGAGCGCGAGATCGCGCAAGGCGTCGGCGGCTACGCGCGAGCGATGCCGCCCGGCTGGATGCGCCGCCAGGCGGAGCTGGTGCACTCGCGGGCGCTGCAGGCGGACGTCGTGATCACGACTGCGCTGATCCCCGGCAGGCCGGCACCGCGGCTCATCAAGGAAGAGACTGTCAAGGCGATGAAGCCCGGCGCGGTAATCGTCGATCTCGCAGTCGAGCAGGGGGGCAACGTCGAGGGCATCGAGCGCGGCCGGACGGTGGTGAAGCACGGCGTCAAGCTGATCGGGCAGGAAAACCTGGCGGCGACCGTGGCCACCGACGCCTCCGCCTTGTACGCGCGCAACCTCTACAACTTCCTGGTCCTGATGCTCGACCCGAAGAGCGGCGAGTTCAGGCTGGACCGCAGCGACGAGATCATCGCCGGCACGCTGGCGTGCACGCAGGGCGAAGTGCTCAAGAAAGGCTGACCATGGGCGGACCCGTAGATCCCACCGTCATCAACCTCGTGGTGTTCGTGCTCGCCGTGTTCGTCGGCTACCACGTCATCTGGAACGTGACCCCGGCGCTGCACACGCCGCTGATGAGCCTCACCAACGCCATTTCGAGCGTGATCATCGTCGGCGCCGTCCTCGCCGCTGCGCCGGCCGAGCTCGACTTCGGCTCGGTGCTCGGCGTGATCGCGGTGGCGCTCGCCTCGGTGAACGTCGCCGGCGGCTTCCTCGTGACGCAGCGCATGCTGCAGATGTTCAGGAAAAAGCAGAAATGAGCGCCAGCCAGCTCACGCTGTGGTACCTGGTCGCCTCGATCTGCTTCATCCTGGCGCTGAAAGGGCTGTCCTCGCCGACCACGGCGCGCCGCGGCAATTATTTCGGCATGGCGGGAATGGCCATCGCGGTGCTGACCACCATCGCCGTCATAGCGCGCGGCCGTGTCGACCTGATCCTGATCGCCATGCTGATCGGCGGCACGATCGGCGCCATCGTCGCGCGCCGGGTACAGATGACGCAGATGCCGGAGCTGGTCGCCGCGATGCACTCGCTGGTAGGCATGGCGGCGGTGCTGATCGCCGTCGCCGCCGTGGACCACCCGAGCGCCTTCGGCGTGCCCGATCCCCTGCCCAGGGGCAACAAGCTCGAGCTGTTCATCGGCACCTTCGTGGGCGCGATCACGTTCTCCGGGTCGGTGATCGCGTTCGGCAAGCTGGCGGGCCTGGGCAAGAAGTTCCGCCCGTTCTCGTCGGCGCCGGTGGTTTTCCCGGGCCAGCACTGGCTGAACCTCGTTCTAGGGCTGGTCATGGTCGGCCTCGGCGCGGCGTTTTTTCTCGCCGACGACAAGCTCTGGACGCCGTTCGTGGCGATGACGGCGCTCGCCTTTGCGCTCGGCGTGCTGATCATCATCCCGATCGGCGGCGCCGACATGCCGGTGGTGATCTCGATGCTGAACAGCTACTCGGGCTGGGCGGCCGCCGGCATCGGTTTCTCGCTCAACAACGCCATGCTTATCATCGCCGGCTCGCTCGTCGGCTCCTCTGGCGCGATCCTGTCCTACATCATGTGCCGGGCGATGAACCGCTCGTTCATCTCGGTGATCCTGGGCGGCTTCGGTGCCGCCGAGGGCGCCGCGGCGACCGGCGCCGAGCAGAAGGCGGTGCGCTCAGGCTCGCCGGAGGACGCAGCTTTCCTCCTCGCCAATGCCGGGAGCGTGATCTTCGTGCCCGGGTACGGCCTCGCCGTCGCGCGTGCGCAGCATGCGGTCAAGGAGCTGGCGCAAAAGCTCCAGGCGAAAAGGGTCAGCGTGCGCTACGCCGTGCACCCGGTGGCCGGGCGCATGCCCGGGCACATGAACGTGCTCCTCGCCGAAGCCGAAGTGCCCTACGACCAGGTCTTCGAGATGGAGGACATCAACAGCGAGTTTCCCGACACCGACGTGGCGCTGGTGCTCGGCGCGAACGACGTCGTGAACCCGCTCGCGTACGAAAAGGGCAGCCCGATCTACGGCATGCCGATCCTCGACGTCGCCAAGGCGCGCACCGTCATCGTCAACAAGCGCAGCATGGCCACCGGCTACGCCGGCCTCGACAACCCGCTTTTCTACATGGAGAAGACCATGCTGGTGTTCGGCGACGCGAAGAAGGTCGTCGAGGACATGGTCAAGGCGCTGGATTAGGCTCCTCGGGATGCTCTTCGTGCCAGCGCTTAAGGATCTCCAGCTGCCGCTCCCTGGGCAGGCTGGCGTACTGCGCATAGCGCTTCCTCGCGAGGTTGCGCTGTTCCAGGGTCAGCTTGGCCCATCCCGGCAAACGCTGCGCGAAGCGCTGCTGCTGCTGCGCGGACATCCTGGGGTAGCGCTTGGCCGCGGCCAGCAGGCGCTGCCGCTGCACCTCGGGCAGGCGGTCCCATTGCGCCTGCAACGGCCGCAGGACGGTTTGCTGGTCCGCGGTGAGCTGCGCCCACACCGGCGCCCTGCCGGCTGCGCACGCGGCGCTCGCCGACAGGGCGAGGCACAGGCCGACGCTGGCGGCTAGTTGGCTCGCTCGTAGACGACGTCGCTGCGCCGGTTCTCCGCCCATGACGCCTCGTCGTGTCCCACGGCTCTCGGCTTTTCCTCGCCGAAGCTGGTGGCCTCGATCTGCCGGTCGGTGGCGCCTAGCAGGGTCAGCATCTTCTTGACGCCTTCCGAGCGCCGCTGGCCGAGAGCCAGGTTGTATTCGCGGCTGCCGCGCTCGTCGGCGTTACCCTGAACCGCGATCTGCGCCCCGGGATGCTCGCGCAGGTAGCGCGCGTGCGCTTCCACCAACTGGCGGTATTCGTCCTTTACATCGTAGCGATCGAACTCGTAGTAAATGCTGCGCTTCGACGGCTCGACAGCAGCGGTTGCAGCCGGACGCGGTGCCGCAGGCGTGGCTTGCGGCGCGGGGCTGCGGGCTTGCGGCGACGACGCCGGCGCGGATTGCTCAACTGCCGGTTCACTGGCGCAGGATGCGAGAAAGGCCGCCATGACCGCGGCGGCGATGGCGATGCGGTGAGTCTTCATGGTGAGCTCCCTTGGCTGCGACTTGGGAGCAGGAATCCTAGCGCGGCAACTATATTTGTGCAATATGTCTGCCCATGGGAGGGGAAGCGAAGTGAGATCCTTGATCGTCCGCCTGCTGGCGCGCGAGCGCGGCCTGTTCGCGGGCGCGGCTGTCGTCGCGGCGGCGTGCGCCGCGCTCGGCGTGCCGTTCGAGTTCGTCCTGTTCGGCCTGACGCTCACCGGCGTCGCGCTGTTCCATCATCACACGCTGCAGGTGGCTCTCATCGGCCTCGGCGCGATCGTGCTCTACAAGCTCGCCTTCACGGGGTTCAAGGCCGGCCCGGGGGTGGAAGGTCTTGCGCTGCACATGCTGCACGAATGGGTGATCCTCGCCAACCTTTTCGGCCTGCTGCTCGGCTTCGCGCTGCTTTCCAACTACTTCGAGGCAAGCCAGGTGCCGGCGGTGCTGCCGCGCTACCTGCCGGACGACTGGAAAGGCGGCTTCGTGCTGCTGTGGATGATCTTCGTGCTGTCTTCGTTCCTCGACAACATCGCCGCCGCCCTCATCGGCGGCACCATCGCCCGCACGGTGTTCCGCGGCAAGGTGCATATCGGCTACCTGGCGGCGATCGTCGCCGCATCGAACGCGGGCGGCTCGGGCAGCGTGGTCGGCGACACCACCACCACCATGATGTGGATCGATGGTGTCGACCCGCTGGACGTGCTGGAGGCCTTCGTTGCCGCCGGCTCCGCGATGCTGATCTTCGGCGTCCCCGCCTCGCTGCAGCAGCAGGGCTACTCGCCGATCACGCAGGGCGCCGCCGCCGGCGTGCGCGTCGACTGGCCGCGCGTCGCGATCGTCGCAGCCATTCTGCTCGCCGCGATCATCGTCAACGTGATCGTCAACGTGAAGTTCAGCGCGTATTCGGACCGTTTCCCGTTCATCGGCGCAGGGGTATGGGCCGCGATCCTCATCGCTGCGCTGTGGCGCAGGCCGGCGTGGTCGCTGCTGCCGGGCGCGCTCAAAGGCAGCGTGTTCCTTCTTTCGCTGATCGTGTGCGCTTCGCTGATGCCGGTGGAGAAACTGCCGGCGGCGTCGTGGCAGACCGCGCTCGGCCTGGGCTTCGTCTCCGCGGTGTTCGACAACATCCCGCTCACCGCGCTCGCGCTCAAGCAGGGCGGCTACGACTGGGGCTATCTTGCGTATGCGGTGGGATTCGGCGGCTCGATGATCTGGTTCGGTTCTTCCGCCGGCGTAGCGCTGTCGAACATGTACCCGCAGGCGAAATCGGTCGGCCTGTGGCTCAAGCACGGCTGGCACGTCGCGCTCGCCTACATGATCGGGTTTTTCGTGCTCTATGCCGTGCTCGGCTGGCATCCGAATGCGCCGCACAAAGCGAAGCCCGCAGCCATGACGAGTTTGCCTTGCGGCTGATTCGAGGACGAGAGTAAAATTCCGGCGCCTTCGCGTATGTCCGTGCAGGGCTTCACCCTGCCCATAATTCGAATCCAGACAGAGGAGACAACGAATGAGCAATCAGCAACCGTCGCGCCGCAAATTCCTGACCGGCGCGGCCGCCGCTACCAGCGCGGCAACGCTCGGCTTCCCGGCGATCGTCAAGGCGCAGGGCCCGATCTCGATGCGCTGGCAGAGCACCTGGCCCTCGAAGGACATCTTCCACGAGTACGCGCTCGACTACGCGAGGAAAGTGAACGACATGACCGGCGGCGACCTCAGGATCGAGGTATTGCCTGCGGGCGCCGTGGTGCCGGCCTTCGGGCTGCTCGACGCGGTGTCGAAAGGCACTCTCGACGGCGGCCACGGCGTGCTGGTCTACCACTATGGCAAGCAAAATGCCCTGGCACTCTGGGGATCGAGCCCCGCCTTCGGCATGGACGCGAACATGCTGCTCTCCTGGCACAAGTACGGTGGCGGCAAGGAGCTGCTCACCAAGCTGTACAACTCGATCGGCGCCAACGTAGTGTCCTTCCCGTACGGCCCGATGTTCACGCAGCCGCTCGGTTGGTTCAAGAAGCCGATCACCAAGCCGGATGATTTCAAGGGTCTCAAGTACCGCACCGTGGGCATTTCGATTGACCTGTTCACTGGCATGGGTGCCGCAGTGAATGCGCTTCCCGGCGGCGAGATCGTGCCGGCGATCGACCGGGGGCTCCTCGATGCGGCCGAGTTCAACAATGCAAGCTCCGACCGGTTGCTGGGCTTCCCGGACGTGTCCAAGGTGTGCATGCTGCAGAGCTACCACCAGAACGCCGAGCAGCTCGAAATCACCTTCAACAAGACTAAATACGACGCGCTGCCCGAGAAGATCAGGGCGATCATCGCGTACGCCACGGAAGCCGCTTCCGCGGACATGTCGTGGAAGTCGATCAACCGCTATTCGCAGGACTACATCGAGCTGCAGACCAAGGACAAGGTGAAGTTCTACAAGACGCCGGACTCGATACTGCAGAAACAGCTTGAGGTGTTCGATCAGGTGAACGCCAAGAAGTCTGCGGAGAACCCGATGTGGAAGGAAATCGTCGAGTCGCAGCGCAAATACGCCGAGCGCACAGTGCGCTGGGACCTCGATACCAACGTCAACCGGCGCATGGCCTATAACCACTACTTCGGCAGGAAGCCGGCCGCGAACAAGGCCTGACAACGGAGCCTCGAGCGCACACCATCCGGCGGCCCCGGATGGTGTTTTTTTGAATCCGTATATCGCCGCAGGTAAGCCATGCAGAGACTCCTGCTTTTCGTCGACAAGCTGAGCACCTGGGTCGGCCAGGCGTTTTCCTGGTTCATCGTCGCGCTTACGCTGCATGTCACCTGGGAAGTGTTCTCGCGCTACGTCCTCGACCACCCGCGCGCCTGGGCCTTCGATGCAATGATCATGATGTACGGGACGCTGTTCATGATGGCCGGCGCCTATACGCTGGCGAAGAACGGCCACGTGCGCGGCGACGTGATCTACGGCTTCTTCACGCCGCGGGCGCAAGCGGCGCTCGACCTGACGCTGTACATCGTGTTCTTCATTCCCGGTATCACCGCTCTCGTGTGGGCCGGCTACACCTATGCCGAGGAGTCCTGGGCGATCAACGAGCATTCGAACATCACCTCGGAAGGACCGCCGGTCTACCCGTTCAAGACCGTCATTCCCGTTGCCGGCGCTTTCGTGCTGGTGCAGGGCATCGTCGAGATCATCCGCTGCGTCATTTGCCTGAAGCAGGGCTACTGGCCTTCGCGCGAAGAGGACGTTCAGGAAGTCGATGTGGACAAGCTCAAGGAGATGGTCCACGTCAAGGACGAGGACATCCAGAAGCTGGATGAGTATGTCGTGGCGAAGGCGCAGCGCAAGTGAGGCTGCGCAAGGAACTGTGGTTCGGCTTCTCGCTGATGGCGCTGATCATCATCCCGGTGATCGTGCTCACGCCCTGGGGACACCTCACGAACGGACACCTGGGGCTCCTGATGCTCGCGCTGATCTGCGTCGGCATCATGCTCGGCTTTCCCACCGCCTTTACGCTGATGGGAATGGGCGTTTTCTTCGCCTGGCTTGCCTACCGCAGCGTGGATCCAGCGACCGCGGACCGGCGGGTGCTGGACCTCTTCGTGCAGCGCACTTTCGGGATCATGTCGAACGACGTGCTGATCGCGGTGCCGCTGTTCCTGTTCATGGGCTATGTCGTCGAGCGGGCGCAGCTGATCGACAAGTTGTTCAGAAGCCTGCATCTCGCCACCGCGCGCCTGCCGGGATCGCTCGCGGTGGCGACCATCGTCACCTGCGCGATCTTCGCGACCGCCACGGGCATCGTCGGCGCGGTGGTGACGCTGATGGGCCTACTCGCGTTCCCGGCGATGCTCAAGGCCGGATACAACGTCAAGGTGGCCGCCGGCGCGGTCACGGCGGGCGGCTGCCTCGGCATCCTGATCCCGCCGTCGGTGCTGCTGATCGTCTATGGCGCGGTTGCAGGCGTGTCGGTCGTGCAGCTCTATGCAGGCGCCTTTCTTCCCGGCTTCATGCTCGCTGGGCTCTACGTGGGATACGTCATCCTGCTGGCGAAGTGGAAGCCGAACCTCATGCCTCCGCTTGCCGAGAGCGAACGGCGCGTGGAGCTTCCGGACTTTGCGCAGGCGCTGGCGCCCCATGGCCGCAACGCGTTGGTCGTGCTCTGGCGCGCAGTGACTGGCGGAAACGCCGGCGTCGCAAAGCACACCGCGCTTGCGCAGCTGCTTGTCACGCTGGTGCCGGCGCTTGTCATCGTCGCGGTGCTGGGCATCACTTATCGTGCGACCACAGCGCCGGAAGTCGAAGCGAGCACGGCCGGGCTCGTCGAGGCGGGTGGCCTGGTCGCGGCGCCCGGAGGGGAAAGGGAGGCATCGACAGGCCTCATTGGCGCGCCCGAAGCGGAGGAATCGACAGTCAAGGAACCCCCGGCCGAGGAGGCGAAGAAAACTTCACCCGTCGAGACGAAGGCCCCCGGCGCAGCAGCCGCGCCACAGGAACGGCTCGCGGTGCCTGCATGGCTGTGGGGCGTATTCGCCATCGGCATCGGCACCATCGCATTGATCTACTGGCTGTGGAATTGGGAGCGGCTCGAGGTATTCAAGATGCTGCTCGGCTCCTTCTTTCCGCTCGCCCTGCTCATCCTGGCTGTGCTCGGCTCGATCGTGTTCGGGCTGGCAACGCCGTCCGAGGCGGCGGCGGTCGGCGGGTTCGGCGGCTTCGTGCTTGCGGGAGTCTACCGCTTCATCGCCTACTGGCGTGACGCAAGGAGCAGCGGCAAAGGTACCGGCACGGCGATCTGGAGCACGATGAAGGAGCTCGGGATCATCGTCAAGGAATCGTCGTTCCTCACTGCCAAGACTAGCGCCATGGTGTGCTGGCTGTTTGTGGGCTCCGGCATTTTCTCGGCGGCATTCGCGCTGCTCGGCGGGCAGGAAGTGGTCGAGAAATGGGTGCTGTCGCTCGACATGACGCCGGTGCAGTTCATGATTCTGGCGCAGTTCATCATCTTCATCCTCGGCTGGCCCCTCGAGTGGACCGAGATCATCATCATCTTCATGCCGATTTTCCTGCCGCTGCTGCCGCACTTCCATATTGATCCGCTGTTCTTCGGGTTGCTGGTGGCGTTGAACCTGCAGACCGCGTTCCTGTCGCCGCCGGTGGCGATGGCGGCCTTCTACCTCAAGGGCGTGTCGCCGCCGCATGTGACCCTCAACGCGATTTTCGCCGGCATGATGCCGTTCATGGGGATTCAGTTGATCGCCCTGGTGATCCTGTACGTGTTCCCGCAGATTGGCCTCTGGCTGCCGAGCGTCGTCTACGGGCGCTAGCGCATCGTGGAAGCGCTTTCGCCCGCCTCGTTAGCGGCCGCCGACGCCGCGCGCAAGATCCGCGAAGGCCTGCTGACCTCCGAAGAACTGGTTGCGGCTTGCCTGGAGCGCATTCGCGCAACAGAACGCTCGGTGCAAGCCTGGACCTTTCTCGACGAGGCGCATGCGCTTGCGCAAGCGCGCGCCGCCGACGAGCGCAAGCGCAGCGGCGAGCCGATCGGCGCGCTGCACGGCGTTCCGGTCGGCATCAAGGACATCATCGATACCGCCGACATGCCGACCGAGAACGGCACCGTTCTGCACAAGGGCCGCGCGCCGCGCGAAGATGCAGCGGTGGTGAAAGCGCTGCGCGCCGCGGGCGCGGTGATCCTCGGCAAGACAGTCACGACCGAGTGCGCCTACTTCGCGCCCGGAAAGACTCGCAACCCGCACAACCCCGAGCACACGCCGGGCGGGTCCTCAAGCGGTTCCGCCGCCGCTGTCGCGGCAGGGATGGTTCCGCTTGCCCTGGGCAGCCAGACCAACGGCTCGACCATCCGGCCCGCCGCGTTCTGCGGCGTGTACGGCTTCAAGCCCACGCATGGCCTGATTCCGCGCTCGGGCATCCTCGAGTTGTCGCGCACGCTCGATCACGTGGGCTTTTTTTCGAGGAATGTGGAGGATCTTGCGCTGCTCGCGGAGGTGCTCGTCGGCTGGGACGAGGGCGACCCGGATACGCGGCCGCGTGCCCGTATTCCTTTTCAAACGATTTCTTCGGAGGAACCGCCCATCGAGCCCATGCTGGCGTTCGTGAAGACGCCGCACTGGGAGAAGGTCGATGCCGGGACGCGCGAGGCGTTCGCGGAGCTGACCGGCGCGCTGGGCGAGCGGGTGGAAGAAGTCGAGCTGTTCGCTTCGGCCGCCGATGCCTGGAGCTGGCACAAGACCATCATGGAGGCCGAGATGGCGGCGAATTTCGAGCGCGAGTGGCAGCAGGGCCGCGGCAAGCTCTCGGAGCAGCTGCGCTCGCTCATCGAGCGCGGGCGCGAAACGCGCGCCGTCGATTACCAGCGCGCGCTGCGCAGGATCCGGCCGATGGTGGAGGGCTTCGACGAGCTTTTCATGGAGCGCTACGACGCCATTCTCACGCCCGCCGCGCCGGGCACTGCGCCCAAAGGCCTGTCTGCCACGGGCGATCCGTCTTTCTGCACGCTCTGGACGCTGTGCGGAATGCCGGCGCTGTCGCTGCCGCTGCTGCAGGGCTCCGACGGGCTGCCGCTCGGCGTGCAGCTCGTCGGACGGCGCGGCTTCGACGCGCGGCTGCTGCGCACCGCGCGCTGGCTGGTCGAGGCGACGCGCTAGGCGTCACGCCGCGCGGCGCACGGGCTCGGACAGGGAATAGCAGTAGCGCCGCAGCCGGCTGAGGTCCGCGGTGGAGATGGCCCGCCGCAGGAATCCCATGTTGCGGTCGATCTCGGTCTGGTACAGGTTCGGGCCGTCGAAGTGCGCCTCGGCATAGCGGATCACGGCGCCCAGCTTGCGGTCGATGCGGTCGCGCGCCACGTACTCGTAGAACCCCGGCGTCTTGACGATCAGGTCGTCGCCGGAAGCGTAGCGCACCACTTCGCGGCCGTCGGCCAGCCGCTCGCGCGCGATATTGCCCAGGACGAACTCCCGGTACAGGAACTGACGGCATTTCTCCAGGTACATGCGATCGGACATTTGCCCGATCAGGTCGGCGGTGCCGACCAGGCAGCCGACCAGGCGGTCCTTCGGGTCGGCGACGTGGATGTCCTCGATTTCCATCTCGTAGCCGGTGAAATGCACCAGCTGCGCCGCGACCGCGGCCTCGGCGGAGAACCCCAGCCGGGGCAGGTAGGCGGATATGAAGTCGGCGCTGCGGCTGACGTGGATCTTGGTGAACACCGCGCCGTTCGCGACTTCGGCCTCCGAGCGCCGCTTCATGTAGCCGGCGTCGTGGAGCAGCGCCACCAGCACGCCGAGCATGGCGCGCCGTGCGCCGAGCTGGTCGGGCAGCGCGCAGCTGCGCTCGTGGCCGTCGATGAGGCGCGCCATGGCGAGGGTGACGTCGAGCGAATGCCGGATGTCGTGATACAGCGTGTCGCAGGCGAAGTAGCCGGAGAAGCGGCCTTCGAACAGCGCGCGGAAGTCGTCGAAGGCGCGCGCCAGACGGTTGAAGTTCTCTCTAGGGTAGCGGGCGGCGAACAGGGCGAGGACCGCGTCGCGGACCCGCTGCGGGTCCTCGACATTTACGCGGTTCGTGACGTCGTTCTGGTTCAGTCGGTCTTGCATGGCGCGCCGCCGGCGGCGTCTTGCCGCGCGGCTTCGCTTCCTCGACGATTATTCTCCGCGCCTCGGCGCGAGGCAAGACGAGCGCGCGAAAACAAAGGGGAGACGGCCTGTAAGCCGGGTTCTGTGGTCACCGGCCGGGCGCACCCGGCCGGGCCGGCAGCCATTCCTCTGGGCCCCGGGTTGCCCCGGGGCTCTAGCCACCTACCCGCAAGCTTCGGCCGAGCCGGCCTCGATCGCCTGCCTATTTGGTGTTGCTCCGGATGGAGGTTGCCGCGTTTCACCCCTCGGCTTTGGGCCGAGGACTCGTCTCTGTGGCCCTGTTCGTCACGTCGCCGTGCCAGGGGGTTACCCTGCATCCCGCTCTGCGGAGCCCGGACTTTCCTCTGTGCCGCCGCGAACTACCGGCGCACAGCGGCTGCCTGGCCGACTCCCGGACGCGATTTTACCCTGCGAGGGCGCAGGAGTATGCTTTCTCGATGCGAAGACGGCTGTATTTCCTGCTGCCCGATGTGGAAAGCGCGCGGCACACCGCGGACGACCTGCTCCTCGCGCGCGTCGAGGACCGCCACATGCACTTTCTCGCCAAGCGAGGCACCGACCTGGGCGAGCTCCACGAGGCGAGTTACCTGTTCAAGACCGACCTGCTGCATGGCGCCGGCATCGGCCTGATGCTCGGCGGCATCGGCGGCCTGATTCTCGGCGCGGTCATCGTCGCCTACCCGCCGGAAGGCATGCAGCCGCAACTGGTCGCGGTGCTGATCGCCGCCGTCGTCGGCGGCATCCTGGGGGCGTGGATGGCAAGCATGGCCGCCGCCGCCGTGCCCAATTCGCGGCTCAAGGCCTTCCACGAGGACATCGAGCGCGGCAAGGTCCTGCTCATGGTCGACGTGCCCTACGGCCAGGTCGAGCAGATCCGCGAGGTGGTCCTTTCTCGCCACCCCGAAGCGGTGGCCGGCGGCCTGGCATCGCGCTACCCGGCGTTTCCGTAGGCGCGCCGGAAATAGCGCGTGTCGTCGTAGAACTCCGGCCGCTCGCTTCCAGGCAGCCATCCCGGGTACCCGAAGATGGGGACCGGCGCCAGCTCGCGCGGCGTAGCCTGCGTCGAGCGCTGCGCAAGCCATGCAGCCGCCTGCGCGTCCGCGTCGGCGCCCGGCGCCACGAAAATGGCCTTGCAGGTGATGCCGGGCCACGGATCGAGCGCCTTCTCCAGGACCGCGTGGCCAAGCACCGAGACGCGCATCGAGCGCAGCACGCGCCTGCGATGCCCCCAGAACAGCGCCTTCCAGCGGAAGCCGCGCAGCATGGCGAGCAGCTCGGCGTCGGCGCAGGCGACGATGGCCCCGCCCTCGTCGAACAGCGTCAGCAGGTCGCGCAGGCGGCCGCGACGGCCGCGCTCGTGCGGGATGCGCTCGGCGTGCATGGCGTTGATGCGCGCCTTGGTCCGGGGGAACGCCAGCCAGGCGAGCGCGTTGAACAGGTCGTGCAGGCTTTCCGGCCGCGTTTCCACGCAACCCGACTCGAACACGCGCACTTCATAGTAGGCGTCGGCAGCCCCGGGCGGCACGAAGCGCACCGGCCGGCCGCTCTCGGTGCGCAGTCCCGCGGCGTCGGCAAGCGCGTTCAGATGGCCGAGGCTCGCGCCGCCCGCGGCTTGCAATCGCTCGTGCCACGGCCTGATCGGGTCGAAGACCGGCTGTCTCAGAGAAGCTTCCACGGGATCGTTTCCCCTGCGCGAAGCGGCACCAGCTCCTCGCCGCCGAACTCGAGGTGCGCAGGCGCCTTCCATTCTTCGCGCACCAGGGTGATGCTTTCCCGGTTGAGGGGAAGCCCGTAGAACTGGGGGCCGAACACGGAGGCGAAGCCCTCGAGCTTGCCGAGCGCGCCGGCCTCCTCGAAGGCGATGGCGTAGAACTCGATGGCCGCGTGCGCGGTGTAAATGCCGGCGCAACCGCAGGCCGCCTCCTTGGCGTGCCGCGCGTGCGGCGCGCTGTCGGTGCCGAGGAAAAACTTGGGGTTGCCCGATGCCGCGGCCTCGACCAGCGCCTCGCGGTGGTCCTCGCGCTTCAAAACCGGCAGGCAGTAGTGGTGCGGGCGGATGCCGCCCATGAAAAGCGCGTTGCGGTTCATGAGCAGGTGGTGGGCGGTGATCGTCGCCGCGATGTTCGGACCGGTGACCTCGATGTATTGCACCGCGTCCCGGGTGGTGATGTGCTCGAGCACCACCTTGAGCTGGGGAAAGCGCTCCACCAGCGGTCCGAGCACTTCCTCGATGAACGCCTTCTCGCGGTCGAAAACGTCGATCGCAGGGTCGGTCGACTCGCCATGGACCAGCAGCGGCATGCCGACTTCCGTCATCTTTTCGAGGGCATGGAAGCAGCGCGACAGGCGCGTGACGCCTTCGTCCGAATGAGTGGTCGCGCCGGCCGGGTAGAGCTTCACGCCGAATACCTGCCCCGAGCGCTTGGCGAGCGCGATTTCCTCGGGCGGCGTGTCGTCGGTAAGGTACAGCGTCATCAACGGCTCGAAGGCCGTGCGCGGCGGCAGCGCGCGCAGGATGCGCTCGCGGTACTCGAGCGCCTGCTGCGTCGTGCGAACGGGGGGCTTCAGGTTGGGCATCACGATGGCACGCGCGAAACGCCGCGCGCTGTCGGCGAGCACCGAGGCCATGGCGGGCCCGTCGCGCAGGTGCAGATGCCAGTCGTCCGGGCGCTTCAGCGTGAGCCGGTCCATCGGCCGAATTCTACTTGGCACGCTCGAGCGCCCTGCGGTACAGAACGCTCCTTGGAATCCCGGTGATGCGCGCGGCGAGCCGCGCCGCCTCGCTCGGCGCCAAAGCCTCCAGCAGCGCCTCGAGCACGCGTTCGGCCTCCAAGGTCTGTGCGGACCTGGGCTCGCCCGGCGCGAGCACCAGCACGAACTCGCCTTGCTGGCGATGCGGGTCGGCGAGCAGCCAGTCGCGCGCTTCGCCGAGCGGCAGTCGTGCCACGTCCTCGAATTTCTTCGTCAGCTCGCGGGCGATCACCACTTCCCGCGCCGCGCCGAAGCGCTCCGCCAGGTCCGCCAGCGTTTCGAGCACGCGGTGCGGCGCTTCATACAGGATCACCGGCCAGGGCAGCTCTAGGCCCTCCAGCGCCTTGCGGCGCGCTGAACGGCCGGCCGGAAGAAAGCCCGCAAAGAGAAAGCGCTCCGCCGGGAACCCCGACGCCGAGAAGGCCGCCACCGCGGCGCTCGGCCCGGGAATGGGAATGACGCGGATGCCGGCACGATGCGCCTGCTCGACGAGCAGCGCGCCGGGGTCGGACAACGCGGGCGTGCCGGCATCGCTGATCAACGCCACATTCCTGCCCGCGTGCATGACCCGCAGAAGCTTGGTGGCGGTGGCGCGCTCGTTGTGCTCGTGCAGTGCAACCGTGCGCGCCGGGATGGCGTGCCGCGCGAGCAGCGTGCGGCTGGTGCGCGTGTCCTCGCAGGCGATCAGATCGGCAGCGCGCAGCGCTTCGATCGCGCGCGGGCTGGCGTCGCCCAGGTTGCCGATCGGCGTGGCGACGACATAGAGGCTGCCTGGGATCATCCGGTCAACGGGGCTCGCGCAGTTTCGTTAAGCCTGCCATGAACTGGGCCGGGGCGCGAGCCGAAGACCTCTGTGCAGGCCTGCTGAGGGCGGCAGGCTTGCGGCTGATCGAGCGAAACTGGCGCTGCCGGCTGGGAGAGATCGATCTCATCGCCGAGGAGAGCGGCACGCTGGTGTTCGCCGAAGTCCGCATGCGCCAGAGCGGCAGCTACGGCGGCGCCGCCGAAAGCGTGACGGCGGCGAAGCGCGCCCGCCTGCTTGCCGCGGCGCGCCTCTACCTGGCCGGGCGCCGGGACGCGCACTGCCGCTTCGACGTGTTTCTCATCGACGGCGTTGCCGGGCACGTGCAGTGGATCCGCAACGCCTTTGGCGAGTAGCGCCGAGGTTTACTTCGAGTAGAATCGAAGACATGGGACACGCGGAGCAGAACGCAGCCCTCTCGGCGCGCGTGGCCGCGCACTTTGCCGAGAGCGCGAATCTCAAATTGGCCGCATCGCAGTCGCTGGCGGAGCCCGTGGCGCGCGCGAGCGCGCTGCTCGCCGACTGCCTGCGGAGCGGCGGCAAGGCGCTCGCCTGCGGCAACGGCGGCTCGGCGGCCGATGCGCAGCACTTCGCAGCCGAGCTCATCAATCGGTTCGAGACCGAGCGCCCGCCGCTCGCGGCGGTGGCTCTGACGACGGACAGCTCGACTCTCACGTCGATCGCGAACGACTATGCCTACCAGCAGGTCTTCTCCAAGCAGCTGCGGGCGATCGGCCGGCGCGGGGACGTGCTGCTCGCCATCTCGACCAGCGGCAACTCCGGCAACGTGCTCGAGGCGATCGGCGCCGCGCACGAGCTAGAGGTGCACGTGATCGCATTGACCGGCAACGGCGGCGGCAAGCTCGCCTCCCTGATCAAGGCCGACGATGTGCACATCTGCGTGCCGCACCGGAACACCGCCAGGATCCAGGAAGTCCATTTGCTGGTGCTGCACTGCCTGTGCGACGGCATCGATTTCCAGCTGTTCGGCGCGAAGCGATGAAGGCCCGGACCTGGCTGGCGCTTGCCGTCGCGGCGGGCGCGGCGCTGCTGCAGGGCTGCGAGCTGGCATTGATCGGCGCCAGTGCCGGCGCCGCTTACTCGACGCTCGAGGACCGCCGCTCCTCGGGCACGCAGCTGGATGACGACGCGATCGAGCTGCGCGCCGGCAGCCGTATCGCCGATCGCTTCGCCGACAAGGTCCATGTCAACGTCGCCGCGTTCAACCGCGCCACGCTGATCACGGGCGAGGTTCCGGATGAGGCGGTACGCGCCGAAGTGGAAAAGATCGTGCAGGGAGTGCCAAACGTCCGCGGCGTGACCAACGAGGTGCAGCTGGCGCCGATCACGTCGCTCGGCGAGCGCACCAGCGACTCGCTCATCACTGCCCAGGTCAAGGCGCGCTACCTCAGGGCGAAGGCATTCAACCCTGTGCATGTCAAGGTGGTGACTGAAGCGGGCGTGGTGTATCTGATGGGCGTGGTGACCGAGCGCGAGGCTGACGACGCGGTCGACCTCGCGCGCACCACCAGCGGCGTGCGCAAGGTGGTGAAGATCTTCGAATACTGCAAGGCAGCCGAGCAGGTCTGCCGGCCCCATCCTCCCGGCCCGCCGGACGAGAAACCGAAACCCGCGGCCTGATCGCGTGCAGGCTTCGCCGCCGGCCTACGAATCCAAGATCCGCGCACCGCGCGAACTCGAGCGCTGGAGCGCGCAGCTGCCCCGGCCGCTGGTCTTCACCAATGGCGTGTTCGACATCCTGCATCGCGGCCATGTTGCCTATCTCTCGCGCGCGCGCGCGCTCGGCGCGGCGTTGCTGGTCGCGCTGAACAGCGACGCCTCCGCCAGGCGCCTGGGCAAGCCGGGAGAGCGGCCGATCAATGCGCTGGAGGATCGGCTGGCGGTCGTCGCCGCACTGTCGATGGTCGACGCGGTAACGTGGTTCGAGGACGATACGCCGGCGCAGCTGATCGCCGCGTGCCGGCCGGAAGTGCTGGCAAAGGGCGGCGACTGGCCGGCCGAGCGCATCGTCGGAGCGAAGGACGTTCTTGCGCGCGGCGGGCGGGTGGTGTCGATCCCGTTCGAGCACGAGCGCTCGACGACGGCGCTCCTGCAGCGCATCCGCGGCGCTAGAGCCTGAGCTGATAGCACACCGCGCCAGGTGTCGGCGCAGCGAGATACGGCGCAACTTCCTCGAAATCGAGCGAGCGGTACAGGGCGATCGCCTCACCCATGCTGGGCAGGGTGTCGAGCACCACCCGGCTGCGGCCGGTCGCGCGCGCCGCGGCGATCGCTGCCGCGGCGAGCGCGCGGCCCAGGCCTTGTCCGCGGTAAGCCGGGCGGACGTAGAGGCGCTTCATCTCGGCCGCGTCGGCATCGAGCGGCCGCAGAGCCACGCAGCCCGCGCTGCCCGACGCGTCGAGCGCGAGGAACAGCCGCCCCGCCGGCGGCGCGTACTCCCCCGGCAGCGCCGCCAGCTCGCGCTCGAGCCCGACGAAGCAGCACGGCGCATCCACGGCGCGCGCATATTCGGCGAACAGCGCGCGCACGGCGGCGACTTGCGTTGCTTGCGTCGCATGCACGATATTGGCCATATACTATTCTTCCATGCGCCTCCACCAGCTGAAAGTCGACTACGACGCCGAGCAGGACCGGCTGCTGATGCTGGTGGCGACCAGCGAGGGCGTCGAGCTGCGGCTTGCGCTGACGCGCCGGTTTGTCAAGCTCTTATGGCCCCTGCTGGTGAAGCTGGCCGAGGAAGCGAGCCCTCGCATCCGCACGCAGGCCAACCCGGAAGCGCGCAAGGCGCTGCTGGGACTGGAGCACGAGCACGCGGTGTCGAAGGCGGACTTTTCGAAGCCTTACGACGCGGTGCCGAGCGCGACCCCGCTCGGCGAGGCGCCGCTGCTGCTCGCGCGCATTCAAACCGGCCACGACCGCAACGGTCAGCCGGTCGTCGCCCTGCATCCGTCGGAGGGGCAGGGCGTGACGCTGACCTTCGATTCGGTGCTGCTGCACTCGGTATGCCGCCTGCTCCAGGCCGCAGTACGCAAAAGCGATTGGGACATGGAGCTGAAGCTTCCGGGCACCGAGCCTCAGGATAGCGCCGAGCGCCCGGCGCGCACCCTCAATTAGTTCGGCCTTCGACCAGCTCGGCCTGATCGCGCCGCTCACCGCGGCGGTCCGGGAACTCGGCTACGAAAAGCCGACGCCGGTGCAGGAGCAGGCCATCCCCCTGGTGCTTGCCGGACGCGATCTCATGGCAGGCGCGCAGACGGGGACCGGAAAGACCGCGGCGTTTGCGCTGCCGATCCTGCAGCGCCTTGCGCCTCAGGCCAGCAGCTCGGCATCGCCGGCGCGCCATCCGGTGCGGGCGCTGATCCTCGCGCCGACGCGCGAGCTCGCCATCCAGGTTGCCCAGAGCTTTGCCGAATACGGCAAAAACCTCCCGCTGCGCAGCACGGTCGTTTACGGGGGTGTCGACATGAACGCGCAGATCGCGCAGCTGCGCAAAGGGGTCGAGGTGCTGGTGGCGACGCCGGGACGGCTCCTCGATCACGTGCAGAACAAGACCGTCATGCTCAACCAGGTAGCGGTGCTGGTGCTCGACGAGGGCGATCGCATGCTGGACATGGGATTCCTGCCCGACATCAAGCGCATCATCGCCTTGCTGCCGGCGCAGCGCCAGAACCTGCTTTTCTCGGCCACCTTCCCCGACGAGATCCGCACCCTCGCCAAGACTCTGCTGCGCAATCCGGCCGAGCTCCAGATCGCGGCCCGCAATGCGGCGGCCGAGCTCGTCACTCACGTCCTGCATCCCGTGGCGCGGGAGAAAAAACGCGAGCTGCTCGCCTACCTCATCCAGACCCGCGAACTGCGCCAGGTCCTGGTATTCACCGGCACCCGCATCGGTGCCAACCGCCTGGCCCACCAGCTGCGGCGCGACCATATCCACGCCGATGCCATCCACGGCGACAAGTCGCAGGCCGAGAGGCTCGTCGCGCTGGAGGGCTTCAAGTCGGGCAAGACCAGTGTGCTGGTGGCGACCGACGTTGCATCGCGGGGCTTGGACATCGAAGGCCTGCCGCAGGTGATCAATTTCGACATGCCGCATTCGCCGGAGGATTACATCCACCGCATCGGCCGCACCGGGCGCGCCGGGCTGACCGGCGAGGCCATTTCACTGGTCGCGCCCGAGGATCTCGAGTCGATCGCGGCCATCGAGAGGCTGATCAAGAAGCGGATCGAACGGGTGCTGGTTGCCGGATTCCAGCCCAACGCCGGCACCGTCGCAACGCTGATGGGCGGGCAGCCGTCGCGGCC
>Ga0209155_1000012_pt1 | contig 71035 bp, 67 predicted proteins | sample GraSoiAngelo_122_FD_185879 | JGI IMG/M metagenome (GOLD analysis project Ga0209155, IMG submission 185879) | Grasslands soil microbial communities from the Angelo Coastal Reserve, California, USA - 14_0927_02_20cm (SPAdes) (version 2) | ecosystem: Environmental > Terrestrial > Soil > Grasslands ... | reverse complement strand
TTGACGAACGACACGAGGTGATAGTCGTTGTCGAGCATGAAGGTGTTGATGACGATGTGCTCCCTGGTGCAGCGCTGCACCTCGAGCAGCGTCTTCTGAAAGGTCTCGGGTAGGGGCGGGTAGAAGAACACGGCCTGCTGGCCTTCCATGTGCGCGGTCGGCTCGCCGTCGGTAACGATGATCACCTGCTTGTTCCCGGTCTTGTGCCGGTTCAGGAACTGGCGCGCCAGCATCAGGCCGTGCTGGATGTTGGTGCCGTAGATCGATTCGTTGTAGGTGAGCTCGGCCAGTTGATGAGGCTTGACCGGCCGCGCATAGTCGCTGAAGGCGATCACCTGGAGGAAGTCACGCGGGAACTGGCTGCGGATCAGCGCATCCAGGGCCAGCGCCACCTTCTTCGCCGCATAGAAGTAGCCGCGCAGCGGCATGGATCGGCTCATGTCGATCATCAGCACGGTGGCGGACTGGGCACTGAATTCCGACCGGTAAACCTCGAAGTCGTCGGTCTTGAGCTGGATCGGCCGCCGCGGCCCATCCCGGCGCAGCGCGTTCATCAGGGTCTGCTCGACCTGCAGGTTGAAGGCGTCGCCGAACTCGTAGACCTTGGTTTCATCGGACCGCTCCGAGCCCAAGCCCCGAACGCTGATCGGGTGATCGCCGAAGCGGTCGCGTTTCAGTCGCGTGTAGAGGTCCCGCAGCGCCTTCTGGCCGATGCGACGCATCCCGCGTGGCGTCAGCTCCATCCCCCGGCGGCCGCGCTGCACGTATCCCTTCTTTTCCAGCTGCGACGCCAGCTCGCTCATCTGGTCGGCCGCCTGGCGCGCGTCGGGTCCCAGCAACTGCTGGAGCTGCGCCGATTGCTCCGGCGTGAGCTGGCGTCCCTGATATCCCTCGCGGAGGGCGGCCTCGAGATCTTCAATGCCCTGCAAGCGCTCCATCAGTCCCATGGCTTCTTGCAGCGGCAGCGACTCCGACCCGTAGAAGGCATAACGGCTGCCCAGCCCCGGTCGCGGCGACAGCAATTCCAATTGCGCCGCCAGCTCCGCCATCTGCTCCTGAAGCTCGGGATCGTTCAAGGTCGAGGCGAGCAGGTCCTGCAGCTCCTGGCGCATTTCGGGCGAGAGCGATTGCATCAGCGACTCCATCTGCGCCATCTGCCGCTCCAGCTGCTGAATCAGCTCGTCGAGCGTCTTGGGCGGATTGGCGCCGAAGAAATGGCCGAAGCGCTGCATGAACTGGTCGAACTTCGGCGGCTTCCCCTCCAGCCGGTCGCGGAGCATCTGATTGAGGTCCCTGAGCATCTCCTTGATCTCGCCCAGATGCTCGGGTTGGAGCTGCTGCATGGTACGCGTCATGTTCTTGAAGTACGTCTGCGAGACCTGCTGCTTGAGCTCCTCCATGAGTTGCTGGAAGGCCTGCGCCGCCCCCTCATCCATGAACTCGTAGTCGTTGAGCTTCCGAATGGTGCCCCCCACGTCGTCCGGTAGGCTATCCAGCTCCTGCAGCTTCTTCTTCACGATCCGCTGCAGCACTCGGCTGGCGCTCTCGGGCGCGTGCTCCACCCGCTCCGCGATCCCTTGCCGCTCGCGGCGAAGGATGTCGTTCAACCGCTCGCGAATGTTGCTGAAAACGTCATTCAGGTTGTACCGCTTCAACTGCTGCAAGCGTTTCTGCCGGAGGCGTTCCAGCATCTCCTCGAAGCCGGGCAGCCGACGGCCCTGCCGGTCACGCCAGCCCCGGCTCATCAGCCGATGCAGGGCATAGTCGAAGTCCCCGCCCTGGAAAAGGTCTTCAGCCAGGCGGTCGAACAGGTCCTCGGCGTCGCGGCCGAAAGGCTCCTGCGAACCGTCCCAGCGCTCGTATCGGTTCGGTCGTGCGATCATTCAGCCGGCGTAGATGGCCGCCCCATCGAGCTCGGTCTTGTTGATCCGCTTGCTGAGATGGAGACCTTCCAGCACGAACTCCACGCCCGAGGCCGCCAGCGCCGGGCGTTTCTCCAGTCCCAGGCTCTTCAGCGCCTTGTCCATTCCCGGCAGCTCGCGCAAGATGGCGGCGTAGCGGTCGGCCGGCTGGCCTTCAGACACCTCGAAGGTCAGACCCCCGTCGAAACGCTGCACGAGCTCGTTGAACTGGCTGATCTCGAAATGCCGCCGAAATACGTTCAGCACGGCCGTCTTGATGATCTTCTCCAGCACCGTCTGGTCGTCGCCCTCTTCCCAGGTCTCCATCTCGAGTTTCCCGGCGCTGGAAGGGATCATGGACGGCAGGTCCGTGATGCGGGGGACCGCCTCGGTCTCGCCCGTGCGCAGGGCTCGTCGTGAGGCGTTGGAAGCGAGGTTCTCGTAGTTGGTGATCGAGATTCGGACGCTGACGCCGGACCGCTGGTTGATTTTCGGGTTGCGCCGAGCCAGCTGCGTCACCTCAGCGACGATCTCTTTCATGAAGTCCGGCATCACGACCGACAGCTCATGGTCCTGGAACTCGGTGCGCTCCTGCTCGACGATCCGGATCTCGTCTTCGACGCTGCGCGGATAGTGGGTGCGGATCTGCGCCCCGAAGCGGTCCTTGAGGGGCGTGATGATCCGTCCGCGGTTCGTGTAGTCTTCCGGGTTCGCGCTCGCGACCACGTAGACGTCGATCGGCAGGCGGAGCTTGAAGCCACGGATCTGGACGTCGCGCTCCTCGATCAGGTTCAAGAGTCCGACCTGGATGCGCTCCGCGAGGTCCGGCAGTTCGTTGATCGCGAAGATGCCCCGGTTGGTGCGAGGCACCAGACCGTAATGAATGGTCAGCTCGTCGGCAAGGTACTTGCCCTCCGCAACCCGGATCGGGTCGACCTCGCCGATCAAGTCGGCGATCGACGTGTCGGGGGTGGCCAGCTTCTCGCTGTACCGCTCGTCCGGGGTGATCCAGCGCACGGTGACGCGGTCACCCTGAGCGGCCACTCGGTCCCGGCAGGCGCGGCAGATCGGCGCGTATGGATTGTCATTGATCTCGCAGCCGTCGATCACTGGGACTTCCTCATCGAGCAGGCTGGTCAGCAATCGGATCAGCCGGCTCTTGGCCTGGCCACGCTCGCCCAGAAAGACGATGTCCTGGCCCGACAGGATGGCGTTCTCGATTTGGGGAATGACGGATCCCTCGAAGCCGATGATGCCGGGGAAGAGCTCCTCGCCCGCCTTGATCTTGCGGATCAGGTTCTTGCGCATCTCTTGCTTGACCGGAAGGACACGGTACTCACTCTGTCGAAGTTGGGCGAGGGTCGTGGGCTGCTCCAATGGATACCTCTTTTGGAATGTGGTGACGCCGTTCCGATTCTACGAGGCGGCTCGCCGTTCAGCCGGTTTTAAATCCGCTTCGTCTCCAGCTGCAGCACCAGCCACGGCAAAGCGATGACGGTGACCTGGTTGCCGAGCGTGGAAATCGAGGAGCCGCTCCAGAAGCGAAGGAACATTCCGTCCCGTAGGACTGACCGCGGCTCCATGGGGTCGGCTTGCTTCAGGGCCGCTGCGCCGGGGCGCCCAATTGACCGGCGATGGCAGGCGCAAGCTCGGGGAGCCGAAGCGCCAGCGCTCGCAGCAAACCAAAGCAGCCGGTCAGCATCATGTCGCCGTGCGGAACGGCGAGGTGCGATCGAAGCCGCGACCGCTCGAGCAGACCGCGGCGAGGTCCGGTCAGCGCCAGGGGCGCGGACGGCCCAGCGATCGGACCCAGCTCCAGCGCACCGTGGCCCATGTCATCGAACACGGCCTGGTTCGACAGCGTGCCGTTGGCGAGCCCGTCGAGGTATCCTTCCAGCTTCTCCAGAGTGAGCTCGCCAGTGTGGTGCTCGAACAGGCCGGCGATCCGCCGTCCGTCGAGGAGCGCGGCAATCGTGTGAAAGTTGCCAAGGTTGACGACCATCACGTGCTCCAGCTCCCCGACCCTGGGGTCGTCAAGAGCGCCCAGGACGGCCGCCGGACCGGTATCCATCAAGAAGAGCGGCTCCGGCCCGGTCCAGGTCCGGGCGACCGCTCGCATGCGCGTCATGCGCGCCGGGATCTCGGCGGCGAGAAAGCCGAAACCCGTAAGCCCGATGCCCCGCTCGACCTGTTCACGCAGATAGTCGAAACGAAAGCGCCGGTCGCTGACGCCGGGCGGCGCCGCGCCGTGATCGAACACGGCAACCGCCACCGCATCGAACACGGTGCTCACCTGAAAGCTCTTTAGGGCGTCCATCAGTTCGGAGAAATAGAAGTCGCGCATTTCCAGGCGACGGGCGCCGCCGACGCCGTCTGGGCCGTCGACGATGCGGAGGCCCATCGCCTCCACGCGGGTCAGATCGTCGTCGAACGTTCGGGCGGCGTCCGGAGTCGCATAGACCTTCAATCCCTTGCGCAAGTGCGCCTCGACCGCCCAGTGGTCGGGTCCGCCGCCCATCGTTACGCCGGTCAGAAACAGGTCGGTCCCTTCGACGGTCGCCTGCCTGACCTGTTCCGCCAGCAGGGCTGTAGGCGACGGCATGATCAGCTGGACGGCGTTTTCGATCACGGTGCCGGCTTCGAACACCAGGATGTCCTGGGTGCCGGTGCCGACGTCGATCGCCAGAACACGGGGGTGGGGCACTGTGGCCTAGCGTACCGCCGCCCTGCCACAGGCAAGCGGCAAGGCCGATCGGCTTCGAGCCGTTGCTCCGACTGTGCGTCAGCTACCTGGCGGCCGGCTGCTGGAAGGGTCCCCTCGTCCGCGGCTGTTAGCGCCGGCGGGACTGGTCGTCTACCTGGCGTTGGCGGCGCTCGTCTTCGCGTCGAGCTGGACACACCCGTTTAGCCGCCTCATCGGCCAGGGGATGGACCCACCGCTGATGGCCTGGTTCCTTGGCTGGTCGGCCTTCGCCATCACCCACCACCTCGATCCACTTCTGAGCACCGTGGCAAATGTTCCCGATGGGATGAACCTCATGTGGAACACGGCCTACCCGCTGCCGGCGGCGCTGCTTGCGCCGATCACCCTGACGCTCGGCTCGGCCTTCGCGTACAACCTGATGTGCACACTGGCGGTGGCCCTTTCCGCCTGGACGGCCTTCCTTGTCATCGGCCGGTACGTCCGGCAATGGCCGGCCGCCGCGGTTGGTGGTCTTCTCTACGGCTTCTCCCCCGCGATGATGGCGCAATCACTGGGTCATCCATTCCTGACGCTCGGGTTTGTCGCGCCCCTGGTTCTGCTGGTTTTCGATGATCTCCTGATCCGCAGGCGCTATCCGCCCGTTTTGATGGGGGCCGCGCTTGGCCTCCTGGGCGCCGCACAGCTCCTGATCAGCGAGGAGCAGCTGGCGGCGATCGCGCTCATCTCCCTGCTCGGGATACTCTTGCTTGCGACGGCGAACCGGCACGCCGTGCCGGCGACGCTCACCCGTCTTCTGCCTGCGTTCGCTGTCGCTATCGGCGTCTTTGGCGTGCTGGTCGCCGTTCCGGCGCTGTTTCAGTTTTTCGGGCCCCAACGACCGACCGGCCTCTTCCAGCAGCCGAACGAGTATGTGAGCGACCTCCTGAATTTCGTCGTCCCGACCCCGGTGCAACAAATCGCACCGGGATGGTTGGCCGGCGTTCGTCAGAACTTTCACGGCAACGTCAGCGAATGGGGTGCCTATCTGGGGTTGCCGCTGCTGGGGCTGCTCGTCTGGTGGGCGATTCGCGACTGGTCGTCGCCGCTGGTGCGCTTTGCCAGTGTGCTCGGGCTGACGCTGGCCCTGCTCTCGATGGGCTTCACCCTGCACGTGGCCGGCGTCCGGACGCTGATCCCGGTCGGCCTGCTCGCTCTGCCCTTCGTCGCGCTGCGACGTAGCTTTCCCGCCGCCTATCTGCTTGCGGCGGTTGCCCTCACCTCGCTGGGCGTGATCGTCCTCCCAATGCTGAACAACCTGCTCCCCAGCCGCTTGATGACCCTCGGCTTCCTCTTCGCCGCCATCCTGCTAGCGGGCTACGTCGACGCCACGCTCTCGCTTGCCTCGCACCGGATCATCAAACTCGGGGTCGCCGGGGTCGCCATGCTGTTCCTGATCCCGGTGTTGCCCTTCCCAAGTGAGGAGGTGACGACGCCCGTGTTCTTCACCACGGCCAGCGTCCAAACCGTTCCCGCCTCAAGCACCGCCCTCGTTCTTCCGTTCCCTCACGGAGGCGACAGTACCGCCATGCTCTGGCAGGCGCAAAGTGGCATGCGGTTCCGAATGCCGGGTTCGTACGGCATCGTTGCGGGGGGCGCTGACCGGGCGGACCCGCCCTGGAGTGCGACGCTGCGAACCGCCGTTGCTCTCGAGGATGGGATGCCGGTCACGGTGACGCCGGAATTACTCGCCGCCCTCCGGGCCGATCTCATGCGGTGGGGCGTGACCACGGTGCTGATCGGGCCAATGCCGCACCGCGACCAGGCAACCGCCCTCTACCAGACGGTGCTGGGGAGGGCGCCCGAACGGATCGCGGGCGTCGAGCTCTGGCGCCTCGACCAGGGTCCGACCGAAGCAAGCTCGGATCTCGGATTCCGTTCATCCCCATAGTCGATGCAGAGCCTCGAGGGCCTGGTCTGCCCCAAATGCCACGAGCCGTTGACGACCATCGAGGCTGGACGCGAGCTGCGCTGCGTGCGCGACGGGAGCCGCTATCCGCTGGTCGACGGTATTCCGTCATTCCTGATGACCGGCGGCGATACGGTCACGCTGGCCGGCTGCGCCCTCAGCCTCGTGATCCCGGCCCTGAACGAGGCCGCGAATCTCGAGCGGATCCTGCCCGTGCTCGCCAGGGCGCTGTCAGCCCTGGGGCCCACCAACGAGATCATCGTGGTGGACGGCGGCTCGACCGATGGCACGCAGGAGGTCGTTCGCAAACACGATGCCAGGCTGGTCAGCCAGAAGCTCCCCGGTTTCGGCAGCGCCTACCGGGCCGGCTTCGAGCAGGCGCGCGGCGAGTACATCCTGACGCTCGATGCCGACGGGTCGCATGACCCGGCCTTCCTTGGCGATCTGTGGGCCGCCCGTCTTCAGGGGGATGTGGTGATCGCCTCGCGCTACGTGCCCGGTGGCGCGGCCGACATGCCCGCCTGGCGGCGGCTGCTGAGCCGCGTGTTGAACATCACGTTTCGACGCGGGCTCTCCCTGCCCGTTCACGACCTCTCCAGTGGGTTCCGCCTCTATCACCGGACCGTCTTGCGGGCGGTCAACCTGGCCGCCAGCGACTTCGACATTTTGGAGGAAATCCTGATCCGCGCCCTGGCTGCCGGCTACCGCGTGGTCGAAGTGCCGTTCCGCTACCGGGCGCGCCTCGCCGGTCGCAGCCATGCCCGGCTCTTCAAGTTCGCCCTCTCCTATCTGCGAACCTTCATGGCGATGTGGCGGCTGCGCAACTCCATCGCCTCGTCGGATTACGATGCCCGCGCCTACGACAGCATCATCCCGTTGCAGCGCTACTGGCAGCGGCGCCGGTACGCCACCATCAGCCGGCTGGCGACGGGCTTCACCCGCGTCCTGGATGTCGGTTGCGGGTCGAGCCGGATCCTGAGCGCGGTGCCGGGCATGCTGGGTCTGGACATCCAGCTGCACAAGCTGCGCTATGCGCGCCGCTATGGCAACCCGCTCGTCCACGGCTCGATCTTCGCGCTGCCGTTCGTGGACTCCGCTTTCGATTGTGTGATCTGCTCGGAAGTGATCGAGCATATCCCGGCCCAGGAGAAGCCCTTCGACGAGCTGGCCCGGGTGCTGAAAACCGGCGGCCGGCTGATCCTCGGCACGCCGGATTACGACCGCTGGCGGTGGCGGGCTCTCGAATGGCTCTACGGCCGTCTGTCACCGGGTGGCTACGCCGACGAACACATCACCCATTACGGGCGGGCGAACCTCGCCACCTATCTGCAGGGTAAGGGCTTTGCCATCGAGAGCATCGACTACGTGGGAGGGTCGGAGATGATCTTCAGCCTGCGCAAGCTCGCGCCGATGGTCTCGCCGGTTGCCGTCCGCTCGGTCCGCACTGCGCTGCGCGTCGAACGGCCGGCGAACGTCGCCTGAGTTACGGCCGCTTGAGGTGCGCCTCGAACAGCTCGAGGATCTGCTGGGGGCTGGAAGTCATCTGGTCGACGAAGTAGCCGCCGTCAAAATCGAGCCCCTTCGCCCGCAGAAACCCGGCACCGGGATGGCGCTTCATCACCGCCACGCCGGGCTTCAACCGGTACGCGAGCACCGTCCGACCGCCGGCTTTGACCAGCCCCACGGCGGCGATCTCGTCCCAGGGAAGCAGCGGGCTCTGGCCGGAGCGGCGGAAGATCACGCCCTCGTCCATGAACTCAAAACGCGGGCGTACCGGGCCGCGCATGGCCAGGAAACCGATCACCGGCGCCAGCACGGCGGCCCAGCCGATGCCCCGGCCGCTCAGGAGCAGCAGGACGCCGCCCACCTCCGTCATCGAGGCCAGTGGCAGGAAGAGAACCCAGGGGAAGCGCGCGTTGACCACGGTCACGCGACGACGCGGACTCCACCCGGCACGATCTCGGCGCGCAGCACGTTGCCGCGGTAGACGTCTCCGTCTACCTCGTGCCATTGGACGTCGGGCGCCTTGATCTCCACCGAGCGCGCCTTGCGCTGCAGCATGCTGTTTCCATCCGTTCGCTGGCGGAGGATTCGCCAGAGCACACCGGCCCGTTCCCGCGCGGTGCGAGGCCGATAGACGCAGACGTCCAGCCAGCCGTCGTCGATCGCGATGTTGGGCCCGAACCGAAAGGGCGCCGCCCCCAGCATGCCGGCGTTGACCACCAGCACGACCACCGCCGTCAGCCGGGTTTCTTCCCCATCCGCACGGATGGTGCACTCGAACAGCGGTGCTCGCGGCAGCCACCAGGCCCCCGCCAGCAGGTAGGCGGCGCGCCCCAGCCAGACTTTGAGGGCTCTGGGCGTATACCGCATCACCGTGGCGTCAAAACCGATGCCCGCGGCCAGCGCCGAATAGCCGTCGTTCACGCGCACCAGGTCGACCGGGCGGGTCGAGGGATAGCGTTCTAACGCGCGTCGCGTCGCCGTCCGCCATCCGGCCGGCAGCTTGAGCTCGCGGGCCACGATGTTGGCGGTCCCCAGGGGCACGATGCCCATCGGGAGACCGCGCTGATGCGCCGCAGCCATGACTTCGGCCACGGTGCCATCGCCGCCGGCGGCCAGCACCATCTGGAAGTCACGGCGGGCCAGGGCGGCACCGATGGCCTCGACATTGAGGCCGGCGGCCGTCTCCAGGACCATCGCCTCCCAGCCCAGCTCGCCGGCGAGCTCGAGAAGGCGCCGGCCGAAATCGCGACCCGTTCGAGGCAGCGCCGGGTTGAGGACGAAGAGCGCGCGGCGCCGCTCCGTGTCACTCAAGCCCGCCGCGTGAGTGAGTCCATCAACCCGCGGCTCGGCGGGTCACGCGATCATGAGCGTCGTCGATGTGCGGATGGCCCTCGGGCTGGACGCAGAAGACGTCGCCCGGCCGGCAGACCAGGCTCTCGAACTGAATCGTGGTGTGCTCGATCTCGAACTCGTGGGCTAATATCTCGCGGACTTCCGCAAGGATGTCCTGGGCTTGCGTCACCCGCTGGTCATCGATGAGCAGGTGGGCGCTCATCGCGCGGCTCTGCGCGCCCAGCGACCAGATGTGCAGGTCGTGCAAGTCGCGGACTCCGGGGACGCGTTTGACAGCGGTCACCACCGTATCCGTCCGCAGGTCTGAGGGTGTCGACTCGAGCAGGATGTCGATCGCTGCGGCCAGCACCCGCCAGGCACTCCACGCGATCAGCGCCGCGATGCCAAGGCTGAGCAGCGGATCGATGGCGAGCCAGCCGGAGAACGCGATCAGCAGTCCCGCCACGATGATGCCGGCCGACGCCCACGCATCGCCCCAGATATGCATCAACGCGCTTCGCACCGTCAGGTCTCCCTCCATCGGTTGCAGCGAACGGGCGATGGCCAACGAGATGCCTAACCCGAGCACCGCCGCGGCCGCCATCACCCCGCCGCGGACCGCCGAAGGATTCTGCAATCGATGGAGCGCTTCGACGACGATCCCGACCACGATGGCGCCGAGCAGCAGCGCGTTGAGCAAGGCAACCAGGATGCCGACGCGCTGATAGCCGAAGGTCCGCCTCGGGCTGGCGGGCCGCTGCACCTGGCGAAGAGCAAACGTCGAGAGGGCGAGCACCACCAGGTCGGTCACCACGTGGCCCGCATCGCTCAGAAGCGCGAGGCTGTGCGCCCAGAGACCACCGATCACTTCGACGACGAGCACGATCGCCGTGAGAGCGAGAGCCAACCGCAATCGCGCGGTGGCGTCCACGCTCACCCTGGAGAGCTGCATGGCTCCATCTTATTGCGCATCTCGAACCAGCCTGACGACCTTGCGTTACGAGAGCGCCGCCGCGATCGGCAGATACAGCTGGCGATATCGAAGGTATGGCTCGCGATACGCCTGGGTGTCCGGACCGGGGGTCGCGACCAGCTCTGGCGGGGCCGCCATTGCGGCCACCCGCTGCACGTCCGGCCAGGCGCCGAAGCCGACGCCGGCGAGGAGCGCGGCGCCGAGCACGGATGCGTCACTGACCGGCGTCGCCAGCACGGGCCGCTCCAGCACGTCGGCCAGCAACTGACGCCAGCGGGGATCGAGGGACCCGCCGCCCGCCAGACGCAAGTCGGTGCACCGAACGCCGGTGGCGAGCAATGCCTCCAGCCCCTGCCGGACGGCAAACGCAATGCCCTCGAGCGCCGCCCGCAGCAGGTGACCGCGACCGTGAGCCAGGCCCAACCCGATCCAGGCTCCCTTCGCCGTCGGATCGAAATGCGGCGTTCGCTCGCCCGTGAGGTATGGGAGGAAGATCAGCCCCTGCGCACCGGCTGGGACGGCGAAGGCTTCCGCATAGACCTCAGCCCAGGATGCCGCGAGCGTGGTGCGCACCCACTCGATGGCGAGGCCGGCATTCTGCATCGCCGCCATCGCGTACCAGCGGTCGGGCGCGGCGGCCCGATACAGGTGGGTGCGGGCGGTCGCATCCATCGCCAGCCGGTCGCGCGGGGCGACCACCTGCGCCCCGCTGCCGATGGTGAGCTGAACCGGCCCGGGATCGAGCAGGCCTCCGGCGATGGCCGCCGCCGCGGTGTCGGCGGCGCCGCCCACCACCGGGAGGTTGGGCCGCACGCCAAGGTGCTCGGCGGCATCTCGACTGAGGACGCCACAAATCTCGGCCGACTCACGAATCGGTGCCAGCAAGTCGAGCCGTAGATCGAGCGCGTCGAGGACGTCTTTGGCCCAGTAATCCGTAGTCAGGTCGTAGAGCAGCGTGCCCGAGGCGTCGCTGGGCTCGGTGGCCGCTTCATGGATCAGGCGGAGGCGAAGCCAGTCCTTCGCTTGGAGCGCCCACTGCGCGGCCCGATAGTGCGGCCGCTCGTGGTCGCGCAGCCAGAGCAGGGTCGGCCCCGCCATACCGGTGGCGGGTGGATTGGCCAGCTTGCGCCGCATGTCCTGGCCGAGTTCCCGGTAGGCGTCCAGCTGGCGACGGGTTCGTACGTCCGGCCAGAGAATGGCGGGACGCAGCGGTTGTCCCATGTCATCGCTGAGGACGACACCATGCATCTGGCCCGAAAGTCCGATGGCCGCGATCTCGGCGGCGTGATCGCCGGCGGCCTGCCTCGCGGCGATGCCGGCCGCCTGCCACCAGTCCTGCGGGTCGGACTCCGACCATCCGGGCTGCGGGGCCGACATCGAGTAGGATGCCGCGGCGCGGCCGACGATTGCGCCGTCGACGTCGAGGACGAGCGCTTTTAGCGAACTGGTGCCGAGGTCGATGCCGAGAAACATATGGCCCCCTCCCAGGGACCGAGCACGATGCCGTCGTGAAGACGCTCGCCATCGCGCGAGCGCGTGGTCGAGATCAGGACGCGACCGGCGAGGTCCGGGACGAAAAGCCGGCGCCCGGACAGGTTGACGGCGACGACGGTTGCATCGCCGCGTTGCCATGCCCAGGTGTCGCCCGGCGATGTCAGCTGTCGATACTGGCCGGCCTGCAGGTCAGGCGATGTTCGCCGAAGCGCGATCAGGTCGCGCACAAAGCTGAGGATTGAGCCGGGATCCGCTTGCTGGTCCTCGACGTTGCGCGCCGTATCCCCGATTGGTAGCCAGGGCTCCAAGGCGGCATTCGTAAAGCCGCCACCTGTCTCATTGTGCCATTGCATCGGCGTGCGTTCCGGATCTCGGCCGCGCGGCGCCGGCCAGTGCCGCTTGCCCATCGGGTCCCGCAGCTCCGCCTTTCGAATCGGAGTATCTGGCATCCCGATTTCATCGCCGTAATAGAGCACCGGCGTTCCCCTCAGGGTCAGCAGGCTGAGCAGGGCGGTTCGCAGCTTGCGCTCGTCGCCCTCGCACCAGCGCGACATCACCCGGGAAACGTCATGATTCGAAACGGTCCAGACTGGCCAGCCAACCTTCGGAATGATCAGCTCGGTTTCGGCTACGACTTCGGCGAGCGCCGCCGCCTGCAACGGCGCATGCACGAACGTGAAATTGAAGGCGAGGTTGAGTTCATCGCCGATGCCGTAGAACCGGCCCATGGTTCGAACGTCGATCACATAGGTTTCGCCGAGCAGGATCCGTGGGGGCTGGTACCGATCGGCCAGCGTGCGCCAATGTCGCAGGACATCGTGGACCTCGGGCCGGTCGATGTTGTAGACCATACGCTGGCCGAGCGCTCGCACGTCCGGTGGATCGTCCTTTGTCGCCAGCGGATTGTCCCTGAGCTCCCGGTCTTTGACGATGCCGTGTGCGACGTCGATCCGGAAGCCGGCCACCCCCCGATCGAACCAGAATCGATAGATCTCGTCGAAGGCATCCGCAACCTCCGAATTCCACCAGTTGAAATCCGGCTGCTGGGCGAGGAAGTTGTGCAGGTAATACTGGCCGGTGTGCTCGTCGCGGGTCCAGGCCGGCCCACCGAAGGCGCTGACCCAGTTATTCGGGTAGCCGCCATCGGCTTTTGGGTCGGCCCATACGTACCAGTCCCGATGACGGGCACCGCGTCCAGAGCGGGCATCGGTAAACCAGGGATGGCGATCGCTGCTGTGGTTGGGAACGATGTCGAGGATGACCCTGATGCCGCGCTCTGCCGCCTCGCGAATCAGCCGGTCGACGTCGCCCAGGTCACCGAAAGCCGGCTGGACGTTGCAGTAGTCGGCGACGTCGTAACCGTAGTCGGCGTCGGGCGAAACCGTGATCGGGCTCAGCCAGATGGCATCGACACCGAGCCATTGAAGATAATCGAGCCGGCGGATGACACCCGGGAGATCGCCGATGCCGTCGCCGTTCGAGTCCTGGAACGAACGCACATAGATCTGGTAGATGACGCCATCGCGCCACCACTGGCCGGAAGACACTGCCGGCCATCCTAGCTGACGACTTTCAATCCGGCCAGGCGTTACGTTGCGGGCGTCGAGATGTGACCGTTCGGTGAGCGACCGGCGGTCAGGGTTTTGACTGAAGGCTCGATGATGGCGTCGATCAGACCGTAGTCCTTCGCCTGGGCGGGCGTCATGAAGAAGTCCCGCTCGATGTCGCGCTCGACCTGCTCTTTGGGACGGCCCGTGTGCTGGGCGTAGATGCCGATCACGATGTCTCGCAGACGCAGGATCTCGCGGGCGTGGATCTCGATGTCGGTCGCTTGCGCCCCCTGGATGCCACCGCTTGGCTGGTGGAGCACGATCTGGCAGTGGGGCAGCGAGAAGCGCTTGCCGGTTGTACCACCGGCCAGGATCAGCGAGGCGGCGCTGGCGGCCATCCCGGTGCAGAGCGTGCTGACCGGCGGATGGACATAGCGCATGGTGTCGTAGATCGCCAGTCCAGCCGAGAGCGAGCCGCCAGGGCTGTTGATGTAGATGCTGATCTCCTTGTCCGGGTCCTCACTGTCGAGAAAGAGCAGCTGGGCAATGACGAGGTTCGCAATATCGTCATCGATCTGGCTGCCAACGAAGATGATCCGGTCGCGCAGCAGCCTCGAGTAGATGTCGTAGGCCCGCTCGCCGCGGGCCGTGGTCTCGATGACATTGGGGATGAGTGCCATTGGATTGTCCTCCTTAGCGGTCCACCATGAATCCGATGCGGCGCCGCGGCGGTGTCGCCTGGGTGGCGGCGAGATACACGCTGAAGTCGGCGACACTCCGCAGCGCGTGCGGACGCAGGCTGGCGGTGGCGAGACGCAACTGCATCCGGGGGTCGTCCGGCCAGCTGCGCTGCTGCTGCATCGCCTCCCGGCTGCCGAGTTGCCGGGCCAGGTTCAGGTAGAGGTCGGCGGCCGAGAGCTCCAGCGCGGTCGAAAGCGCGATCAACTTCTCGGTTGAGATGTCCTTGAGGCCCCGCTCGACTTCCGAAAGGTAGGCGGCCGACAGGCCCGCCGACGCGGCAACCTCGACCAGCGATCGCTCGGCCTCGTCGCGCCGCTGCCGGAGCAAGCCACCGAGGGCGGTCCGAACCGAGTTCGCGATTTCGCTCTGAGCGTATTTCATATGCTTTGAGCGCATGATAGCACGTTTTGGATCGCACGAGACATGCCGGTTCCGCGTTGCAGAACCATGCGCCGCCGGCTAGCCCTTCGCTGCGCGGCCACGCTGGCCGTCGTCCTGACGAGCTGCACGTCCACAGCAACGGGCACGCCGGCGTCCAGCCTGCACCCCACGACGTCGCCGGGCGACTCGCCGGTGGCGACACCATCGCCGTCCGCACCGCCAAGTCCGACGCCGACGCCGGAGAGCGCGGATCCCACCTTCGTGCCCGCACTCGCCGCGATCCAGATGGTTGGGCCGCGCTTCGGCTGGGCTGTTGGAGCGCACGCGATCTATGCCACCGGTGATGGCGCGCACTGGACGAAGCAGTTTGCGTCAACGGAAGAATTCGTCGGTGTCGACTTCATCAGCGTCACCACCGGTTGGGCGGTCGGGGCCCGCAGCTTGCTCGGCACCAGCGACGGCGGGCGGACCTGGCATCAGCTGGGCGAGCCGGACAGGCCGATCCGTTCGGTCAATTTCGTGAGCCCCAGCCAGGGCTGGGGAATCGCTGGCGGTACCGACCCCCAGGCGATCCACGGATGGCTGGTACCTAAAGAGGGTGCCACGCTGGTGACGACCCGGGATGGCGGGGTGACCTGGACCTCACTCGGCGGCCCGCCCAACCCCCAGACCGTATGCTTCAGCGATTCGATGCAGGGCTGGGTTGGCACGCAGCGCGACGGGGTCTACCGCTATCAAAACATCGCCCAGGGGCAGAGCTGGAGCCTGGCGCTGCAACGGCCCGACCAGGCGTCAGCCGGCGTGGCGGCGACCACCCTCATCCAATGCGCTGGGCCACACGCCCTCTGGGTACTCTTTCTGGGAGGGGGCGCCGCCATGAGCCACAGTCCCTACATCGCCTACGCGACCACGGACGGCTCCAGCTGGCGGGCCGTCCTGAATGAACCGATGGCGATGCACCAACCTGGCGTGCCGGCAGGCCCCGACAGCTATCCCCCGAGCTTTAGCGCGGTCGATCCCGGCGACGCCGTCTTCGTCGGCGACGGCCCGGCCACCAATGTCGCCCAATGCGTCATTGCCAGCGCCGGCGGGACCACACTCCGGCGGACGGGCGCGATCCAGAACGCCGCCGAGACGTTCGCGGCGGCCTTCGTCAGCGTGACGACGGGGTGGGTCTTGACCCGGAACGGCGGCGGCGACTACGTGATCGATGCCACCACCGACGGCGGGTATCACTGGTCGGAACAATTGGCGATCCCGCCAACCTCCGCGGGCTAGTGCTCGTCGGGCTCGACGTCGGGGCGATACGGGCCACGGCGGTCGCCATCGATGAGACGGGCGCCGTCCAGGCGTCGGCCTCCGCCGAGTACCCCCCGGACGGCAAGGCATCCGGCGGGCTCGAGCGAGATGCCTCCGAGTGGTGGCGCGCGTCGCAACGGGCGCTGGCGGAGGTGGCGGCCAGGGCCGGTGGCGAGATTGTCGGGATTGGCCTCACCGGCCAGACGGCCGGCGCTGTTTTTATGGACGCCCGGGGGAACGTCGTGCGCCCCGCCATCGTCGGCGGCGATCGGCGCGCCCTGCGGCAATCGGTAGCAATCACTGAACGCGTCGGTCGCGACCGCCTTCTCGAGATCACCGGTAACGCCGTGGCGTCCGACGGCCTGGCCTCCACCCTGATCTGGGTTCGTGATGTCGAGCCGGTCCAGTTCCGCCACACCCGCCGCGTGCTGGCGCCGAAGGATTACGTCCGGCTGATGCTGACCGGTGAGGCGGTGACCGATGTCACCGACGCCTCCGGCACGACGCTGCTCGACCTGCGGCGGCGAACCTGGTCAGGGGAGATCCTGGATGCGCTCGAGATTCCGCCAGCGTGGTTGCCGGATGTCCAGGAGAGCGCGGCGATCTCGGGTGGGCTGCGCCCGTCGATGGCCGGTGAGCTCGGGCTGCCGGCGCGCCTTCCCATCGCCGCCGGCGCCAGCGGCGAGGCGGCTGCCGCGGTCGGCTGCGGCATCGTGGAGAGCGGGCTGATCAGCTCGTCGATCCGGCGAGACGCCGTGCTCTTCGCGCCGGCCAACCACGTCATCATCGACCCGACCGGCCGGCTCGATGCCGGCTGCCATGCCCTTCCGCAGCGCTACCGCCTGCGCGCCCGCGCCGCCGCAGCCGGGGCGGCCCTGCACTGGTGGGGTGGCATCCTGGGCGGGCACTTCACTCGGGACGATCTTTATCAGCTGGCCGCATCCGCACCCGTGGGGTCAAATGGGTTGTTCTTCCTTCCGCACTGCGAGAGCGCGTCCACCACGCCCGACGGCGCGGGCGGGCGTGGCGCCTTCGCCGGGCTCCGGGCGCATCACACCCGGGCCGACCTGACGCGCGCCGTGATGGAAGGCGTCATTTTCAGCCTCCGGGACGGCCTGGATCGCCTGGGCGAGCTCGGTATCGAGGTGCGCCAGGTTCGAACCCCCAGGCGCAGCGGGGGCGCCTGGTTGTGGCGCCAGCTGCAGGCCGACATCTTCGGTGTGCCGGTCGCGTCCATGGCGGCGACGGCCACCCCGGCTATGGGCGCGGCGCTGCTGGCCGGGGTCGCCTGCGGACGGTATGCCAGCGTGGCGGACGCGGCCCGGCACACGATCCAACCCGGCAAGCTGATCGAACCCGATCCCGGGCGGTCCGCGCAGTATGAGCGGCTCTATCGCACGTTTACGACGCTCGCTCCGGCGATCACCGGCAACGTAGAATCCAGCACGCGGGGCGTAGCGCAGCCTGGTTAGCGCGCCTGCTTTGGGAGCAGGAGGCCGCGGGTTCGAATCCCGCCGCCCCGACCAAAGGTCCTCAGCTCGCCGCTTTCTTCACGAGCGCGCCGATCCTTGCCTCGTCGTCGGCGGTCAACTTCGTCAGAGCGAAGGCGTTCGGCCACATGGTGCCTTCGTCGAGGTTCGCCTTGTCGCTGAAGCCCAAGGTCGCATACCTCGTCTTGAACTTCTGCGCGGGTTGGAAGTGGCAGAGGATGTTGCCGTCCTTGGCATACGCGGGCATCCCGTACCAGGTTCTCGGCGCGAGGGCTGGCGCGCTGGCTTTGATGATCGCATGGAGGCGCTTGGCCATGGCGCGATCCGGTGCCGGCAGCTCGGCGATCTTCGCGAGCACGTCGTTCTCCCCGTCCGCCTTGTCCGCGGCCGCCTTCAGCTCTTGGACCCGGTCCTTCATCGCGCCTCGTTCCTCGTCCGTGAATTTCGCGACGGTGCGCTTGGCGGACTTCTGCGTGTCCTTCATTGGAGGTTCCTCCCCTGCGAGTATTGATGGGAACGACCCTCATTCTAGGGTCGCTGTCGCGGCCAGTGGTCTCCAAAGCTGCTCGATCGCATCGCCTGTAACGCGGCGGCCTGCTCGCGGCATCGAACGCGGTCTCGTCCGACTCGAAGACGGCATGATGCGTGCGTGTCCGGTGTCCCCGATATCGCGTTAAGGTTGCATCATGCTCCCGGTCCTCGTCATCATCGTCGCCATCAGCGTGCTGGTCCTGCTCGCCTTCCGCTGGTTCGAACGCTATCGGTATACCGACGCCTGGCGAAAAAGCGAATTTCGCGGTCTCGCGTTCGGTTTTCTGATGTGGTTCGGCGGCATCTTCGGCCACCGGGTTCCGCCGCCGCCCCAGGCAAAGGTCGAGTTCGCGACCCGCTCCGGAGAGCCGGAACCGCCAGGGTCAGGCGGCGCGCCGCTCCCGGATCAGGCTGCGAACGATAAAGAGTAGGTTGGCGGGGCGCTCGGCCAGCCGCCGCATCAGGTACGGATACCATTCCGTCCCGTAGGGCACGTAAATCCTTACGCGATAGCCTTCCCGCAGCAGGCGGTCCTGCAGATCGCGCCGGATGCCGTACAGCATTTGAAACTCGAAACGATCGGGCGCGATGTTGCGCGCGCGAGCGAATCGCCTGGTCGCCTCGATGAGCCGGTCGTCATGGGTGGCGATCGCCGGGTAGCTGCCTTCGAGGAGGAGTTGCTGCATCTCCGCCTCGAACTTCGCGTCGACGTCGACCTTCTTGGGAAAGGCGACCGATGCCGGTTCATCGTAGGCACCCTTGACCAGCCGTACCCGAACTCGGGCGGCATTTACGCGCCCGACGTCGTCGATCGTCCGATACAGATAGCTTTGCAGGACGACGCCACAGTTCGGATACTCTCGATGGAGCTCGAGCACGAGCTCGAGCGTCCGCTGCGTGTAGGCGGAGCCTTCCATGTCGATCCGGACGAAATTGTCCAGCTGTTGAGCTCGCTGGAGGATCCGGGTCAGCAGGTCGCGGCACAGGTCGGACGAGATGTCGAGGCCCAGCTGGGTGAGCTTGACCGAGACGTTGGCATTCAAGCGGTCGGTCGCGATCCGTTCGAAGGCCGCCAGGTAGTCGTCGGCCGCCGCACGGGCCGCCTTCTCTTCACTCACGTTCTCGCCGAGATGATCGAGGCTGGCGGTGAAGCCATGGCGATTCAGGTCGGTCACCACACGAACCGCGTCATCCAGCCGGTCGCCGGCGACGAAGCGGTAGGCAAGGGCAGCGGTCAGCCGCTGTCGGGTGACAAAGCGTTGGAGGCCTCGCCGGTGCGAGAGATAGAGAAACGACGCGCGCAGCACGTCAGCCGCGGCTCGTATCGCCCTCCCCCGCTTGCGGGGGAGGGTCGGGGAGGGGGCTGAGTGCGGCATCGAAGGCGCCGTGCACCTCCAGCGCATTCAGCGCCCGGGCCCGGTGGCTCAGCAGGTTCTTCTCTTCAGTGGTCAGCTCCGCCAGGCGCCGTCCATCGGCGAGCTGGAACACCGGGTCGAAGCCGAAGCCGTGCGTGCCGCGCGGGTCGGCCGCGATGCGGCCGGTGAGCACACCCTCGCCCTCGAAGATCCGACCGTCCGGCAGGGCCAGGACCGCGATGCAGCGAAAGGACGCCGGTGGCGAGCTGCCGGCTGCGTCGCCGAGGGCGGCGAGCAGGGCCCGAACCAGGGCCGGGCTGTCGCCGTAATGTTCCCGGCCGGCGAAATATGCGGATTGGACGCCGGGCCGGCCGCCGAGCAGCGGCACCTCCAGCCCGGAGTCGTCCGCCAGCGTCGGCAGCCCGCTCAGCCGCCTTCCCGCCTCGGCCTTCTTCTTCGCGTTGTCCCGATAGGTCGCGCCATCCTCGGAAACCTCGAACCGGATTCCGATTTCATTTGGGGTCACGAGCTCCATCGGCAGGTCGGCGAGGATCGACCGGATCTCGCGGAGCTTGCCCTCGTTCGTCGTGGCGAGCAGCAGCCGGTTCAGTGCAGCTTCAGCGCCTTCTTCTGCGACTCGACCAGCTCTGCGGCGCCCTTCACCGCCAGCTTGAGCATCTGCTCCATCTCTTCCGGCTTGAATGGTTCCTGCTCGGCGGTTCCCTGGATCTCGATGAAACGTCCGTCCTCCGCCAGCACGCAATTCATGTCCGTCTGGGCGGCGAAATCCTCGAGGTAGTTGAGGTCAAGCCGGGGCTGCCCCTGCACGATGCCGACGCTCACCGCCGAAACGAAATGCTTGATGGGCAGCACCCGCAGCAGGTTGCGCTCGACGGCCTTCTGCAAGGCGAGGTGGAGCGCGACGAATCCACCGGTGATCGACGCAGTCCGCGTACCGCCGTCGGCCTGCAGGACGTCACAGTCGACCATGATGGTGCGCTCGCCCATCAGGGGCATATTGATGGCGGCGCGGAGCGCGCGACCGATCAGCCGCTGGATCTCCTGGGTGCGGCCATCGATCCGACCCGTGCGGGCTTCGCGCGCGGTCCGCGTCTGGGTTGCCCGGGGCAGCATCGAGTACTCGGCGGTTACCCACCCTTCCCCCGTTCCCTTCTTGTGCGGTGGCGGCTTGTCGTCCCAGCTGGCCGTGCACAGCACCCGGGTGTCGCCCATGTTGATCAGGGCCGACCCCTCGGCGTAGAGGTTCACGGCGGTTTCGATCTTCACCGGCCGGATCTCGTCCGGTTTCCGGCCGTCGGGTCGCGTCTGAGCCAACGCCGTCTATCTTCGCAGAGCGCGGATCACGAGGATGCTGATCTCGAACAGGATGATCAGCGGAACCGCCAGCAGGGTGGGCGTGACCGGGTCAACACCCGGCGTCACCATGGCGGCCCCGGCAAAGATGCCGATCCAGAACTTGAATCGCTGGCTGGAAAGGGTCCTGGCGCTGACGATGCCGGCCAGGCCGAGCATGGTCATGGCCAGGGGCAGCTCGAAGGTGACCCCGAAAATCGCGATGAGGATCAAGACAAAGTTGATGTAGCTGCTGGCCAGTGGCAAGTACTGGATCTCGCTCGTCCCAAATCCGATGAGGAACCGCAGGGCAATCGGCATGGCGAAGAAGGCAAAGCCGATCCCGATGGCAAACAGGAGCACCGCGGACGTGACGAACCCCAGGGCGAAGCGTCGTTCGTTTCGATGCAGTCCGGGCGCGACGAAGGTCCACACCTGCCAGAGGATGACCGGGCTGGCGAGAATGAAGCCGGTAAACATCCCGACCTTGAAATAGAGGAAGAACTTGTCGACGGGACCGGTGAAATAAATCGGCTTGCCCGCGCCGATCACCTGATGCACCGGCCCAAGCACAACCGACAGGACCCAGCCCGAGACCAGGAAGCCGATCACCGTCGCCACCCCCCAGGCGATCAGCGAGATGATGAGCACGCGCCGCAGCTCCTCGAGATGCTCGATCACGGTCATCCGGCGCTCTTCGTCGTCGGAAACGACCAGCGGTTTGGCCATGGCTCCCGCTCGGCGGCCGCCTAAGGGTCAGGCCTTGGTATCAGTGGTCGACTTGACGTCGGTGGCCGGCTGATCCGTCGGCGTCGCGGAATCCCGGTTGGGCTCCGAGGCGCTCTTCTTGAACTCGTCCTGCAGGTCGGTCGTCGCCCGGCGGAACTCTCGCATCGCCTTGCCGATCGCGCCGCCGACCTCCGGGAGCTTCCCGGGACCGTAGATGATCAGCACGATGATCAGGATCAGCAGAAGGATGTACCAGTGATTCAGGAATGGCATGTGGGCTCCTTGGCGGCCCCCATTATACGCCCGCCTTCGGCGGACTCCTTAACTTCGGCTGAGACCTTAACCAGTCTCTTCCTGAACGGTGACAGACGTCATGACATCGCCGGCCGCGATCTTGAGCACGACGTCCATGCCGCGCTGAACGTAGCCGAACAGGTTGTAAAGCTTCTGCAGCTTCTTGGTGTCGTCAACGGTGCAGATGAAAAACTGGCTGCCATTGGTGTTGGGGCCCGAATTGGCCATCGCCACCGCCCCCGCCGTGTACTCGCTGGCCACCGGTTCGTCGTTGAACTTGTAGCCGGGCCCGCCCGTGCCGTCGCCCTTGGGGTCGCCGCCCTGAATCACGAAGTTGGGCTCGACCCGATGAAACTTGAGGCCGTCGTAGAACTGGTTGCGGGCCAGGAAGACGAAGTTGTTGACGGTGTTCGGGGCTAGCTTGGGGTCGAGGCAGAGCACGATGTCGCCCTTGGCGGTCTTGATCGTCACCAGGAAATGGTGGGCGGCATTGATGGTCATCGGTGGCGCCGCGCTGAAACTCTTCTTGCCGGCGTTGCCGGCGGTCGGCGAGAGCGCCGCACCGAAGTTCAATGAACCGCAGGAGGCCGTCACGCCGGAGGTTGGGCTGGAGGTTGGGCTCGGGGTGGGCAGGGTGCCAGGGCTGCCGCCGGCATTGCGTCCAACATAGATGGTGAACGCGAGTATAGCGCCGGCAAGGATGGCCAGCGTCGCAACCATCTGCGGCAGTCGCCGCGGCGTCTGGCTCATCCCATCTCGTCCCAGCAAGGGATGTCCGCCGCCACCTCCCTGGCGTGGTAGGTCAGGATCATCTGGGCGCCCGCGCGACGGATGCCCAGCAGGATTTCGCGCAGCACCCTGCGCTCGTCGATCCAGCCACGTAAGGCGGCCGCTTTCACCATCGCGTACTCGCCACTGACGTTGTAGGCAGCCACCGGAACCTCAGTCGACTCGGCGACCGCACGAATCACGTCGAGGAACGCCAGGGCCGGCTTCACCATGACCATGTCCGCGCCTTCGTCGACATCGATCCGGGCCTCCCTGACGGCCTCGCGCACGTTTCCGGCATCCATTTGGTAACCTCGCCGGTCGCCGAAGCGTGGTGCGGAGCCGGCGGCCTCGCGGAACGGCCCATAGAACGCCGATGCGTACTTGGCGGCGTAGGCGAGGATGGCGCGATCGGTGAATCCGGCCTGATCCAGCGCCGAGCGAATCGCGGCGACCTGGCCATCCATCATGCCGGACGGCGCGATCACGTCGGCGCCGGCCGCCGCCTGAGAGGTGGCGATCCGCTGGTAGATCTCGAGCGTCCGGTCATTGTCCACCCGCTCCCCGTCGAGGACGCCGCAGTGGCCGTGATCCGTGTACTCGCAGAGGCAGAGATCGGCGATCAACAGAGCGTCGCTCCCGAAAGCGTCGCGTAGCTGCCGCAGCGCGCGCTGCACGATTCCGTCGTCGATCCAGGCACCCGACCCCTGCGGATCCTTGCCGCCCGGGATGCCGAAAAGCACGAGGCTCCGTACGCCCAGCTTGAGCGCGGTTTCGGCCTCACGCGTCAGGGATTCGAGCGTGTGCTGAACCTGGCCCGGCATTGACTCGATCGGTTGCGGCTCCTCGATGGCATCACGAACGAAAAGCGGGTAGATCAGGTCCTGGGGGGCGATCCGCGTTTCGCGGGCCAGTCGGCGGAGCGTGGGGTTCCCCCGCAAACGGCGGGGACGTTGCGTGGGAAAGCTCATGCTGAAATTGGAGTCCGGCTGCGCACGATGGCCTCGACCAGGCCGCGGGTCGTGTACTCCTGGGCGATGATATCAACCCGCATCGCCAGATCGCGGGCGGTCTTCGCCGTGATCGGACCGATGCAGGCGACGGCGACGACGTCGGGCAGTGGCCCGTCGATTGCCTGGGCAAAATGCGCAACCGTCGAGGAACTGGTGAAGGTGACCATGTCCACCCGATCAAGGTTTTGCGCCAGCCGCTGACGCAGGCCGGGCGGCGGGACGGCGCGATACAGCTCGAGCACGTCAACCCGAGCCCCGGCGGCGCGCAGCCGGTCGGGGAGGACGTCTCGGGCGCCGGCGGCTCGCGCCACCAGGATTCGCGCCCGCGGCGTCATCGCCGCGGCCAGCGCATCGGCCAGGTCCTCGGCGATAAAGCGGCTGGGCATCAGGGCCGGACGGAGGCCACGATCGCGCAGCCGGGCTGCCGTCTGCGGGCCGATCGCCGCAACCTTTATATGTGTCGGGAAAACGCGACCCGCAGCCTGCAGCTGGGCGAGCAGCCGGTCGACGCCGTTCGCGCTGGTGAACACCGCCCACTCGTACCCATCGAGCGCCGCGAGCCGCTCGGCCTCCACCTCGATCGGCTCGATGGCAATAACCGGGCAGGCGATGGCGGTGGCCCCCTCGGCTTCAAGAGCCCGCGTGAGACTTTGCGCCTGATCGTCCGCGCGCGTCACCATGATGCGCAATCCGGCGAGCGGTCCGCCCGACGGGCCCGGTCGCAGGAGCCGAGCCGAGCCCTCGCCCTCGAGCCGCGCCGTAATCTGGCGGACCACCTCGGTGTCGTCGACGCCCCGCGCCCGCGCCCGAAGCACCTGCCCTCCCCCATCGCCAAGGACGACGGCCTCCAGAACGAGCTCGTCCCCGGCGACGGTGGCGTACGCGCCTACCGCCGACAGGCAGCCGCCTCCGAGGCTGCGAAGGAGGAGGCGCTCGGCCCGGACGGCACGGCTGGTATCAGCGTGGTCGATGCCGGCCGCCAGCTCCGCCGCCTGACTGCCATCGACCGCCTGGATGGCGAGGGCTCCCTGACCCGGCGCCGGCAGCATCACCTCGAAGGGCAGCACCTCATGGGCCTCGTCCAGCCGGCCGAGCCGCTCGAGCCCGGCCGAGGCCAGGATCAGGGCATCGACGCTGCCCTCCGCCAGCCGTCGTAACCGGGTGTCGACGTTGCCGCGGATCTCGACCGCCCGCAGGTCCGGACGGATCGCCGCGACCTGGGCGGCCCGGCGTGGACTCCCCGTGCCGACCCGCGATCCGGACGGCAGCCGGGCGAGCGTCGACGGTGCCCGGGCGATGAGCACGTCGCGGGCGTCCGCCCTCTTCAGAAAGGCGGCCAGCGTAAGCCCCGGCGTCGGCAGCGTCGGGAGGTCCTTCGCCGAGTGAACCGCCAGCTCCGCCCGCTCGTCGAGCAGCGCCTGCTCGAGCTCCTTGACGAAGACCCCTTCACGCGCGGAGTCGGTCAGGCGCAGTGTCGGGTGACGGTCGCCATGCGTTGCCAGCGGCACCAGAACGAATTCGTGCTCTGGATATCGGCGAGCCAGCGCATCGGCCGCAAGTTGCGCCTGGATCATGGCGAGGCTGCTGCCGCGGGTCGCGAGCCGGAAGGTGGCCAGGCTAGTTCCGGCGGCCCACCACGTAGTAGGTCAACAACTCGAGGGCATCGCGGTGCGGCGAGGGGTCAAACGCGTGGAGTTCCGCCCGGGCCCGTTCACCAAACGTCCGGGCGTACTCGTACGACTCGTCGATGCCACGCGAGCCGCGCACAATCCGGACCACCTCGGCATAATCGGCGTCCTGCAGGAGCGGCTTCCCCAGGATGGCGTCAAGCTGGCCGTCAAGGGAGGGGTCATGCCGGGCGAGCATCAGGGGGAGCGTGACCGTGCCCTGCTTCAGGTCATTGCCAACCGGCTTCCCGACCTCCTCCTCGGAGGCGAGATAGTCGAGGACATCGTCGGCAATCTGGAATGACATCCCGAGCAGGCGGCCGAAGCGGCGGATGGCTTCCACCTCGGGTTCCGGCAGCCCCCCAAGAACGGCGCCGCAGAAGGTCGATGCCGCGAGCAGCACTGCCGTTTTCCGCTCGATCTTCGCGTAGTACTCATCGAGGGACTGGTCGTAGCGCCGCTGGCTGGTGAGCTGCAGCATCTCGCCGAAGCAGATCGTCATCACCGTCTGCGACAGCAGCGCGTCGATGCTGGTATTCCCGATCTGTGACATCAGGTTGGCACCCTTCGCGAAGTAGTAGTCGCCAATGATGATCGCCGGGTTTGCCCCCAGCGATTCATGGATGGTGCGCAAGCCGCGGCGTGTCGGTGCGCCATCGATCAGGTCGTCGTGGATCAGGGTGGCATTGTGAATGAATTCGATGGCCATCGCCGCCCGGTGCACGTCGTCAATCCGGCTGGGGTGGCCGAGTCCGGCGGCGAGGAAAACCAGCGAGGGCCGCAGGCGCTTCCCGCCGGCTTCCAGGATCTGCTCCATCGCCTCCGCCACCGGCCCGAGATCGGCGCGGACCGTCTTATGCAGGCGATCCTCGAAATCCTCCAATTCGGCTCGGATGGGCGCAATGAAGTCCGTCCCGGTCATGGTCGCCGTCACGCCGCTCCCTCCCGGCCGCTCATCGCTTCAACCAGCTCGAGGCGGACGGTCGTGATGGGTGGCAGGTCCTGGCCGAACAGAATGCGGGCCACATCCGTGAAGCGCTCCGGCGAGCCGGTCACGTAGATCTGGTGCCGAGCGGCGCCGGGTTCGGCGGACTCCAGGCCGTTGCGGGCGAGGACCCGCTTGACCCGGGCGGCGGTCGTCTCGGCCGAGTCGACCACCGTCATGGTGTCGCCGGTGATCTTTCGAATCAGCGGCCTCAGCAGCGGATAGTGGGTGCAACCCAGGATCAGCGTGTCAGCCTCGTAATGCACGATGTCCTGGAGCGCCGCTCGTAGCACGGCCTCGGTTTCCGGGGCTTCTGATTTGCCGGCCTCCACGAGGTCGACGAGCTCGGGCGCGGCCTTCGGCAGGACACCGATGGTCGGATTAGCTTCGCGGATGGCGTGCAGGTATTCCTGGCTTTGCAGCGTGCCTTCAGTTGAAATCACGCCGACGCGTTTGTTGCGGGTGGCCGCAACGGCCGCCTCAGCCCCAGGCGTGATGACACCGATGATCGGGATGTCGAAGACTTCGCGAGCGGTGTTCAGGGCGGCGGCCGTCGCCGTGTTGCAGGCGATCACCACCAGCTTGACATCGAGCTTTTCGAGGAAACGAATGATGTTCAGGGCGAAGTGCCGGACCTGCGCCTGGTAGCGCGGCCCGTAGGGAAAGTGCCCGAGGTCGGCGAAGTAGATGGTGGACTCGTTGGGCAGCTGACCCTGCAGCTCCCGAAGAACGGTGAGGCCGCCCACGCCCGAGTCGAACACGCCGATGGGGCGCGGGTCACTCATTTGGCAGCCATCTTAACAATCCCTAATTCAATTTGACCTCAGCGACGCGCCGCTGACAATCGGGCCGCGAATCGATCCGCAGGCGATTTACACAGCAAGTGGGTGCGCTCTCGGACAGTTGTACCGGAGATGAAGCCCCACGTCCGACGCGGTCGCGGCGCAAAAGAAAAGCGCATCGAGCGCGCCAAAGCGCGGCGGGCCGCCCCCCAGAAGCAGGCGGCGTAGCGCGCCCGACGGAAAACCGCCCACACCGGGTGGGGGCTTCGCGCAACGCTCTGCTTTGAACCGTTACTCGTCCTCAATACCGCTCGCGTCCTAGCGGCTAAAAACCGTTACACGGGTCGCGGCAAGCTGGGCGAGGGCCAGCTTTTACGGCCCACGGCCGGCCCAAGCATTTAGCACCCCTGCACCCTGCCACCTTGGGTCATCGCGAGCGTTTGCTTGCGCCCGGAGCGCACCGCAAGATGGGCCGCGTTTGTCCGCCTGGCATCGCGAGGCTCCCCGGCCCTTGAAATTTCCCCGCCCGACCGTCGGCCTGCGCCCGGCCATTTTCGTGGCGGCCATCGCCCTGACGATGGCGTTGGCGAACCCGCTGGGTGCGTCGGCCGAGACCACCATGGAGATCGCCCCGATGAGCCAGCAGAACGGCGCCTGGGCCGGGGCACGGCTGGGCACCTCTCCGACCGAAACGATCGGCTCGGCCGGTTGCGCCATCACGGCGGTCACGATGATGCTGCGTCACTCCGGCATCAACACCGATCCCGGCACCTTCAACGCCTGGCTCACTGCCAACGGCGGCTATGCGTTCGACGACGAGCTGATCTGGGATGCGGTGACCCGCTACTCGGGCGGACGGGTTGCGTTCTCCGGCTGGTTTGGTCCGGATCCGAACGTGATCTCACCCGAGCTCGATGCCGGACGCCTCGTGATCGCGGAGGTGCAGCTCGGCGGCAACCAGCATTTCGTCCTCCTGACCGGATACACGTTGAGCGGTGGGCTGGTGATCGATGATCCCTGGTTCGGCGACGTGGTCAGCTTCAATGCCCGCTATGGCGATCCAGCGGCCGGCATCCTGTCGATTCGCACCTTCATGGTGCCGGACCCCGTCGGGATGCGCGTCGACGGACGGGCGAACTGGCTCGCCAATGCGATATCCGCCGTACAGCTAGCGCGATGACCAGCGCGTCGCCAGCGAGCGGCACCGTGGTCCGATACTGCGGATATTTCCGTTTGAGCGCGGCAATGGCGCGCTGCCGTTCCGGTCCGTGATCGAGCACGCTCGCCCGGCCGCGCAAGAGCGCGTACCACAGCCGGCCCCAGTCCTCTTCGTAGTGGTCGATCAGGAACGCCGCCGACGGGTTAGCCCGCACATTGCGGACGCGCCGCAGTCTGCTGGGCGGCGTCGATTTCGGCTTGGCATCGATGGCATGGTAGAGCGTGTCGCCCAGCACGACGAAGCAGACCGGCACCAGCGCCGGCTCCCGTCCGTCGGTGGTCGCGAAGTGGCCGACCCGCACGCGGCCCATGCGCCGCCGCAGCCCGGCATCGATCACGGCGATGCCGACATGATCGGACACAGCACCCCCCGGTCGCGAAGAAGAATGGTGATTGCGTTGACTTTTGACACCGGGCCTATATCATTTCCTGTAGATGAGTATCACCGAGTGGTTGCGGGCCCGCGCCGTCGAGCTGGGCGCGTCGTTGTGCACCGCCGCCATCCTGATTGCCGGGCTCGCCGTGGGAGTACCCTTCCTGCGCGCCCGGATCCCGGAGGTATTCCTCTACAGCTTCTGCTGTGTGAGTGCGGTGCTGGTTCGGGCCGGCCTCGACCTGGCGGTTCGGGCGCTGATGCTCGGCGCTCGCGCACTGCAGGGCGCCAATATTCTGATATCGCCACTATCAAGATCTCCCGGCGAGATGGTAAGATAGGCGCCACGCGCGAAATCCGCCAGCCGAATCGACGGGTCGGGTCGGGTGAGCCGCCACAAGGGAGGACACGATGGGATATTTGAGAGGCGTGGTGCACGGGATGATCATCGGCGGCGCCGTCGCGCTGCTCTACGCACCCAAGCCCGGACGCGACATGCGCGCCGACCTTTCGGAGCGCCTCGACCAGGTCCGCGGCCAGATGCAACCGGTGCTTGACCAGGCGCAAGGCGTCGTGGATTCCGCGCGGCCACAGGTCGAGCGCGGGATTTCGAAGGCCCAGCAGCAAGCCCAGAAGATCACCAAGCGGGGCAGCGATTCCGGCGGCGGCAGCGCCACCGCGTATGGCGGATCGGCGGGGACGGGCAGCGGGAGCGCACCGAGCCCGGGGGTCTAATCGCCCTGGCGTCGCGACATAGAATGACCGCGTGGCACTGAACGGAGGGGGCATCGTCGTCGCAGGGGGGGTCCGTACCGCCATCGGCAAGTTTGCCGGCGCTTTCAAGGACACCCCGACGTCCGACCTGGGGGCGACCGCGATCCGGACGGCGGTGGATCGCGCCGGGATTCCCCCGGGCGTCGTTGACGAGGTCATCCTGGGCTGCGTCGGCCAGGTTGGCGAGGATGCCTTCAACGCCCGCCTGGCAACGCTGAAGGCCGGCCTTCCCGAGACGACAACGGCGTTCAACGTGAACCGGCTGTGCGGATCCGGGTTGCAGGCCATCAACAGCGCCGTCCAGGAGCTGCGCACTGGCGAGGCGCAGGTGGTCGTCGCCGGCGGCAATGAGAACATGTCGATCCAGCCGTACCTGCTTCCCCGGTCCCAGGTCGGCTGGCGGCTGGGCGAAGCGGCGTTGATCGACGGGACCCTGTCGCTGGTGACCGACCCATTCGGCCGCTATCAGATGGGCTGCACCGCCGAGAAGGTCGCCGACCGCTACGGCGTCTCACGGGAGGCGCAGGATACATTCGCCGCCGAAAGCCAGCGCCGGGCGGCCGTCGCCATCGCCGAGGGCCGCTTCAAGGAGCAGATCGTGCCGATCGCCATTCCACAGCGCAAGGGCGACCCGCTGGTCGCCGACGTCGACGAGCATCCGCGACCGGGCACCACCGGCGAGTCGCTCGCCCGGCTCAAGCCGGCTTTTCGAGACGGCGGCAGCGTGACGGCGGGCAACTCCTCAGGCATCAACGACGCCGGCGCGGCGCTGGTGGTGATGACCGGCGCCAGGGCGCAGGAGCTCGGTGTCACGCCGCAGCTCGAATGGGTCGCCGACGCGGTGGCGGGCATCGCCCCCGAAATCATGGGGGTCGCGCCCATCTTTGCCGTCCAGAACCTGCTCAAGAAGGCCGGCATGACGATCAACGATATCGACCTGATGGAACTGAATGAGGCTTTCGCCGCGCAGGCGGTCGCCGTGATCCGCGAGCTGGAGATCGATCCCGAGAAGGTCAATCCGAATGGCGGCGCCATCGCGCTCGGCCACCCGGTGGGCGCCACCGGCGCCATCCTGACCGTCAAGCTGGCGTATGAGCTCAAGCGCCGCCAGGCAGAGTGGGGGATCGTCACCATGTGCATCGGCGGCGGCCAGGGGATCGCCACGCTCTTCCGCAACCTGAACTAGGCGCGTCAATGGGGTGGCTGTTTCGGAAGAAGCCCGCAGCCTCGGGAACGGCGGCCATGGATTCCATGGTGCTCGGGCAACTCCATAAGGCGGGCTCCGACCTCGCGCAGCCTCACGAGGTGGACAACTTCCTTTATTTTCCTGATGAAACCACGGCCCGGCTCGCGGCTGACCGGCTGCGGACCTCCAGCAACACGGTCGATGTCGCACCCGGGGCGAAAGGGCGGGATTGGTGCTTAAAAGCGGTGGTGGTCGTGATACCGACGCCACAGAACATTGCCGAGATGCGGGCCCGAATGGAGGCGGTCGCACACGCCCTGAAAGGCGACTACGACGGGTGGGGCGCGCCCATCGTCCCCAAGCCCTAGATCGACTCAAGATCGCTCCTTCCGGCGGGGATGGCGTCGACCAGCGTTGTACTGGGAGGCATGTCGCGCCCTTACCGCCGTCCGGTTGTCCTCGGCGTCACGCTTGTGCTTTCCGTCGTGGCCCTGGCGCGCTTTGGCATCCTGCTCACGATCCTGGTCATGGTGATCGGCGTCACGGCGGCGGTGTTGGTCGGCCGCCACCAGGCCGGCCTGTTTACGGTCCGCAAGAAAGGCGCGCGGGCCACCGGCTGGCGGCCGACCGTTCAGCATCAGGAACTCCCGACGCCGACCGATGACCCGGTGATCGCGTTCGCCGAGCCTGTGGTCGAGCTCTTTACTTCCCGGACGCCACCGCTCGCGCACCTGCAGCTGAAGGCGGGCCTTCGCAGCCAGCTCGACGGCCTTGCGCTGGGCCGCACCAAGCGGATCATCGAAGCCCCGGACCTGCTGCCCCACGCGGCCGCCGATGCCGAGTCGTGGCCGCATGTCGAGGCCGCCGTCCGCAAGAGCCTGGACCTGGCGCGGGCGCGCGGCGTTGAGCTGCTGCCGGAAGGGCAGAACGGCCTCAACCAGGCGTTGGCGCTCAGCGCCACCCAGGGGGTGCTCCTCGCGGAGTGGCGCCAGCTCGAAGATGGCAAGACGATCTGGGACGGCGCCAGTGCTCGGGTGCGGGCATCCGACGCCTTCACCATCCAGCGGATCTCGGAGGCCATGGAGCGGCGGCTGTTGCCCGATCTCTTCGCCGGCATCGCCCGCCGACCAGCGGACTTCGAAGTCCGCTTGTTGTTGCCTTACGCACTGGCCACGGCGTTTTACCTGCGGCTGAGCGGGAACCCACCGCACGCTTTTGCCGCCGCGTGATCAAGACTTTCGGTTTTGTTTAACGTGAGGCGGCGCGAGCCGGCTGTTCCTGGTGTCGTTGCAGCGGAAAGCGCACGTAAGAGCGATCGCCGATCCATTGCGTCGGTGGCGCCGCCCACCATTTCGCCATGTTGTTGAGCTGGACCGCGTACTGGGTCCGTAACCGCGAGAATGCGACCCACGACTCGTCCGCTCCCAGCAACTCCCAACCGGCCGCGGCCAACCGTTCCCGAGCCTGGTCAAACTCGTAACGCTCCACCCCGGGATCGTGGTCTTTGGCGATTCGGAAGAACCGGCTCAAATCTTCGACCAGGTGCGTACCCATCGCGAACACCATCTTCGCCGGGCCGCGCGGACCATCCACGACGGTTGTCAGGATGAGTGTGGTCGCGTCCAGCACGGCGCCCAGCGCGCTCACCCACGATTCGTTGTCGTGCGACGACCGGAAGTAGGCGAGAACGGGGTAGGCCAGATGACTATCCAGCACCTCGGCTGCCCATTTCTCCCAGTCGGCGAATAGCCGCGGCAAGTCGTCGACCATTCCAAGCCTCGCCATCGTCTCGAGCAGGTTGACCCCGGACGGCGGCGCGCCGGCCCGGGCGTCGAGCGTCACGATCAGGATCTCGCGCCGCTGGAAGGATCCATAGAGCGAGAATAGGAAGCTGATCGCCAGGGCGATCGTGCCGAGGCCGGTCCCGCCGGCAATCAGGGCCAGCACGCGAGCCAGTCCGGAGGTCGCGACAAAGTCGCCAAACCCGATGGTCAGCACCGAGGTGCCGCCAAAATACAGCGCCGTCGGGAAGTCCTGCACGAGCGGGTGTAGCTGCGCCCGCAGTCCATAGAAGATCAAGCCGAAACCGAGCACGAGCCCGAACAGCCACAGGACGAGCAAGACCACCACCACGAGCGGGGCAAAGACACCCAGAACACGCTCTCGGTCCGCCGTTGAGCGGGCCCGCAACCCGATCGTTCGCCAGGCCCGCCAGCCGGGCCGCACGATCCAGCGGGTCAGGCGGTAACGCGCCGGCGTTGGCCGCGGGACCACGACGCTCTGAAAGACGTCGTTAAGGATGTAAACGACAACGATGATCCCGAGGATGACTTCGGGCGCCCGGAGCATGGACGCCATACTACCGCCGGCCGAGGCTGGTGCCGGGACAGGGACTCGAACCCTGACGCCCTTACGGGCAGGCGATTTTAAGTCGCCAACGTCTACCTATTCCGTCATCCCGGCGCGAGCAACATTGTAGGGACCGGGGTCTTGCTTTCCAGCGCAGCCTGCGGTAGGCTGCCTGACCTGCAATGCGACGATCCATTCTTCACCTGACGGCGGTCCTGGTCGCGATTGGCGCGCTCAGCAGCGCGCTGGGCTCGGCCGCCCCGCCCCACCAGGCGAGCGCGAGTGAACCGCCGACGGGGCTGACCGCCGCCATACCCGAGATCACGCTGGGCCCTCGACCGGATCGGGTGCCCGTCTCCACGCCCACACCCGTGCCGTCGGCGGTACGGACGGTTACGCCGCTGCCGACGAGGATGCCGCGGCCCGCTGCCACGTTGCGGCCGCTTCCGGTGCCGGTCATCGCGGCCCAGGAGGTGACGCTCGTCAACCTCGACACCGGCCGCTTTCTCTGGCAATCCAACGCCCGGGCCGCGCGGGCACCGGCAAGCCTCACCAAAATCTTTACCGCCATGGTTGCTGTCGACCTCATCGGGATGAACACGACGGTTACAGTGCCGGCCTCGATCACGCAGCTACCGGCCGACTCCACCTTCATGGGGTTGACGCCGGGCGAGCGGCTCACCGTGCGAGAGCTCCTCTACGGCGTCTTCCTCAACTCCGGCAACGACGCCGCGGAAACGCTCGCCGCATCGGGCACGTCCCGGTCGACGTTCATTGCCGCCATGAATACCAAGGCGGCCCGGCTGGGCCTGCACGGCACGCACTTCACTAATCCCACCGGCCTCGATGCCCCGGGCCATTACTCGTCGGCCTATGACCTGGCGCTGGCGGCGACGTATCTCGAGTCGCACTATTCGGCGCTGGTCGCGATCGCGGCCACCCCGGCATTCACCATCCCCGCCACCACGACGCACAAGGCGTTCGCGCTCATCAACATCAACAAGCTGCTGCGGACCTATCCGGGCGCCTACGGATTGAAAACCGGTTGGACCGAGGCGGCGCTGGGTTGCCTGATCACGACATCGAAGCGCGGCGGTCACCGGGTGCTGGCGGTCATGCTCGGGGCGCCAAATGGTACCGCGTATGCAGAGATGCCGAAGGTGCTCGACTACGGATTCGAGCTGCTCGGTGTCCTCCCGCGGCCAGCCACGTCGTAAGCCCGAGCCGGCAGCCGGAACTACGCCGCCGCGGGTCGCACCTGGGCCCGCCGGCCGACCACGAGCGCCACCGCGCCGGCACCGGCGACGAACGCCGCGAGGCTGACCAGCCAGCCGATCAGGGGGACCAATCCGACCACGGTCAGCACGAACAGGCCGCCGAGCAGCGCAAGGACATCGTGGTACCGACCCCAACCGAGCCGGGCGAAGATCAGACGGCCCAGCAGAAAACCGGACACGACGTAGCCGATGGCCAGCGCCAGGATCCAGAGCGGGACTAGCAGCAGACCGAGCCACCAGCCACCGACGAGCAAGCCGACGATAAACACGATCAGCGCGACGATCGGCGTCACCACCAGGATGGCCGCACCAATTCCCAGGCTTGCCCACGGCTCGGCCCGCAAGGTGTCGATGCTCCGGGTGCTGAACCGAGGCAGCAGCAAGAGCAGCAGGACACCAAGGGCGAAGATCCCGATCAGCCCTCGCAGCCAACGCAGGAATCCATCGGCCGCGCCCCGGGGGCCGCGGTCCGTTGGGGTATGGCGGGTCGTGGTCCCGGCGACGCGAGCCCCGTTGGTCAGCACCACCGAGTTATCACTGGTGTAGTCGAGGTTGCCACCGATCTGGGCGCCGTCGAGGCGCAAGTGGTCGACGCGGCCACGCACGTCGCCGCCGACCCGACCGCGCAGCGTCAGGTCGCCGGAGCCCATGGTCACCCGGCGAGCGACCGGCGCCGCGACCGTGGCCGTCCCGCTGGCGATCACGAGGTCGCGCCCGATGGTCCCGCCCGACGCGATGTCAACGGTCCCACCGGTCACCACGACGTCTTGCTCCACCGGACCGTTCAAGGTAAGGTTGCCGCCCACCGCGCGGACGCTGCCGCCCACCTTGCCGGTCACGTTGATGGTGCCGCCGGCAACCATCACGTCACGGGTGACGGTGCCGGAGACCGTGATGGTGCCGCCGGCCGCGATCACGCTGCCGTTCACGTTCCCGTCGATGCTGATCGTGCCGCCCGCCGCATAGATGTCGTCGTTGATCGTTTGGCCGGTGCCGACCGTGACCCTGGGACCCTGTCGGAGATCAGCCGCCGCTGCTTGCAGCGGCAGCCAGGCGAAGAGGGCACCAACGACGACCGATCCACCCAGCGCAGCGAACCAGCGGCGTTGTCTGCGCGTCATGACTGCCATCCGAGTCCCCTCCCGTCGGTAAGCTCGTCGGCTCCATTCTCCCATGGCGTGGTCCCGCCTCGCCTAGCTGGCCCTCTCTTCTAAGACCTCGCTGAACTGGCTGTTGTAGAGGGTGTAGTAGAAACCGCCCCGACGGAGCAGCTCGGGATGGCTCCCCTGCTCGACGATGCGACCCTGGTCCATAACCACGATGCTGTCCGCATTGCGGATGGTCGACAGCCGGTGCGCGATGACGAAGCTGGTCCGGTTCTGCCGGAGCCGCGCCATCGCGTGCTGGATCAGGACCTCGGTTCGGGTGTCAACGCTGCTTGTTGCCTCGTCGAGGATCAGGACGGTCGGATCGGCCAGGAAGGCGCGGGCGATGGTCAGCAGCTGTTTCTGCCCGGCCGAGATGTTCGAGGCGTCGTCGGTCAGCACGGTGTCGTACCCCTCTGGCAGCGTCCGCACGAACGGGTCGACGTAGGCGGCCTGCGCGGCGGCCACGATCTCCTCGGTGGTCGCGCCGATTTTCCCGTACCCGATGTTGTCGCGGATGGTGCCGGTGAAGATCCAGGTGTCCTGAAGCACCATGCCGAAGACGCGGCGGACATCGTCGCGGCGGAGGTCGCGCGTGTTGACGCCGTCGAGGCAGATGCGGCCGTCGTCGATCTCGTAGAAGCGCATCAGCAAGTTCACGATCGTCGTCTTGCCGGCGCCGGTCGGCCCGACGATCGCAATCGTCTGGCCCGGTCGCACCTCGAGGTTGAAGTCGGTGATGAGCGGCTTCTCCGGCTCGTAGCGAAACGAGACGTGCTCCAGGGCGACCTCGCCTTGCGGCTCGCGCAGCTGGCCCCGGGCCTGATCCGGCGCCTCCTCGTCGGAGTCGAGAAACTCGAAGACGCGCTCGGCGGACGCCAGGCCAGACTGCAGCAAGTTCAACTGGCCGGCGAGCTGCGTGATCGGCATGGTGAACTGGCGCGAGTACTGGATGAAGGCTTGTACGTCGCCCAACGTGATCGAGCCGGTCGCCACCCGGTATCCGCCGACCGCCGCAATCACGACATAGTTCACATTGCCCAGGAAGGCCATCGCCGGCATGATGATGCCGCTCAGGAACTGCGCGCGAAAGCTGGCCTCGTATAGAGCCTGATTGGTTTGGCTGAATTCCTCGATCGCCTTCCGGCGGCGTCCGAAGACCTGGACCAACGCGTGTCCGGTGTGAACCTGCTCGACCTGGCCGTTGAGGACGCCGGTGCGCGCCCATTGCGCGGCGAAATGCCGCTGCGAGCGGCGAGCGACCAGCAATGTGACGACGATCGACAGCGGGACCGTGACCAGCGCGACCGCGGCGAGCAAGGGGCTGATCCAGACCATCACGGCCAGCACCCCCACGATGGTGAGCGTCGAGGTGAGGAATTGGCTCAAGCCCTGCTGGAGCGTGGTGGCGATGTTGTCGATGTCGTTGGTCACACGGCTGAGCACGTCACCATGGGCGTGGCTGTCGAAGTATTTCAGCGGGAGGCGGGCCAGCTTGGCGTCGGCGTCGCGGCGCAACCCGTAGACCGTGCGTTGCGCCACCCCGGCCATGATGTAGGAGAGCAACCAGGTGAGTCCGGAGGCCAACAGATAGACAAGCGCGGCCAGCGCCAGGATCTGGCCGAGCCGGGTGAAATCGATCCCATGGCCCGGCACTACATTGGAGCCCGAAACCAGATCGGCGATTCGGCCGTGCCCCTGCGCTCGGAGGCCGGCGACCGCCTGTGCCTTGCTGATGCCGGCGGGCAGGCTCTTGCCGATGACGCCGTCGAAGATGACGTTGGTCGCGTTGCCGATGATCTTGGGCCCGATCACGGTGCCGGCCACGCTGCCCAGCGCCAGGATGGCGGAGATGACGATGCGAGTCCGCTCCGGCCGAAGCCGCGCCAGGAGCTGACGCAGCGTCTTGCCCAGGTCTTTGGTCTTCTGCGGTGGCAGCATCCCGCCGAACCCGCCGCCGCCCATTGGTCCGCGCGCCGGCGGCCGCCCGCCCGCGTTACGCGCAATCATGCGACCGCCTCCTCGCCCAGCTGCGAGGCGACGATCTCGCGGTAGGCCTCGGTGGTCGACATCAGCTCTTGATGGGTGCCGACGCCGACGATCCGGCCCGCGTCGAGCACGATGATCTGATCGGCGGCGAGGATGGTGCTGACCCGCTGCGCCACGATCACGACGGCGGCGTCGCGCGCTTCGGGCTTGAGCGCTGAGCGCAGCCGGGCATCGGTGCCGGCATCGAGTGCCGAGAAGCAATCATCGAACAGGTAGAGGCGCGGTCGCTTGACAAGCGCCCGCGCGATCGCCAGCCGCTGACGCTGGCCTCCCGAGAGGTTGGTGCCTCCCTGGTCCACCGGCGCCTCGAGCTTCTCCGGCATCGCGGCGACGAAGTCGCGTGCCTGCGCCACCTCGAGCGCGTGCCACAGCTCGTCCTCGGTGGCGTCGTCCTTGCCGAACCGCAGGTTGTCGGCGATCGTGCCGCGGAAGAGGTAGGCCTGCTGGGGAACCAGCCCGATCGAACTCCAAAGCGTTTCGAGCGGCTGCTCGCGGACGTCGACATCGTTGACACGCACCGCGCCCTCCGTCACGTCGAAGAACCGGGGAATCAAGTTCACCAGCGTCGTCTTGCCCGAGCCCGTGCCGCCGATGATCGCGGTGGTCGCGCCCGGTCGAAGTTGGAATGACAGCCCGTGCAGCACCGGCTTCTCCCCACCCGGGTAGCCGAAGGTGACGTCGTGGAATTCGACCGCACCCGTCTTGGCTTCGGGCTCGATCGGTTGCTCCGGGTCGCGAATTGCGGGTTGCGTCTCCAGGACGGCTTCGAGCCGCACGGCGCTGGCGGCGGCGCGCGGGAGGAAGATCACCATCATCAGCGCCATCATCACGGCAAACATGATCTGCAGGATGTAGGCGAGAAAAGCGATCAGGTTGCCGACCGGCATCTGGCCGCTGTCGATCAAATGGCCGCCGAACCAGACGACGGCGACGCTGGAGAGGTTCATGATCGCCAGCAGCGCGGGAAGCGCGGCGGCGAAGATCCGGTTGACGCGCAGGGCCGTCGCGGTCAGGTCCGCGTTGGCCGCCTCGAAACGGTCGCGCTCGTAGGGGGTGCGGTTGAAGGCGCGGATGACGCGAACCCCGGTGATCTGCTCGCGAAGCACCTCGGTGATCCGATCGATCTTCTTCTGCATCGATTGGAAGAGGGGAATCGCGAAATACATCAGGACTGCGAAGACCGCGACCATCAACGGCAGGATCACGATCAGGATCGCCGACAGCGTGACGTCCTCGCGCACCGCGAGGATGATGCCGCCGACCAGCATGATGGGCGCCGTCACGAAGATGGTGAGTGCCATCTGGACGAACACCTGGACCTGCTGGACGTCGTTGGTGTTGCGCGTGATCAGCGACGGCGTGCCGAACCGATTCATCTCGGTGGCCGAAAACTGCTGGACTCGCTCGAAGACGCCACGCCGGACGTCCCGGCCGAATCCCATCGACGCCCTCGAGGCAAACCAGACGGCCACGATCGAGAGGATGCCGACGAAGACCGCAAGCACCAGCATGATGGCGCCGATCCGCCAGATGTAGCCGACGTCGCCCTTGACGACGCCGTTGTTGATGATGTCGGCGTTCAGGTTCGGCAGGTAGAGGTTGGCGATCGACTGGATGAGCAGCAGGCTCACGACCAGTGCCACGTAGCCGGCGTAGGGACGAAGGGAGGCGCGAAGCAGGCGAAGCAGGCTGGGCATTTCTAGCCAGTAGCCAGGCTGCTATCCAACCGCGGCCTCGGGTTGGGCGGCTTCGGGCGATGCGGGCAGCTCGCCGAAGGCGGGCTGCTGCTGGCGCGGCTGCCGGGCTCGCAGCGGGATGTCGGGCATAAAGCCTGAGGCGATGAGCGCAATCGACGCCAGCGCGACCGTGATCAGCCAGGTATAGCGGTCGAGGCCATTCAGCTCGGCGACGATCCTTGCCAGTGCCGTGCCGACGATCGTCTGGTCGAGCGCGGCCAGGAGCAGGGCCAACATGACTCCGACGGTGGCGAGGACTTTGATCCGGGTGGACAGTTCAGCGTGCGGCACGATGTCCTCCCTCGGCCACACCCATGGCCTGCATGAGGCGCAGGCAAAGGTGGCGGAGCTGGACCAGTTCGGCTTCGCTGAAGCCTCTGGTCAACTGCTCCTGGCCGGCTGCGGCACCCCGCCACAACGCCTTGACCCGCTCGCGACCCTGGTCGGTGAGCTCGGCATGCACCGTGCGCCGGTCGCCGGGGTCGTCCACCCGTTTGACCAGGCCGTCGCGCTCCAGGTTGTCAACGAGTCCGGTCACGGTTCGCGGCGAAACGTCCAGCGTTTCGGCGAGATCACCCATGGTCATTCGCCCGCTCGGCGTGTGATGGAGGCGCACCAGGATCTGAAAGCGGCCTTCGCTCAGCCCGTGCTGATCGGCCCACCGCTCCATCAGGGCGTGCATCCTCTTTCCCAGCATCCGGACCGCGGCCAACGCCTCGGTGCCCGGGTCGACGCGGCGGCCGGTTTGCGCCAGGATCTCCCGGATGTGCGGGTCGAAGAGATAACCGTTGGCGTCCCGGGGAAGCTCGGTCGCGGGCGGGTCCGTCTTAAAGGTGAGGGAACTCATATTTTCGTGCCTCACTATCCCATACCTCAGCAAAAACCGCAACCCGACGGTTGTGGAGGGCTGGTAACGCGGGAGGGCAACGCGGCGCCGGCCCGGCGCTGCCCTCTCTCTGACTAGGCGACCGACGCCGGCTCCGGCTGTGCCTCGGTCCCAGCCTGGGCCCGACCGCCGGCGGCAGCATTGCGAGCCGCAAGGGCGCCGACGGCCGCAACCAGGACCACGGCGATGGCCAGCGCCATGGTTGGCCGCATCGCGTCGACGAAGGCTTGGGTGAACACCGCGTGCGCCAGTTGCTGGATCTGGTGGGCCACCTGGGCGGGTACGTTCGCGGGCAGGCTCAGGCTGGTCCCCGTCTGTCCGCGCCCGATCTGGAGGCCCGACCGGGCGGCTTGGCTGAACCCGTCGACGAACGGGGCCTGTGCCTGGCTCGGCAGCTGGCCCGAGTAGCTGAGCGCGCGGTTGTGCAGATCGGCAGCCAGCTGGTTCTGCAGCACGGCGCCGATCGCGGCGCTGCCGATCACGGCCCCCAGCTCCTGGATGGTGCTGATCACGCCCGACGCGACGCCGGCCAGCCGGGGCTGCAGATTTCGGGTCGCCATGCTGAAGACCGGTGTCCAGACCCCCGCCATGCCGATCCCGCCGACCACCAGGCCGGGCACGAAGGCCCAGCGGTTCGAGCTCACCTGGGCGATCAAGGCGATGTACGCCATCCCGATGGCGAACAGCGTGAGGCCGGTGACCAGGATGTACTTCGCGTAGCGAGCCGCCAGGGCGGCGGCCACCCCCGACATGAGCATCATCGCCAGCGGCTGTGGCGCGATCGCGAGGCCGGCGTCGAAGGCGCTGAGACCGAGCACCGACTGGTAGAAAATCGTCAGTGGCAGGAAAAAGCCGACGATCGCGAATCCCATCGCCATCAGCACCAGGGTCATCAGCGTGTAGTTGCGATCTTTGAAGATGGCGAAAGGGAGCAGGGGTTCCCGGTCCTGGCGTCGCCACTGCACCAGGAAAAAGAGCACCAGCACGGCCACGCCGGCCGCGATGATCTCCGGGATGGTGATCCAGGACCAGACAGTTCCCCAGTCGTAGCGCTGACCTTCGATCAACCCGAACACGATGCCGAGCAAGCCGGTGGTCGCCAGCGCGACGCCCGTCCAGTCCAGACGATGACGCCGGCCCGGCCGGAGGTCCGGCACGAAAGCGAACGCCAGAACGAAGGTGAGCAGCCCGACCGGCAGGTTGACGTAGAAGATCCACCGCCAGCCGAAATTCGTGACGATGAACCCGCCCACAACCGGGCCGAGCAGGACCGCGAGGCCGGCCAGCGATCCGTAGATGGCGAAGACGCCGGCCCGCCGCTCCGGCGGAAAGATGGTCGTCATGATGGGCAGGCCCTGCGGCGCGATGATCGCGGCGCCGATGCCCTGGAGACCCCGGGCGAGGATCAGCTGCGTCGGATCCTGCGCGAGGCCACTGAAGGCTGAGGCAACCGTAAAGACGACGATCCCCGCCGCGAACATGTTGCGAGGCCCGAAGATGTCACCCAGCCGTCCGGAGGTGATCAGCAGGACCGCATACGCGAGGCTGTAGCCGTTGAGGACCCAGAGGATCTGGTCGAGCGACGCATGCAGGTCGTCAACAATGCTCGGGATGGCGACGTTGACGATGGTGAGGTCGAGTAGCGTCATGAATAGACCAAGGGCGAGCACCGCCAGGGCCAGCCAGGGCGCCGATGGTCGACGATTTTCTGTCATGGTTTCATCCACCTCCTGGGAGTGGTGCGGTTAACTAAAGAACTGGCGCAGGACTTGCGCCGCCCGTTCCGGCCGGCCGCCTCGGTCGGTATTGCCCGTGGCCCCATGGCCGAGTCCGGGAAGCTCAACCCGGGTGACATGCGGCAAGACCTTCTCCAATGCGTCCAGGCCCGCCTTCAGGTATGCGGGGCTCTTGCTGCCCCCGAGCACCAGCACCTCGCTGCGGATTCCTGTGAACCGCTCGAGAGCCCCTTCCACCTCGGTCGCCAGTTGAAAGTCGTAGTGCAGCGTCGGAGCGAGCATCCGCATCGTCACGTCCTGGCTGCCGGCCTTCTTCTCCTCGCTGGCCATCATCGCGGTCGTGAGCCGTTCCAGGAGCGTGCGGGGGATGACGTTGAAGATCGGTGGCCCCATCTGCGTCCCTTTCATCGCGCTCACGAGGGCCGCGGCCACCTCACCCTGGGCGATCTCTGTGTCGTAGCGGTGCATGAAGGCGGTAGGGAGCGAGCCGTTGATCGGCAGGGGGGGCTCGAATATTACCGCCTTGCGAATGGCAGGCAGGGTGAGCGCCGCCTGCAGCCAGATAATGGCGCCCGAGCTGACGCCCATGACATCATGGGCGCCGGTTTTGGCCAGCAGTGCCGCCATATCCTGGACGTCGGTCTCGATGCTGTGGTCTTCGCGGTAGGGACCGCTGAGGCCACGGCCACGACGGTCGGGAAGGTAGATGGTGAAGCGATCCGCCAACGCCTGCGCGACCTGCATGTGACTTTGCGCGGATTCCATCGCGCCGTGGAGCACGACCACGGCGGGACCGTGGCCGAGCTGGCGGTAACCGATGATGGTGCCGTCTTTGGAGACGACGGACCCCGTGCTGTAACGTTCCTCAGCGGCTTCGGTTGGTGCATGGTCCCCCGGGGCGATGGTCTTCATTCGCTGACTCCTCCTCCTCTGCGTGAGTGGATAGCGGCCTCCGCCATCCGCATCTGGTCGGCGGTCATCCACAGCGCGTCGATATCGCGGATCAGGTCGCGGACCCAGTTGACCTCAGCCGTCTTCATAGCAATCGCGTACTCCGACTCGATCAGGAACAGCCTCGGGATCCCCATCTCGCCCATCCAGCCCTCGAGGCCCTTCTTCATCCCAGCGATCTCCGATTCCAGCAGCGCCGTACGAGCCTTGAGCAGGCGGGCTACTTCGTCCTTGTCGAGAGCGGCGAAGAAGGCGAGCGCCGCCGCAAACTGCGGGTAGTCATTGACGGGCTGCGCCAGCATCTCCCGCAGCCAGCCAACGATCTCCTCCCGCCCGTGATCCGTGATGGCATAGGTCGTCTTTTCCGGACGGCGGCCTTCCCGGCTCGTCTCCTGCGCCGTGATGAAGCCGCCCTCTTCGAGGCGCTCGACCGTATCGTAAATCGAGCCACCGGCGATCCTGACGACCTGGTCGTGGCCCCTTTCTTTCATCTTCGATTTCATCTCATAGGGATGCATCGGATGCTCCATCAGCAGGTTCATGACCGCCAGCGCCAGCGGCGTCCGGGGTAGGTCCTTTTTAGTCGTCATCGTTTAGTCGATACCGACTATACCGTATCGACTAATCGCTGTCAACTACCCTTGGGGTGGAGCATCCTTACCAACGGCGGGGGACGAAACGAACGTGACCCTACTGTTCGCCTCGGGTCGAGACGATCGGCCGACCCAGGCTGGGGCCGGCCGACCTTTAGCAATCGCTCAGGAGCTGCGGGTCGCCGGAACCGCCACGGGGAGGCTGACGGCGATCAGGTTCCCTTCCGAATCCTTGAACCACGCAACCTTCGTCCCGCCGATCTCCGCGACGCCATTGACGGTCTTGAGCTCAGGGCTGTCGTACTCCTCGAATTTGAGGCCGCGTGCCCGGAGGTCCTTGACGGCGGCCTCCACGTCTGGCACCTCGAGGGCCAGCTGCGTGTGCGTCCCCGACGCCTTTCCGCTACTCAGGAAGACCGCAAAACCGGTACCGCCCGACAACTCGTACATCACCCCGCCGCGGGGATCCTGATCCTCCTGGGTGGGCGTCAACCCCAGCTTGTCGCGATAGAAAGCCTTCGCCCGTGCGAGATCCTGCGCCGGAAGCATCGCCGCCGCTCGTGCTTGCTTGATCATTTGGCCACCTCCTCTCTCGCTGGCGAGCATAGCACTCGCGGTCCGCCGGGCCGAGCTACCCCTTGAGCGACCCGGCCAGCAGCCCGCGCACAAAGTAGCGGCCCAGCAGGATGTAGATCAGCAGCGTGGGCAGCGCCGCCATCAGCGCCCCGGCCATCTGGATATTCTGTTCCGGCGCCAGGCTGCCGGCCAGGTTCTGCAGGGCGACCGTGATCGGCTGCTGCGTCGGCGTCTGAGCGATGGTGACCGCGAAGAGGAACTCATTCCAGATGCTGGTGAACTGCCAGATCATGACGACCACGAAGCCTGGGATGGAAATCGGCAGCATGACGTGCCGGTAGATGCCGATCACGCTGGCGCCGTCGATACGGGCGGCTTCCAGCAGCTCGCGAGGCACCGTGGCGAAGTAGTTGCGGAAAATCAGGGTGCAGATCGGGATCCCGTAGACGACGTGCACCAGGATCAGGCCGGGGATGCCGCCGTACAGGTTGATGGTTTCCAGGAACTGAACGAGCGGGATCAGGATGCTCTGATAGGGGATGAACATGCCGAACAGCAGCAACGTGAACACCACGTTCGAGCCCCTGAACCTCAACTTCGAGAGGACATAACCGTTCAGCGAGCCCAGGGTGGCGGACAGAATGGTCGCCGGAACCACTAGGAAGACGCTGTTGAAGAATGACGGCGCCAGCGCCGTAAAAGCCGTCGAGTAGGAGCTGAGGTCCGCCGCCTTGGGAAGTTCCCACACGGTGGAGCGAGCCAGCTCTGCGGTGGCCTTGAGTGAGGTGACGATGATGGCGAAGACCGGCGTCAGGTAGAAGACGGCCAGCACCACGAGCAACAGGTAGAGGCCGGCGCGCATCGGGGTGAAGCGGCTGCGGGCGCGCGGCGCCGCTGACACGAGGATGCTCATTGCTCGGTCTCGCCTCGCAGGTTCCACACCAGGTAGGGCACGATCAGGATCGCGACCATCAAGAGCAGCACGATCGCGATCGCCGCGCCTCGCGCGTAAAGGAACTGCTGGAAGGTGGCGATCCACATGTAGAGGCTCGGCATGTCGGTGGCGTAACCGGGGCCGCCGAACGTCATCACGTACACCAGGTCGAAGATCTTCAGCGAGATGTGCCCCAGGATGATGACCGCCGACAGCGTGATGGGACGCAGCAGCGGGAACGTGATCCGCCAGAAGAGCTGCCACTCATTGGCGCCATCGACCCGGGCGGCTTCACGTAGCTCCTCGGGGATGCCGCGCAGCCCGGCCAGGAACATCGCCATGCAAAAGCCGCTCATCTGCCAGACCGCCGCGATGCCAAGCGAATTGAGGGCGGTGTTGGTGTCCGTCAGCCATCCCGACTTGAGGAAGTCGAGGTGCAGGTTGCCGAGGATGACGTTGACGCCGGAGTTCGGGTTCAGAATCCATCGCCAGACCGTGCCGGTGACGACGAAGGAGAGCGCCAGGGGGTACATGTAGACGTTCTGAAAGAACAGCGTGCCGCGCAGCCGCTGGTCCAGCAGCACGGCGGCCCCCAGCCCCAGGACGATGCAGCCGGCCAGGAAGATCGCCGTGAAGTGGAGGGTGTTGACCAGGTCGGCCTGGAATCGATCGAGTTGGAAGAGTCGCTGGTAGTTGTGCAGTCCGACGAAGGTGTAATCGGGAAGCGCGCTGTTCCATCGCACCAGCGACGTCCGCATGGTGGCGCCGATGAAGCCGTAGACGAAGACCGCGATCAGAATGACCGACGGCGCAATCAACAGCAGCGGCGTCAGCTTTTCCCACGGTGGCAGACGCAAGGAGCGGCTCCGCGGGAGCCGCTCCACCATCACCGGTTGGGCGGTGGCCGTCGCCATAGGTCGCGCTCGGCTAAGCCGTCTTCAGGAACTCGTCGGACGCTTTCTGAAGGTTGCTCGCGGTCTTGGTCACGTCTTTGTTCTGGATGAACTGGCCCATCTCATCATTGACAGCGCTGGCGAAGGCCGGCGGCGTCGCCGATCCGTGGGCCGAGCTGGGTACGAGGGTGTCGGTCTTGAACTCGGCGATAAACGACTGGGCGATGACATCAAATCCGCTGGGCGACACGTCGGTCCGGGCCGGGATCGAGCCCTTCTTCGGATTGAACGCGGCCTGTCCCTCCTGCGAGCCACAGACTTTGAGCCAGCCGATGGCATTGTCCCGATCGGGCGCTCCCTTGGGCAGCCCGAAGGTGTCGCACACGATCATGTACTTGCCCTTGGTTCCGGGCGATGGCACCACCCCGAAGTCGGTGTTCGGGACCCAGTTCTTGGAGGTGAAGTCACCCTTTGCCCAGTCGCCCATGATGTGGAACACTGCGGTCCCCGCGATCAACCGGTTGTCCGCTTCGTCCCAGTCGATGGATGAGTTGTCAGTGTTGGCGTAGGGGAGCCATTGCTTCATCCAGGTCAGCGCCTGAACGACCTTGGCATCGGTAAACGATGCCTTGCCGCTCATCACATTCTTGTAGAAGTCGGCGCCGCCCGCCGCCAGGATGTTGTTCTCGAGCAGCATCTGCACCTGCCAGTTGCCCCCCTTTGAGGCGAGCGCCAGCGGATTCGCAATGCCCTTCGCCTTCAAGCTGCTCAGCGCCGAAGTCAGCTGCTCGGGCGTGTCCGGCGGGCTCACTCCCTTGCTGTCGAGGACCTTCTTGTTGTACCAGAGCGCATTTCCGCGATGGACGTTCACCGGAACCGACCAGACGTCGCCATTTGAGCTGACGATGTCCTTGAGGTCCTTGGGAATCTTGCTGTCCCATCCCTCGGAGTTCCAGATGCTGGTGATGGCCTCCATCTTGTTGGCCTTCACCCAGCTGGCGATCAGCTCCTGGCCAGCATGGACCTGGAAGCTATCCGGCGGCCGCCCACCCTGCATCCGCGTGGCCAGCACGGCCTTGGCTGTCGAGCCCGCGCCGCCGGCCACCGCCGAGTTGGTGATCGTTACATTCGGATACTTGTTCTTGTAAATCTTGAACATCTCGGCCAGGCCATCTTTTTCTCCAGGGCCGGTCCACCAGCTGAAGATCTCGAGCTTGCCGGTCCCGGCGGTGCCCGGGCTCGATGTACCGCAGGCCGCGAGAAAGTCCGCCAGACTGAGACCGAGGACCACGCCCCCTGCGGTTTTTCCCGCCCTGCCGACAAACTGACGCCGAGTCCAACGCTCGTTCCCCATCTTGTCCCTCCTTTAAGACGCCAGCCTCAGCAGTTGCCAGGCGGCAGCGAGAGTGTACTTCGAAGCGGCGCTGAATGACAAGAATAGGACATCGGCGCTAACACTCTCTAATGAAACGTCCCGGCGCTCCGGCGCGGGGATTAGACGCGCGCGGCGCTGCCTGAGGTGGCGCTCCGGCGCGAGAGCGAATCGATCGTCGCGGCCACGAGTAAGACGAAACCGGTCACGATGAACGTCCACTGGACGTCGAAGGAGAGCAGGTAGAGGCCGTTGTAGATGCCGCCAATGACGAGACCCCCCAGCAGCCCGTGCAGCACTTTGCCCCGGCCGCCAAAAAGGCTCGTTCCTCCGATGACCGCCGCCGCCACTGCATAGAGGACGAGCTGGCCGCCATTGACGTTGTTCGACATCCCGCCCAGGTAGGAGGCATAGAGGATACCGCCGATGCCCGCGGTGAGCGAGCAGAGGACAAAGCACCAGGTCCGTATAGCCGCGAGCTTGATACCGGCTCGGCGCGCCGCCTCGGGATTGCCGCCAATGGCGTAGACATAGCGGCCGAATTGAGTTCGCTGCAGCAGGAGCATCCATGCGCCGAAGACGAAAAGGACGATCGGGATGACCCAGGGCACACCCTCGACCACGCCGGTATTGGCCCGGTTGATGTTGCAGATCCCAACGACGACGACGGAAACAATCGCGATCAGGGCGATCTTCATCAGCGTCAGGCTGACCGGGGGCGCCACGAGACCGCTGCGCCGCCGGCGGGAGTCGCCTGACCAGAGGAGAAAGCCGACAAGGCCGACGACGACGACCATACCGATCCAGCTCACGATCGGATCGATCGCGCCCCACATCAACTTGTACAGCACCTGGAGGTTGCTGCTGAGGCCGGCCAGGTTCGGATAGCCGGAGAACGGTCCCAACAACAGCAAGATCAGCATCAAGCCGTTGAAGACCAGGAGGCCGGCCAGGGTAACGATCAGGGACGGCAGCCTGAGCCGGGTGATCAACGTCCCCTGCCACCCGCCGATGACGGCACAAACCAGCAGCGCGGCGATGATCGCCGCCCACCAGGGCCAGTTCGTCGTTCTCGGCTGCACGAGTTGGACGGCGATCACGCCGCCGACGGCTCCGACGTAGCCGACGGAAAGGTCGATCTCTCCAAGCAGCAAGGCAAAAATCTCGGCCATGGCCAGGACCATGATGACCGCGCTCTGCTGAAACAGGTTCACCAAGTTGCCCGCCGATAGAAACAGGTTGTGTGGACTGACGGCCTCGAAGACGAGGGTGATGATGACCAGCCCGAGAATGACCGGCAGAACGCCGCTATCGCCACTCCGGATCCGCACCATCCAGCCACGGAACCACTGGCCCAGTGACTGGGCGACGATTTCGGGCGGGAGTTCGAGCTCGGCTGCCTCGGCGGCGGCGGTGGGGTCGGGGGCCGACTCCGGCGCCTCAGCCCGCGCCATGCGTGCCCGCCTCTCCATCGACGCGTTGTCCGCGACTGGAAGTGCCGGTCGTCATGTACTCGACGACACTCTGGCGGTCAAACGCCGACGCATGATCCTGCGCGACCATCCGCCCCAGGTACAGCACCGCGATGCGGTCGGCGACCTGGAACACATCGTTGAGGTTGTGCGAGATGACCATCACTGCCAGGCCGCGGTCGCGCAGCCGCCGGACCAGTTCCAGGACCATGTTGGTCTGGACTACCCCGAGCGCAGCCGTCGGCTCGTCGAGCATCACGAGCTTGGAGTTCCACATCACCGCCTTGGCCACGGCTACCGACTGCCGCTGCCCGCCGGATAGCGATGCCACCGGCTGCCGGATGGATCGGACGGTCGTGACGCGCAGGTTCGCGAGCGTCTTGCTCGCCGCACGCTCCATGTCATCCTCGTTGAGGAAACCGTTGCGCACGTTCTCACGGCCGAGAAACATGTTCTGGACGATGTCCAGATTGTCCGCCAGTGCCAGGTCCTGGTAGACCGTTTCGATCCCCAACCTCGAGGCGTCACGTGGGCCGTGGATCTGAACGGGCTGGCCCTCCCAGAAAAACTGGCCGTGGTCGATCTGATAGATCCCGGCTACGCACTTCGTGAGGACCGACTTGCCGGCCCCGTTATCCCCACAGAGTGCCGTGATCTGGCCGGCGGGCAGATCCAGATCGACACTGGTCAGCGCTTGCACCGGGCCAAAGTGCTTCTCGATGCCCCGTGCCTTCAGTAGAGATTCTCCGGACACCGGAGCATCTCTGACTGCCCGGGCTACGGTGTCCTGGGCCACGAATCCACTCTATCGCGTTGGGCAGCAGCAAGGCGCCGCCGCGATGCGGCGGCGCCTTGCGCCGGTCTAGCTAATCCCCGCTGCGGTGCAGGCGGCCGCACCGACGGCCGTACACAGGGTGCCCTTGTCGACGAAGTTGTCCTTGATCACGGTGTCCTTCATGTTGGACGAGTCAACCCATATCGGCTTCAGCAACGACGCCGGCTGCTGGTTGCCGCTCGTGCCCGATGGCGGTGAAGTCGTGCCGTTCAGCAACGACGCGGGCGGGGTCTGGCCTGCCCGCAGGATGGTCGCCAGGGCAACCGCATCCTGGGCCTCGAGGTAGACGGCTTTATAAACCGAGCCGCACTGGTAGTTCAGCAAGACATTCTGCATGCCCTGCAGGGTCGCGTCCTGCCCCGTGGTCGGCACTTTCTTGGCGGGGACGCCCGAGTTTTTGAGGACGGTGATCACCGCGTTGCCGAGGCCATCGTTCGCCTCAACCGTGGCGTTGATGCTCTTGTTGGCTGTATAGGCCTGCTGGAAGATCGTTTGACCCTGGGCGTTTACCCAGCCGGGGGCGACCTTGTCACCGACGAGGGTCATCCCCTTGTCGTTGGTGGTGCCGGTCGGCAATGGCGAATCCGTCTTCGCCCAGATGATCTTGTTGTAGCCCTGCGCGAAGGAAACGGCGTTCGGGTCCGTGTCCTCGCCGCCGTCAAGCTGGAACACCTTTGGGCTGGAAACTCCCCACTTGGTAACGCAGTCGAGGAAGCCCTGGCCGATCAGCTCGCCAACCTTTTCATTGTCAAAGCTCACGTAATAGACGTTGTTGCCGGTGAAGGTCGCACGGTCGTAGCTGATGGTCTTGACACCCTTCTGCGCCGCTTGCTGCTGGATCTGGGCGCCCACCGTGCTATCGATCGGGTCAAAGATCAGCACCTTCGCGCCCTGGGTGATGTCAGCCTGGGCAAGCGCCAGCTCCTTCGCGTCGTCACCCTGCGCGTTGTCGATCTTGAATTGCGACGATGAGTAGCCGGCCTGCTCAAATGCCTTCTTGAGATACGGCTGATCGAAGGCGACATACCGTGTCGAAGACGTGGTGTCGGGGAGGATGACTCCCACCAGCCCACTGCCCGCTGCCGTCAACCCTTTCAACTGGGCCATCACCGAGAAGCTGGCGTCGAAGGACGTAACGCCGAGCCCGGCCGGCACGGTCGCGCTGGCCGACGTCGTTCCGGTCGAGTTGCCGCACGCCGCGGCGATGATCGCGAGCGCGCCGGCGCACGCCATCAACGTCAAGGATCTGAGTTTCCGCACTTGTCTCCCCTCCTGATTGTTCGTGCCGCTTACGAGTGAAGAGCTTATTGTGCGGCGACGCAAACCAAATACGCAAGGCTGAAGTTGCCTTTGGTTGGCTTGCCTCTAACAGTCCCTTATGAAAGACCCGGACGCCGCAACGCCCGGGTCTTGATATCGCGCGTTCTGTCGTTAGGAGCGGCGCCAGCTCCGCCCGAAAGCGCTTCCGCCGGCCACCAGGCTGAAGAGGAGCACGACGATCGCCGCGCCGATAATCGCCGACAACACGGGAATTCCGCCCAATGACAGCTCCGGGGCGAGGACGACGTGCAGGACATCGACCATCAACCAGGCGCCGACCAGTCCGGCGACGATGGCGCCGATCAAGCCGCCCGGCATGCCCCGGCTCACCAGCCTCTCACCGATGAGCCCGGCCAGGGCGCCGACGATGAGCAGGACGAGCAGGTGCGTAAGCGTCATATCAAGCCTCCATTAATAGTGTATATCCGCTATCAGGTAATCATAACGCCATCCTGACGATTCTGCCAACCCGTGTAGAGTCCAAGCGAGAAGGGGAACGCGTGGCGTCGAACCCGACCAGGAGACCACAACTACCGACCACCCGCACACCGGGTGCGCCGGCTGGTGGCCCGGCGCCTTTTTGGCGCAACCGTGGCTTCTGGATCTACCTCGTGGTCCTCCTCCTCCTCAACTACCTGATCAGCGTTCTATTCACAAACGGGCCCCCGCGCCTCACGGTCCCCTACACAACCTTCATCCAGCAGGTGAATGCCGACAACGTCAAGGACGTCACCGCCCAGGGAAACTCGATCCAGGGCGATTTCAAGAGTTCCGTGACCTACGGTTCCGCCAGCGGGGCAGCCTTCCAGACGGAACGGCCCGTCTTTGCCCAGGACAACCTGGAGGCGCTGCTGCAGCAACACAACGTTCCGATCACGGCGACACCGCCAGGCGGTCAATCGGCGCTCCTCACCCTGCTGATCAGCTTCGGGCCCGCTCTCTTGCTGATCGGCGGCTTTCTCTACCTGAGCCGGCGGATGCAAACCGCGGGCCCAGGTGGCATTCTGGGCGCCTTTGGCCAGAGCCGGGCGAAGCTCTACACTCCCGACTCGGGACCGAAGACGACCTTTGCCGACGTTGCCGGGATCGACGAGGCCAAGCAGGACCTGGCCCAGGTCGTGGACTTTCTCAAGACACCAGAAAAGTACCAGCGGCTTGGCGCGCAGATCCCGCACGGCATCCTCCTGGTCGGCCCGCCGGGCACCGGCAAGACGCTCCTCGCCCGGGCGGTGGCGGGCGAGGCGAGCCGGCCATTCTTCAGCCTCTCCGCCTCGGAGTTCGTCGAAGCCATCGTCGGGGTGGGCGCGTCGCGCGTTCGCGACCTCTTCGCCAAAGCCAAGGAGGCGGCCCCCAGCATCATCTTCATCGACGAGCTTGACGCCATTGGCCGCTCGCGCGCCTCGTCGACAACCTTCGGCGCCAACGACGAACGCGAGCAAACGCTCAACCAGATTCTGACCGAGATGGACGGCTTCACCCCGAACCAGAATGTCGTGGTGCTCGCCGCCACGAATCGCCCCGAGGTCCTCGACCCCGCGCTGCTACGTCCAGGGCGGTTCGATCGGCGCGTCACCGTCTCTCCGCCCGACCGGGCCGGCCGCGAGGCGATCCTCAAGATCCACACCCGCAACCTTCGCCTCGCACCCGACGTCAACCTCGGCGAGATCGCCGGGGCGACCGCTGGTTTCGTCGGCGCCGACCTGCGCAACATCGCCAACGAGGCGGCCTTGCTGGCGGCCCAAAAAGGTGAGGACCTGGTCACGCAGGCCGACTTCGACGAGGCCATCGAACGGTCCGTGCTCGGCCTCCGCCGCCCGATCGTGCTCGGGCCCGACGAAAAACGGTTGATCGCCTACCACGAGTCGGGCCACGCGCTGATGGGCTTGCTGGTCGCGGGAGCGGATCCCGTGAAGAAGCTGACGATCGTGCCGCGCGGGCTATCGCTCGGCTCGACATACAGTCAGCCAATCGACGACCGCTACAACTATCCGGAGAGCTACCTGCGCGGCCGGATCACACTGGCGCTCGGCGGCCGGGCAGCGGAGGAAGTCGCCTACGGGGCGGTCACGACCGGAGCCGAGAGCGACCTCCAGCAGGTGAACCAGATCGCCCGCTCGATGGTGGCGCGCTTCGGGATGTCTCCCAAGCTGGGACCGCTTAACCTGATCCAGCCCGGCGACGGCGCTGTGGCGCAGCACTTCAGCGAGGAGACATCGAGGCTGCTCGACGAGGAAGTCCGCCGGATCGTTGATGAGTGTCACCGCGACTCGGTCCGGATTCTGACCGAGAACCGCGATCGGCTGGATCGCCTGGCGGAGGCGGTCCTGAAGAAGGACACCCTCGACCAGGACGAGATCTATGCCGCCGCTGGCATCAGCCCGCCGGCCTCATTCCACCCGACGATTGCCCCGCCGCTCCCCGGCAATGGCTCCTCGCGCGACCGCGACCTGGCGAAGGACGAGGTCGGCTCCGAGATCCATCGCTAGCCGGCCAGCGAGCGGCGCAACGACTCGGTTTCACTCGACGGCGCCACCCCAAGTTCATCCGCGAGCAGGCGGCGACAGTTGTTGTAGACGCGGATGGCTTCGCCACGATCGCCCTGCCTGACGAGCACCTGCATCAGCCGGCGGTAGCCCGACTCGCGGTACGGTTCGAGCTCGACGGCCGCCCGGGCCTGGTCCAGCGCGAGCGCCACCTCACCGTTGGCAAGCAGCGCCTCCACCCGGCAATCGAGCGCGCGCACCAGCAGTTCGCGCTGGCGCTGGCGGCAACTGACGATCCAGGGTGAGTCCTCCCCGACGAGGAACGGGCGCCGCGCGATGGTGGCGGCGATCAGCGCCGGGCCATAGGCCGCCTGCGGTTGGTTCGCAACCAGGGCCCCCTCCGCCTGATGGACCGCGTCCGCCGCGGCCTCGAGATCGATCCAGCTCACGCTCGGGGGCCGAAACTGGTAGCAGCGAAACGCGTTCGCGATGATCCGATCGCGATCGAGCCCGAGGTTGCCCAGCTTCTGGCGCAGCTTGCTGACGACCGCGCTCAACGCGACGGGCCAGGAGGGCGGCAACGATTCCGGCCAGAGCAGCTCAGCCAGCTCCGATTGGGGAACCGCGCGTTCGCGTTCCATCACGAGGTAGACCAGCGCCAGGCGCCCCTGCCGGCCCGGAAGATCCGCTTCGCGCAAGAGCTGCTCGCCCCGCTCGATCGCGACCTCGCCGGCGAGGTAAATCCGCAACGTGGGATCGCCAAACATTTGCCAAACCCCTCCAGTCATGATCTTAGGCACCCGGAGCTCAGCCGCCCCCGGCGTGAAAAGGGCGGCGGTTCAGTCGAATCTTTTCGAGGAGGTGCGGAATGCAAAAGCGCGTCGAGTGCGAGTGCGGTTGGGCCCAGCAGACCGACGATGAAGCACAGCTGGTGGCCGCCGTGCAGCAGCACGCCAAAGCCGTCCACAACATGGAGGGCGTGACGAGGGAGCAGGTGCTCGCTCAGGCACGGCCCGTCTGAAACGAGGAGAGGAAATGGCCAAGTACCTGTATTTGCTATACGCCGATGAGTCGAAGATGCCGGCGCCCGATAGCCCACAGATGCAGCAGCAAGAGGCGGCGTTCGGTCGCTATTACGAAGAAGTCTCCGGGCGCGGCATGTTCAAAGCTGGCGACCCGGTCCAGCCGTCAAAGACGGCAACGACCGTCCGCGTCCGCAACGGATCGACAAAGACAGCGTCCGGCCCAGCCACCACCGGCAGCGAGCAGATCATCGGCTTCTACGTCATCGAAGCAAAGAACCAGGACGAGGCGATCGCCTACGCCGCGAAGGTCCCCTCGGCCAGCGTCGGCGCGATCGAAGTCCGACCGATTATCGGATCCTAAATCCGAGCCCCCTACTCCCTCCCCCTTGCGGGGAGGGCTGGGGAGGGGGTATGTCTGAAAGTATCGAGGCACCCGGCACCGCAGAAGTAATGGGTGGTCTCCCCAAGGGTTAGCGTGTGCAGCGCGCCCGTGACCTCGACCTGCATGCCGCAGATCGGATCCGTGGCGGTCTCCGGAACCGGAATGACGTAGCGTCGCTCGTGCGCATGCCGTTCGGCGGCAATCTCGGCGAGGGTCGCCAGGGCGATCTCCTCCTGCGAGCTGCCGGCCGCGCTGTCGGCGGCGCGCCGCACCCGGTCGAGGCCGCTGATGCCGCGGGCCTGGAGCACGCCGAGCACGGTAGCGGCGCGACGGCGGCTGGCAACCAGCCCGATGTAGGCGACGTCATGGCGGAGAAGCGCCTCGATGGCATCCTCGTCGTAGTGCCCCATGGTCGCGACGACAGCCCAGGTGCTCGCGTTGGGCCGGGCGGGTCCGAGGTCGAGCGAATCGATCACCAGGTTCGCCTCGGGGAAATCGGCGGCCACCGCGCCGGGATGCACCGCGCACGTCGAGTAGCCAATTGTCGCGCCGAGCTTGATCAGCGTGTGCGCCGCCGGCGTCCCACCCACGACCAGCAGTAGCGGCCGCGGCAGCTGCGGATCGATGAAGACGTCCAGTTTGCCGGCGCTCGGGCAGGTGCTGAGATGCGAGACAACGCCGGGCTGATAGTCGGGGGCCTCATCGGGCGCGATCTTGACCAGACGTGGCTGCCCGTCGCCCATCGCGACCAGCGCCTCGCGCCGCACCAAGCCTTCGGAGCAGCTACCGCCTACCCAGCCCCACAGTTTGCCATCGGCAGTGATCAGCGCCTTGTCGCCCGCCTGCGCCGAGGTGGGCGGCTCGACCCGGACGACGGTGGCGACGACAAAGGTTTCGCCGCGCCGACGCAGCTCCGCCGCCCGGTCCAGCACGTCATCCGCGAGTGACATCGTTATTCGGCTGCGCCCTTTTCGTGCAGCGCGGCCCAAACCTTGTCGGAGGTCACGGGCATATCGATGTTCGTGATACCCAGGTGGGCGACCGCATCGATCACCGCATTAACGAAGGCAGCCGGCGAACCGACCGTCGCCGATTCGCCCACGCCCTTGGCCCCGATCGGATGATGGGGTGAGGGCGTAACCGTCTCGCCCATCTCGAATCTGGGCGTTTCCCAGCTCGTCGGCAACAGGTAATCGGTGAAATTCGAGCCGAGACAGTTGCCTTCTTCGTCGAACGTGATCAGCTGCATGAAGGCGATGCCGAAGCCCTCGGTCAGGCCGCCATGGATCTGCCCCTCGACGATCATCGGATTGATGCGGACGCCGCAATCGTCAACCGCGACCATTCGGCGGACTTTCACCTGCCCGGTTCCGCGGTCGATATCGACGACCACCAAGTAGGTGCCGAACGGAAACGTCATGTTCGGCGGGTCGTAGTAGGTGACGCCCTCAAGCCCCGCCTCCATCCCGTCGGGAAGGTTCGTGTAGGCGGCAAATGCCACGTCCTGGATCGTTTTGGACTTTGCGGGCGAGCCGCGGACGAAGAACTTGCCCTGGTCGAACTCGATATCCGCGTCGGAAGCCTCGAGCAGGTGGGCCGCGATCCTCTTGGCCTTGTCGCGCAGCTTGCGCGACACCATCGCTGTGGCGGCCCCGCCGACGGGCGTGCTTCGGCTCGCATAGGTGCCCAGCCCATAAGGGGTGTTATCGGTGTCGCCTTCCTGGACCTCGACATCGGCGGCGGGAATGCCGAGCTCCTCGGTCACGATCTGCGCGAAGGTGGTCTCGTGCCCCTGGCCCTGGCTCTTGACGCCCAGCTTGAGGATCGCCTTGCCCGTGGGATGCACGCGCAACTCCGCGGAGTCGAACATCCGCAGCCCGGCGATGTCGTAGTGCTTGCCGGGTCCGGCGCCGACGACTTCCGTGAAGCTGGCGACCCCAATCCCCATCAACTCGCCCTTCTTCCGTTTCTCCGCCTGCTCCCGGCGCAGCGACTGGTAGCCGAGCTTGTCGAGGGCGACCTGCATCGCCCTGGGGTAATCGCCACTGTCGTACTCGAAACCGGTGGCCGACATGTAAGGGAACTGTTCGGGCTTGATGAAATTCTTGAGCCGGATGTCCGCCGGGTCCATCTTCATCTCGAGCGCGGCGCTCTCGACCAGGCGCTCGATCAGGTAGGAGGCCTCCGTTACCCGGAAGGAGCAGCGGTAGGCAACGCCGCCGGGCGCCTTGTTCGTGTAGGCGCCGTCCGCCTCGACGTGAGCCGCCGCGACGTCGTAGGAGCCGGTGACGATGTGGAAGAGCCCGGCCCGGAACTTCGTCGGTTGGGCATCGGCGTAAAAGGCGCCATTGTCGCTGAGCAGCTTGACCCGCAACCCGAGGATGCGCCCGTCGTTGCTCAACGCCATCTCGCCGCTCATGTGAAAGTCGCGGGCGAACCCAGTCGAGATCAGGTTCTCGCTGCGGTCCTCGACCCACTTCACGGGTTTGCCGATGAGCAGGGACGCGGCGGTCGCGACGACGTAGCCGGGATAGATCGGCACCTTGTTGCCGAAGCCGCCGCCGATGTCAGGCGAGATGATCCGGATGTTCTGCTCCGGCAACCCGGCGACGATGGCGAACAGGGTGCGGTGCGCGTGCGGTGCCTGCGAGGTCATGTAGAGGGTGGCGTGGCCGGTCGCTGAGTTCACGTCGGCGACGATGCCGCAGGTCTCGAGCGGTGACGGATGGCAGCGTGGATAGAACGTATCCAGCGAGACGACCCGGTCGGCCTTGGCAAAGACTTCGTCGGTCTTCGCCTTGTCGCCAGCTTCCCAGTGATAGATATGGTTGTTCGTCTGGCCGTCCTTCTCATCGCGGATCAGGGGCGCGTCCGGCTCCAACGCTTGCTGCGGGGTGACGACAGCCGGCAGCACCTCATAGTCAACTTCGACGAGCGCCGCGGCGTCGCGGGCCACGTAGGGATCGGTCGCGACGACACAGGCAACCTCCTGGCCCTGGAAGCGCACCTTGTCGGTGGCCAGCACCGCCTGGGTATCGCCCGAGAGCGTCGGCATCCAGGCGAGCTTGTGCTGCGCCAGCAGCGCGCCGGTCACCACTGCGACCACTCCAGGCACCGCCTGGGCGGCCTCGGTCTTGATCGACTTGATCCGGGCATGGGCAAACGGGCTGCGGTGAATGGCCATGTGCAGCATGCCGGGCAGGGCGATATCGTCCACGTAGTTGCCCCTGCCCCGGATGAAGCGATCGTCCTCCTTGCGCCGGATGCTGTCGCCGATGTTTCCCTTGAGCGGCGTTTCAACAGCCATGGCTCAGCTCCTCGCCGCGGCAGTCGCCGCGGGTACAGCGGCGGCCGCCTTCATCTGGGCGGCTGCGCTCCTAACCGCCTTGACGATGTTCATGTAGCCGGTACACCGGCAGATGTTGCCCGAGAGCGCCCAGCGGATGTCCTCGTCGGTCGGATCCGGCTTTTCCTGCAGCAGCGCGATGCTGGTCAGCATCATGCCGGGAGTGCAAAAGCCGCACTGGAGCCCGTGCTCTTGCTTGAAGGCGGCCTGGATGGGATGCAGCGTGCCGCCCGCGGCCAGTGCCTCGACCGTGGTCACCTGCTGACCATCCGCCTGGACCGCGAGCATGGTGCAGGACTTCACGGGAACGCCCTCGACCAGCACGGTACAGGCGCCGCAATGGGTGGTATCGCATCCGATATGTGTCCCGGTCAGTCGTAGGGTTTCCCGGAGGAAGTGCACGAGGAGGAGCCGCGGCTCGACCTCCGCGGTTTTCCTGTCGCCATTGACGGTGACGGTGATCGGCTGGCTCACGCTCATCCACCTCCCCGGGCGCGCTCGTAGGCGCGCTTCAGTCCGCGCTCGGTAAAGACCCGCACGACGTTGCGCTTGTACTCGACGGACCCGCGTTGGTCAGCCGTCGGCTCCGCGGCCTCGGCCGCCAGCGCGGCTGCCTCCTTGATCGTGGTGTCGTCCAGGCTGGCGCCTCGAAGCGCGGCTTCTGCCTGCCCCGCTTTGATGTTCTGGGGTCCAACCGCCGTCAGGCCGATTCCCGCCGAACCGACCTTGCCGTCCTCCATCTGGAGATGGACCGCGACCGCGACCGTGGCGAAGTCGCCGACCTTGCGCTCGAGCTTGAGGTATGCGCCGCCCGTTTGCGGCCGGGCGGCGGGGATCCGGATCTCGCTCAGGATTTCCGTAGGTTGAAGGGCGGTGCTGAACGGCCCGCTGAAAAACTCGCGAGCCTTCACCGTCCGGGTGGCGGACCTTGAGCGCAAGACGAGGTCGGCGTCGAGCGCCAGTAAGACCGTTCCCCAGTCACCCGAGGGGTCCGCGTGCGCGACCGATCCTGCGATCGTGCCACGGTTGCGGATGATGGGGTCGGCGATCTGCGGGGCGGCGTCGGCCATGACCTGGTAGCGCGAGGCCAGCAGGCTGGAGCGCTCCGCGGACTTGTGGCGGAACAGTGGGCCGACGCGCAACATCCCGTCGCGCTCCTCGAGAAAATCGAGGTCTTTGATCTTGTTGATGTCGACCAGGTGCGCCGGACTCGCGAATCGCAGCTTCAGCAGCGGGATCAGGCTCTGGCCGCCCGCCAGGACCTTGGCGTCTTCGCCGAGCTCGTCGAGGAGGCCGAGCGCCTCGTCCATGGTGTTCGGCGCGTGGTACTCAAACGGCGCTGGCAGCATTGACAGACCCCTCCTCTGGTGACGCAACAACCGCCGACGATCGATATCACCCTAGCCTCGGCGCCAGGTGTTGTCAACGCCGAGGTCAGTTCCGATGATCAGGCGTCGAGGGTGTCGAAGGCGCCGTACGGCGGGAACCGGAACGCCATGTCTTTGGAGAGCAGCCCGCCGTGGCCGAGGCTGTTGAAGTCGCCGGCCGTGACGCGAGCGCCGGTGAAGAGCCTCGGCAGGATGAGGTCCAGCACCGTCGCCTTTGAAAACATCCCGCAGGCGGCGACCCCGAAGATCGGGCGGTCATCCAGGTAGGCGAGCCAGACGGCACTGCCAGGATGGGCCGGAGCGCCCTGCTTCTCCATCCGGGCGCCTAGCTGCTCGAGGGCAAGCAGGGTAGGATCCAGCGGGTCCGTGGCATTCGCGCCGGCGGTGAGCACCAGGTCGGCATCGCGGACGAGCCCGGCGATCGCCTCCCGGACCGTATCGACCGCGTCGGGGACGTAGCGGATCTCGCTGATCGTCGAACCGAACCAGGCCACCTTCACCTCGATCGAGGCCTGGAATTTCTCCCGCTGCGCCGGTTCGAGGCGTTCCCGAACCAGGATGGCCACCCGCATGGGACGGAAAGCGAGCACCCGGACGACCCCATCGGCGCCCGCGCACACCATCTCAACGTCGCGAAGCCGCGACCGCGAAACGACGAACGGCGTGACCTTGACGCCGGCGACAGTCTTGCCTTTCGAGACCAGCTGGCCGTCGAACAAGGTGAAGACAGAGATGTCCCGGATCGCATTCAGCGCCTCGAGCCGCTGGACGTCGACCTTGAAGATGCCGTTGACCTCGGCGCTCAGCCGCACCTGGCTCTCAACCGGGCCGTGCTGGACGACACCCGGTCCGCTGACGAGCTTTGCCAGACGGTGAGCGGCCTCGTCTTCATGGACGTCGCCCGGCTCCATGCGGACGACGTGCAGTTCGTCGACGCGCGCACCGGCCACCGCCGGCCAGTCCTTCCTGGTGAGGATGCGTCCCTTGAGCAGCAGCACCCGATGGTGGTCGTCCGGAACGAGTAGCGTCTGCGCCAGCACGGCGCCGTCGATCGCCGCCGCGTTCAAGTGCGATCCCCGGAGCGCTTCCGCCCTCACGCCGCCGACCAGGCCGTCAGACCAGGCATGGGGCCGCCCTCCTTCCCGTGACGGACGGCGACCATCTGCGACAGGATCGCGAGCGCCGTCTCCTCGGCGGTTTGTGCTCCCAGGTCGAGCCCGATCGGCGCGTGCACTCGCGTAAGGCTCCCCGGATCAACGCCCGCGGCCGTGAGCCGGGCGACCCGCTCGCGATGGGTCTTCTTGCTGCCGATGGCACCGATGTAGCGGGGCCGCCCGCGCAGCGCCGCGGTAATCGTCGGGTCATCGAACTTCGGATCGTGGGTCAAGATCACGACATAGGTCGAGCCGTCCATCGGCAGCTCCTTGAGGACCTCGTCAGGCCAGGCATGAATGACACGGCGCGCCTGGGGGAACCGCTCGCGATCGGCAAATTTCGACCGCGCATCCACCACGGTGACGCGGAATCCGAGCCCGTCGGCGAGGCGGGTCAGCGGGATCGCGACATGCGACCCTCCGAAGATGAAGAGTTCCGGCGGCCGCGGGAAGGGCTCGAGGAACGTGCTATCGCGACGAACGGGATTCTCCTGCTCGAGCAGCTGGGGCGCTCCGGCATCGGTGGGGGTCAGCAGCTGGCGAGCGCCGGGCGTGGCGCCGACGTCGGTCTCCAGCACCACGGGGCGCTCGGCCTGGAGAGCGCCGATGAGCTTGCGATGCACATCAGTGAGCGGCTCGATCAGCACGTCAACTTCGCCGCCGCAGCTGAGGCCGACCGTCCAGGCGAGGTCGTCGCTCACGCCGTAGTGAAACAGGCTGGCGGGCTTGCCTTTGAGGATGGCCTGCGCCTGCTCGAAGACCTCGCCTTCGAGGCATCCGCCGCTGACCGAGCCGGCGATTTTTCCCGACTGGCTGATCGCCATCCGAGAGCCGGCCGGCCGTGGCGCGCTCCCCCAGGTGCTGATCACGGTTGCCACCGCCACCGGATCGCCGCCGTCGAGCCAGGCCGAGATTTCGGTCATGACGTCACGCACGTCTCAAAGTGTAGTCAGCAGTCCTCAGGCCGTTGCGACCACCGGCGTCTGCCGCCGGACCGGGCGCCGGCTCGCCGTCTCCAGCAACAGCGCACCGAGCGCCTCGAGATTGGCAAGGTTGTGCGCCGGCAGGAAATCGTCGACAAAGGGCAGCGCCGCCTGCAGGCCCAGCGTCAACGGTTCGTAGCCGGGCGCGCCCATCAACGGGTTCATCCAGATCAGGCGGTGGCAGGAGCGCTGCAGCCGCGCGATAGCTCGCCGCATCTGGGCGGCGTCACCCCGGTCCCAGCCATCACTGATCAGGGCCACGGTGGCGCCGTGTCCCAGCACCCGCCGCGCGTAGCGGCGATTGAATGTCTCGATCGCTTCACCGATGCGAGTCCCGCCCGACCAGTCGTCGACCGAGGCGGTCACCCGGTTGAGGGCCGCGTCGATGTCATGCGAACGGAGCAGGCGCGTGATGCGAGTCAGGCGGGTGGCGAAAACGAAGGTCTCCACCCGGGTACTGGCGTTCTTGAGGGCGTAGGCGAAATTCAGCAGCAGCCGTGTGTACCGCTCCATCGAACCGCTGATGTCGCAGAGCAGCACCAGTGGACGCGGGCGAACGGCCGGGCTCTTCCAGCTAAAGACCAGCAGCTCGCCGCCAAATCGCAGGCTACGCCGCAGCAGCCGGCGAATGTCGAGCCGGTCTCGACCGCCGGCCCGAGTCCGTCGGGATCGGGTGAGGCCGGCCGGAAGCCGCATCAGCCGGATGAGCCGGCGCACCTCTGCCATCTCGGCTTCGCTAAGGCTGTCGAAGTCCTTCTGCCGGAGCACTTCGACCTGCGAGTAGCTCGCCACTTTCTGCTCTTCCGCGCCTTCGGAGCCATCGTCCTCATCGAGCACCTTGAGCTGTCGGGCGGTGCGAGACATGACCTCGCCCTGTTCGCGCACGGCGGTCTGCGACGACGCCGCGGCGTCGCCATCTGGCCCATGATGGGCGCCGAGGAACGCGGCCAGTACCCGATCCAGGATGGGCAGCTCGTCGCGCCGGCGGCCGAAATGCGCGTGGACCGCCGTCCGCAGGTCGTCCGGACGTCCCAGGTCGATCACGGTCAGGGTCGTCAGGAAGGGCAGCATGCGGACCGGGCCGGCATCGAAACCAAGACCGCGAAGGATCCGTCCGAAGTGCAACCAGTTTCGGGTCAGGACGGTGCCGGGGTCAGGCATTAACGGCCCGGGCGAGGAGCTCCCGCGAGCCCGCGCCGCGCAGCCGTTCGAGATCCTCCTGGTACTTGACGATGGCACCGAGCGTCGCCTGGACAGCCGCCTCGCTGAGTTCCGCCTCGCCCAGCGCGATCAGCGAGCGAGTCCAGTCCAGCGTCTCGGCAATCCCGGGCAACTTATAGAGGTCGAGACGCCGAACGCCGCCGATGAACGCGCTCACCTGGCGGGCCAGCTTCTTGGGGACCTCGGGCACGCGGGCCGTGATGATCTCGTACTCGCGATCCACGGAGGGGTAATCGATCCAGAAGTACAGGCAGCGGCGCTTGAGGGCATCGTGGATCTCGCGGGTTCGATTCGAGGTGATGATCACCGCCGGCGGCTTATCAGCCTTGATGGTGCCGATCTCCGGGATTGAGATCTGGAAATCGGAGAGCAGCTCGAGGAGAAAGGCCTCGAATTCATCGTCCGCCCGATCGATCTCGTCGATCAAGAGCACCGGCGCCTTGCCGCCATCGCTCTCGATGGCCTGCAGCAACGGACGCTTGACCAGGAACTGAGGGCTGTAGATCTCGCGCTCGGTCTCCTCGCGATTGGCGCCGGCGGATTCCAACAGCCGGATATGGAGCATCTGCTTCGCGTAGGCCCATTCATAGACTGCGTTGTTGACGTCGATCCCCTCGTAGCACTGCAGCCGGATCAGCCGGGAATCGAGGATCTCCGCCAGGACCTTGCCGACCTCGGTCTTTCCCACCCCGGCCTCGCCTTCCAGCAGCAGCGGCTTATCGAGGGTGAGCGCCAGGAAGATGGTGGTCGCCAGGCTCCGGTCGGCAACGTAGCGATGCTCGTGCAGCGCTCGCTCGACGTCCTCAATCGACGAGACCGGCAGGTCCTTCATGACCGAATTGTAGGGTCGCCCGCCCCCACCCCGACCCTCCCCCTGAAGGGGGAGGGGAGTCATTCGGGGCAGCGGGCTTGCGGCCTGCTCAGTGATGTGCCGTGATCTGTTCGAGCGCGCGCCGGGTGAGGACCTGGGCCAGGTGCCGGCGATAGTCAGGTGAGCCGTTCAGATCCTGGGGTGGATCGGTGCCTTCCGCCGCTCGCTCGGCAGCCGCGCGAATGTCTTCGTCGTGCGCGCCCTTGCCACGCAGCGCCTGCTCCACACCGCTTGCCCGCAGCGGACGGCTGCCCATACCGGTCAGGCCGATCGCTACGTTGGCGACATTGTGGCCGCTGACGGTGACCTGGGCCGCGACCGCGACGATCGCCCAGTCCTGCGACCGCCGGCTGAACTTGAGGTAGGTCCCTGTGCTGCCGGTCGGTGGTGTGGCGATGCGGATCTCGCGAACGATCTCATCCGGCTCCAGCGCCGAGGTAAACGTATCGACGAAGAAGTCTCGTGCCGCAATGTTCCGTTCGCCCTTGGGGCCCATGACCTTGAGCTCCGCGTCGAGGGCCAGAAGGCACGCCGGGAAATCGCCGAACGGATCGGCATGCGAGGCCGCCCCGCCGATCGTCCCACGGTTGCGCACCTGCGGGTCGCCAATCTGGGCGGCAGCGCCACTGAGCAGTGGCAGCTTTTTCTTGAGCAGGTCGGAGAACTCGATGTCGTGATGGGTCGCCAGCGCGCCGATGGCCACGTGGCCATCTTCCTCGCGAATGTAGTTGAGGTTGCTGATCCGGCCGATGTCCACCAGGAAGGACGGCGTCGACAGCCGCAGCTTCATCAAGGGAATCAGGCTGTGCCCGCCCGCCAGGACCTTCGCTTCCTGCCCACGCTTGACCAGTTCGGCGACCGCCTCGGGCAGGGTTCGGGGAACCACGTAGTCGAAGGCTGCTGGAATCATCGCTTTGTCCCTCCGTTGCGGTGCATCAGCTGCCAGACCTTCTCCGGTGTGGCGGGCATCGAAACGTCCTTGACGCCGAATGGCGCCAGCGCATCGACGATCGCATTGATGATCGCCGGGCTGGAGGCGATCGTACCCGCCTCGCCGATGCCCTTGGTACCCAGCGGGTTCACCGGGCTGGGCGTGATCGTCGCTTCGAGCTCAAACGACGGCAGGTCGGCCGCGGTTGGAACCAGATAATCGAGCAGGCTGCCGGTTCGCAGTTGACCGGCCTCGTCATATACGGCTTCCTCGAAAAGGGCCTGCCCGATGCCCTGCGCGATCCCGCCATGCAACTGGCCATCGACCACCATGGGATTGATTCGGGTGCCGCAGTCATCGACGGCAACGTAGCGCAGAATCCGGGTCGCGCCGGTCTCGGCATCGATTTCCACGACGGCGATGTGGGCGCCGAACGGCCAGACGAAGTTCGTCGGATCGAAGAATGTGGTGGCCTCCAGCCCGCCCTCCATCCCCTTCGGGAGACGGCTCGTCTGGAAGGCCGCCACCGCGATCTCCTGAATGGTGACCGCCTTCGAGGGCGTTCCCTTGACGTAGGCCTTGCCGCCTTCGTAGACCACGTCGCCCTCTGCCGCCTCCAACAGGTGGGCCGCGATCTTCCTGGCCTTCTCCTGGACCTTCATGGCACTGATATGCACCGCGTTTCCATCGAGCGCGGTGCTTCGGCTGCCATAGGTGTCCATCCCCATCGGTCCAATGGCGGTGTCGCCGTGCTGGACGTCGATGTCCTCGACCGGGATGCCGAGGACGTCCGCCGCGACCTGGGCATACGTCGTCTCATGACCCTGGCCGTGCGGCGAGCTGCCGATGATGACGGTGGCTTTGCCGGTGAAGTGGACGTTGACGACCGACATCCCCCAGAGCGAGACCCCGACCGCGGCTTGGGTCGGCACCGCCGGCCCCAGGCCACAGATTTCGATATAGGTGGACAGGCCGATGCCCAGGAACTTGCCCTGCTTGCGCTTCTCCGCCTGCTCACGCCTCAGTCCCTGGTAATCGACCATCTGCAGCGCCCGGTCGAGGGTGATGCGGTAGTCGCCCGAATCGTAAGTCAGACCGAGGAGCGTGGTGAACGGCTGGTCCTCGACGCGAACGAAATTCTTTCGCCGGACTTCGACCGGATCGACCCCGGTCTCGCGGGCAACAAGGTCCATGACGCGCTCGATCAGGTAGGTCGCTTCGGGCCGGCCGGCGCCGCGATAGGCATCGGTCGGCGTGCGATTCGTGAAGACGCCAACCGCACGGCCGTCGAAGGCCTTCATCTTGTAGGCGCCCTGCGCGACCAGCATGCCGAGCACCTGGAATGTGCCGAACTGGCTGCAGTAGGCCCCGAGATCGAGCCACTGCGTGGGCCGGATACCCAGCACGGTCCCGTCACGCTTGGCCGCAATTTCCACGTCCCAGATTTGCGACCGTCCATGGTGGGTCGCTTTCGTATTCTCGCCCCGGTCCTCGATCCATTTGACCGGGCGCCCCAGCCGTCGCGACGCCAGCGCCGTCAGGATCTCCTCGGGATAGACCCGGATCTTTGATCCGAAGCCACCGCCCACCTCGGGGGCGACAACCCGGACATCACTCTCCGGGATGCCCAGGATGACCGCGGCCCACACCTTGACGAAGTGCGGGATCTGGGTCGATGACCAGATGGTGAGCTTCCTGGCCCACGTTCTGTAGTCGGCCACGACGCCACGCGGCTCAACGGCGATAGGGATGAGCCGCTGCTGGATGAGGCGCTGCGTGATCTTGACTTCGGCTTCCCGGAAAGCCGCCTCGATGTCGCCGGCGGCGAACTTGACGTCATAAGAAAGGTTGCTTCCGACCTCGTCGTGGAGGACCGGGGCGCCCTTCTCGATCGCCTTCTCGATGTCGACGACGGGTGGGAGGGACTCGTAGCGCACTTCGACCCGCTCGGCTGCATCCTGCGCCGCCGACAGGCTCGATGCCAGCACGATCGCAACCGGCTCACCCACGTAACGCACCTTGTCGATGGCGAGGGGATAGTGCTTGGGGTATTTCTTGGTCGGGACGAAACAGTCGGTTACCGGCAGCGGGGCTCCAAATTCTGACAACAGCTCCTTACCCGTGAAGACAGCGATCACACCGTCGGCTTCCTTCGCGCGCGTGGTGTCGATGCCGGTGATGCGCGCATGGGGATCGGTGGAGCGGACGACCACCATATGCACGATGGCGGTTTGCGGAAGGTCGTCGACGTAACTCCCGGTGCCGGTTACAAGCCGTGGGTCTTCGCGGCGTTTGATCGACGCGCCAACCATTTGGGAAATGGCCATATTGAACTCCCTCGCCTTACGAGACGGATGCGGGCGCTTTGGCTTCGGCGCCGGGCGCCATCACCTTTGCGGCCGCCTGGATCGCCTTGACGATGTTGTGGTAGCCGGTGCAGCGACAGAGGTTGCCTTCGAGTCCAAGCCGGATCTCCCGCTCGCTCGGGCTGGGATTGCGATCCAGCAGCTGCTTGGCGGCCATGATCATGCCCGGAGTGCAGAACCCGCATTGCAGGCCGTGCTCATCCCAGAACGCCTGTTGCAACGGATGCAGCGTCGAGCCCTTCGCCAGGCCTTCGATGGTCGTGATCTGCGCCCCGTCCGCCTGGACGGCGAACATCGTGCACGACTTGACGGTATGCCCGTCGATCTCGACGGTACACGCTCCGCAGTTGCTGGTATCGCACCCGATGTGTGTTCCAGTCAGCCCGGCCTGCTCCCGGATGTAATAGACCAGCAGCGTCCGAGGCTCGACCTCGTGTTCGTAGCTGGTGCCATTGATGGTGACCGCGACCCTGCGTCTCATACGCACCTCCTCTGAGCCCGCCTATCCGCCTGCCGCCTGCCGCCAACAGGTATAGCACTCGAATTCGTGAGTGTCTAGCATGAGCCGGCGTCAGAGCGGCCCAACCTCGCCACGGCGAGCACCGGTCTGGGCGGTTTGAGCCGTGTTGACGGCACCGGGCGGCGGCGAAAGGAGCTTCCACGCGGACCGCCAGGTTCCGTTCTTCGTGACCTGCAGCATGATGTTCAGGAAGGCGAGCGCCTCGAGCTCGCGCGCCCGCGCCAGGGGCCCGACATCGATCGGCCGAAAGCCAATGTCGGCCAGCAGCCCGAGCACCGTCTTTCGGGCCTGCTCGTCATCAGCCGCCACCAGGCCATCCACCGGCTCTCCCTCCACGACCGGCTCGGCCTGGTTCGACGCAAACACGGTGTTGAAAGCCTTGACGACTCTCGCCGAGGGCAGCCACTGTTGAATGCGCTCGGCCCCGGAAGGGCCACCCTCGGTCGCCAACCCACTGAAGTCCGGTTTCAACGGGTTGGTCGCGTCGATCACGATCTTTCCCTTGACCTGTCCCGCGATGGCCTTGCTGACCTGCTCGGCGCTGGCCGCAAACGGGACGGCCAGAACCACTACCTCGGCTTGTGAGGCCGCCCGGCCGAGATCTGCCGTGCCGGTACCGCCAACCTGGGCAGCCAGTTGGCCAGCTTCTTCCGGGTCGCGATCGGCAATCACGACACTGTGCCCGGCCCTCGAGAAAGTCTTCGCCAGCGCGCCGCCAACATTGCCCGCGCCGATGATCGCGATCTTCATCAGGATGACCTCCTTCAATCGCCGGAACTGCGCCTTTATCAAAGCCTACGCTGGACGTGGCTGACGGGCGGCCGATTTTGCTAGGTTTGAGGTGGGCAGAAGGGGGGTACACTACCAAGGTTGGCCTCAGAGTTCGCCTCCCCCTTTCATCTCGGCGAGCTGGTCGTGCATGTTACCCACGGGCTCAGCCGGTACGCGGGCACCAAGCTGATGCAAGCCAGTGATGGAACGACAGCAGAGTACTTCCAGCTCGACTACGCCGAAGGACACCGGGTTTTCGTCCCGATTGAACACGTCAGCCGATTGAGCAAGCACCTCGGCGCCGAAGCCGCACTGGCGCGGCTCAACAGCGAAGTCCAGCGGCGCTCGCCGTACAGCCGCCTCCCGAAACCCCAGTAGCGTCTGGCGGCGAGGGCGCGGCGGCCCTATCCCAGCATCTCCTTCAGCCAGTCCGCCATCAAGGGCCGGTACTTGTACGCGATGTTGTTGCAGACATGGTTGCCATCCGGATAGATCACGAGGGTGGCGGCCGGTGCTTCGCGCGCAATTCTCTCGGCCTGCGCAGGCGGGAACAGCCGGTCGCGCCCACCGTGGATCACCAGTAGGGGCTGGGTGACCCGGTCGAGCACCCCTTCGAGGTTGAACGTATACGCCTTCTGCTTGGCCTCGGCTTCGCCCGCCGACTTCGTATAAAAGATGTAGCCGCCTTTCGTAAGCGGATTCAGCGCATCCCAGCATTCACCCAGGTTGTAGGGGCCGGCCAGGCCGACGACCGCCCGAAGCCGCTTGTCGTGGGCCGCAGCTCGTGGACCGTAAATCGCACCCATGCTGATCCCCATCAACCCGATGCGGCGCTGATCGACTCCGGGTTGCAACCGCTCGAGCTGATCGAGCACCGGCGTGATCACGCTCTCCCAGTTCGGGCGGATGGCGAAGTCCACGGCGTTCTCGGACTGACCCGGACCATCGATGGTGAGGGTTGCCATCCCTCGACGGAGGAAGTCTTCCTCGATGGCAAAGAGCTCTTCCTTGGAGGAATCGAGTCCAGGCACCAGCAGCACCAGGGGCCGCGGCTGAGGCCCCGACGGCCGCCGCAGATTGGCCGGGATGATATGGCCTTCAAAGGGAATCTCGAGGCGCTCCGCGGGCGGATCGAGATGGGGTAGCGCCCTGCGGTAAACCGAGACCGCCCGGTCGCGCAGCTGAGCGTGGAGATCAAGATCCTCGAACCAGAGGAACTTGCCCAGGTGATAGCACCAGGCCGCGCGCTGGTAGGCCTGGGTCGCGGTGAGAGCTCGCCCCGACTCCTCTGCCGACCGCCCCAGCGCCTCGTGGATCTCCCCCACCGCTTTCCAATTCGGTCCCCAGTCCTTCCACTCCGTGGTCTTGGCGACCGTGTCGTCGAAGTCATTCACGTCGATCCCGTTTGCGACGAAACGCGGCCGCCAGTGATGCGCCGCCACTTGCACCCGGTTCGTCGTCTCCAGAGCGCTCACGGCTTCGCCGCCAGCCTTTTTGGGTTGACGGCCTCGTCCAGGCTCGAGCCAAGATCGCTCAGCAAGACCGCGGCACAGTTGCGCCCCGGGAATCCAGATATCGATCCGCCCGGGTGCGTACAGGCACCCGTCTGATACAGACCCGCAATGGGCATGCGATACGAAGACCAACCAGCCGCCGGGCGGAAATACCCGGCCTGGTCGGGCGCTGCGGCGCCCCCGTGGCAAGAACCGTGCCAGTTCGCGGGGTTCCTGCGCTCCATGTCGAGCGGGCTCTCCACGTGCTCGGCCAGCACGATCCGCGATGAGAGGTTGGGCGACAGCCGACAAAGCCTGTCGAAGATCGCGGCCGAGACCTCCGCCTTCAGATCATCCCAGCGTTGCGCCCCACCCGGGAGGTCATAGGGGACGAAGGTGACCACTTTGAAGGTGTGTTGGCCGGCGGGCGCCCGGCTCGAGTCCACCAGGCTTGACGTGATCGCGAGCAGGACTGGCTCATCGAGGTGGATTCGACCGGACCGTTGGTCAGCCAGCAGCGCCCGCAGTTCGTCGATCGATTCCAGGGCCGCCATCGCAACGCTCTCCCGCCCATGGCCAGCGCCGAAACGGGGCGCTTCGGACAGCGCGTAGTGCGTCACGAACATAGCGATGCTCGGCTTCCAGCGACCGACACTCTCGACGAAGCTGTCCGGCAGGTGCCGTTCCCCAATCACGCCGGGAAGGTGCTTGATATGGATCGTCGACACGACCGCTTTTTTTGCCTCGAAGTGGGAACCGTCCGCCGTCTCCACGCCCACGGCACGACCGCCCTCGACGAGGATCCGCTGGACCGACTTCGAGGTCATCACCGTCCCGCCGGCCTCCTCGATCACGGCCGCGAGCGCGAGCGGAAGCCGGATCGACCCGCCGCGTGGGGTCGTCCAGCTGGAGCGCTGGCGTCCAGCCATCAGCGAAAAGGCGAGCAGCCCGGTACCCGGTTCGTCGATGGCCTCCACCGTCATGAACGCCATCCAGGCAAGGAACGCCCGAACGTGCGGTTCGTCAAAACGTTCCGCGATCAGGTCGAGGGCGCTGGACCTTCGGATCCGTTCCATTGCGGGGCCCATCGGGCTCGCCTCCGTCCGCGCCGCGACCTCGCTCGGCAACCGTGGCGGGTTAGCCCGCTCGTCCTCGACGACGGGCGCCATCACCTCCCAATCCGCCAGCAGGGTGCGGTAGGCGTTGGCGTCGTGAGCCGAGAAGCGCGCCAGCTCTGCGACGGTCCGCTCGAGGTCCAGCGACATCGTGAGCGTTTCGCCGTCGAGAAACGGCATGGCGACAACGGGATCTGGCCGGATGTACTCGAGGCCGTAGCGACCAAGCTCCAGTTCGTTGTTCCGCAGCATGGGATTGGCCTGGATCAGGTTGTGGGCGCTCGCGCAGGAATCGTGAAGAAACCCTGGAAGCGTGAGCGGTTCGCTGGTCGCGTCACCCCCGATACACTCGGACGCCTCAAGGACGAGCACGCGAAAGCCGGCTCGAGCCGCGTAGGCGGCCGTGATCAAGCTGTTGTGACCGGCCCCGGCGACCACAACGTCAAAGCTCTCGCTCATGCAGATTCCGCCGCTTGGCCGAGGTAGAGGCGCTTGACTTGCGGGTCGTTGAGGAGCTG
>Ga0209155_1000011_pt1 | contig 71425 bp, 63 predicted proteins | sample GraSoiAngelo_122_FD_185879 | JGI IMG/M metagenome (GOLD analysis project Ga0209155, IMG submission 185879) | Grasslands soil microbial communities from the Angelo Coastal Reserve, California, USA - 14_0927_02_20cm (SPAdes) (version 2) | ecosystem: Environmental > Terrestrial > Soil > Grasslands ... | reverse complement strand
TTACCACCTGCGCGAGAACCTCGCCGCGCAGCTGGGCGTCTGGTACTTCCCGATCTCGGTGCAGAGCTCGCTCTCGGAAGAGCTGCTCACCAAGGCGCGCGTCGCGCCGGAAACGGCCGAGGCGTTCCTGCTTCGCGCCGCCGCTCTCGCCGGCCTCGAGCTGATGCCCGTCTACGGCAAGCTCAACATCTTCGACGGCAAGATCCTGCGGCTCGGGGTGTACCTCAACGGCGGGCTCGGCGCGGCGAAGACACGGGTGCAGCTGCGGCCCTCGTCCGACCCCGTCACCGGGCGCACGTTCGGCGACACCGGGTTCCGCCCCATTGCGTCGCTGGGCATCGGGCTCCGCGTCTTCCTCAGCGAACAGCTGACGGTACGCATCGAGGTGAGGGACTTTGCGTACTCCGGATACGTCTCGAAGGTGAACGGCTGCAACCACGACGAGGCGGCCAGGATCGAGGCCGCCGAGGCGAACGGCCAGACCGCCACCGGCCTGTCTCCCGGATGCGACGAGCGCGCCTTCGGAGCGCCGGGTGCCCAGGCGCAGCTCAACGCCGGCGCCGCGAAGGACCTGCTCGCGCGTCCTTCGTCCGACGTGATCAACAACATCGCCTTCCAGGGCGGCCTGAGCTGGCTCTTCTGAGGACGCCCCGCATGCGCCGTCTCGCCCTCGTTCTCTTCCTCGTTTCCGCGGCCGCTGCCGCCCAGGACGCCGGTCTGGGCAGCGCGATGCAGGATTTCAATGCAGGGCGCAACGCGCGCGCGGCGATCGGTTTCCGCCGCGCGCTCGACACGACGGCGGAGGCCGATCTCGCGCAGGCCGAGTACTTCCTCGCCCAGTCGCTGGAGCGGCTCGGCCTCGAGTTCGGCGCTTTCTTCCACTACGCCGCCATCGTCCGTGACCGGCCTTCGCACCCGTACTGGCTCAAGGCGGTGGACGGAGCAGCCCTCGCCGCGTCGCAGCTTCGCGACGACGTCGTCGCGCCGAACCTGTTCGAGAAGATCTACGGCGACCGTATCGATGGAGTTGCACCGGAGAGGCTGGCGGCGATCAGGACCTCGCTCGCTCTCCTTGCCTGGCGCGCCGGGAGGTACGAAGACGCGGCGCGCCTCGTCCGCCTCGTGCCCGACTCGAGCGCGGCATCGCCCCAGGCCCGATACCTGACGGGTTTGCTGCAGCAGCGGACCGACCCGGAGAAAGCGGTAGAGACATTCCGCGCTCTCGCGGCCCTTCCCCGCGCCGGCAGTGAGCTCCGGGAGCTCTCCCTCATCGCCCTGGGGCGCACGCTCTACGGGCTGCATCGCTACCCTGAGGCCAGCGCTGCGTACGAGAAGCTCCCGCGCTTCTCGCGGCACTGGGACGAGGCGCTGTTCGAAGGAGCCTATGCGGATCTGCAGAAGGGCGATCCCGGCGCGGCGCTGGGCAAGCTGCACAGCCTGCATTCGCCGCATCTGCGCGACGAGTTCGTGCCCGAGTCGCTGAACCTGGCCGCGATCCTCTACCAGCAGCGCTGCCTGTACCCGCAGGTCCGCTCGACGATCGCGCAGTTCGACCGCGAGTACCTGCCCATGCGCGACCAGATGAAGAGCATCCTGCAGGCGGACCTGCCGCTCGGCGAGTACTGGCGGATGCTGTCCGCCGGCGATTCCCGCCTTCCACCCGCGGTGCAGCATCAGTTGCAGAAGAACGAGCGCGTGTCCGCCATGCGCGCCTATCTCGAGCAACTCGATCGCGAGGCGGCGCGCGTCCGCGCCGAGCCGGGGTTGGCCGGCTCGGCGCTGAAGGACGAGCTGCTCGACGCCATCGCCCCGCAGAAGGAGCTTTCCGCGCAGCTCGCCGGGAAGTTCGTCCAGGGCCGCCTCGCCGACATGGTGCGCCTCATCGACGTGCTGCAGGGCGACCGGGAGCTGATCGCCTTCGAGACCACCAAAGGCGAGAAGGAGATGCTGGAGACGCGGTTCGACGCGGACGCGCAGCTCGCCTCGCAGCGGCTCTACCGGCCGGCGATTCCCCCCAAGGGACACGAGTACTGGCCGTTCGACGGCGAGTACTGGCCCGACGAGATCGGCTTCTACCGCTACACCGTCAAGGACGCCTGCCCGGCGGGGAGGGACGAATGACGCTGTGCACGCTCGCAGCGCTCCTCCTTGCCCTCTCTCCGGCGGCCTTGTCGCCGGCGGGGCTGCAGGACGATCGCCAGGCCGACGCCAAAGCCGATCGCAAGCGCGACGAGCTGATCGAGGATCTGAAGGTCATCATCCCGCGGATGCCGGAGGGGGATCGCCGTGCCGACCTCTACTTCCAGCTCGCCGAGCTCTGGTGGGAGAAGGCGCGCTACGCAGGCCTTCAGGAAGTCCGAGATCACGACGACGCGGTCGCGAAATGGGCGGACAAGCGGGAGGGCGAGGAGCCGAAGCTCGACACGAGCCGCAGCGACGGGTACCGCAGGGAGGCCATCGGCCTCTACCAGGAGGTGCTCGATCGGTACCCTGCGTACGAGCGCCGCGACGAAGTGCTCTTCGTGGCGGGCCACAACCTCTACGAGAGCGGCAACAGGGATCGCGGAATCGCCTACTACTCCGCGCTGATCGCGCAGTACCCGAAGAGCCGTTTCGTCCCCGACGCCTGGGTTCAGACCGGCGAGCACTTCTTCGCCACCAACGATCTGCCCCGGGCGCGGGAGGCCTTCGAGAAGGCCGCCTCGTTCCACCTGCCGAAGCTGTACGCGTTCGCGCTCTACAAGCTCGCCTGGTGCGACTACAACGCCGGGGCGTACGGAGCGGCCATCGCGAAGTTCAAGGAAGTGATCGCCTATTCGGAGGGCGAGGCCCGTGGCGACCGGGTGCAGCTCCGCCAGGAAGCGCTCAAGGACATCGTCCTTGCGTACGCCCACGTCGACGCGATCGACGGCGCCGTCGCGTATCTGGCGGAGAAGGCCGGCGCCGATTCCGTGGAGGCCATCCAGCGGCTGGCGGCCACCTACTTCGACGACGGCAAATTCGAGCAGGCCATCCGCGTGTACCGGATCCTGCAGGCGCGCGCCCCGGGCCACGCGAAAGCGCCCGCCTGGCAGCAGAAGATCCTGCTCGCCTACGACAAGCTGAACCGGCGCGATCAGGTGGTCACGGAGATGAATCGGCTGGTCGGAGACTACGGGCCGCAGAGCGGATGGGCCAAGGCGAACACCGCGGAGAAGGGAGCTTTGGCCGAAGCGCGCGATCTGGCGGAAGCGTCGCTGCGCGAGCTGGTGCAGGACTACCACCAGGAAGCGATCAAGACGAAGAGCGCTGCCACCTACCGGCTGGCGCGCGACATCTACCGCCAATACCTCGACACGTTCCCGCAGAGCGAGAGCACCGCGTCGATGCGCTTCTACTACGCGGAGATCCTCTACGCGCTCGAAGAGTGGGACGCCGCCGCCATGGAGTACGGGAAGGTCGTGGAAGCCGATCCCAAGGGGTCGCAAGCGCAGCGCGCTGCGTACAACGCCATCCTCGCCCTGGAGAAGGCGGTGGCGATCGCCAAGGGCAAGCTGAAGAAGCGCGAGCTCGCCGACGCGGCGAAGGTCGAGGAGCGCAAGGACAAAGGACATGTCGATCGCGGCGCCGGCAAGCTCCGGCTCGAGACCGTCACGCGCGACGTCCAGCCGGAGCCGATTCCGGAGAACGAGCAGAAGCTGATCGCCGCCTGCGATCGGTACCTGCGGCTGGCCTCTGGCGCCAAGGACGAGATCGTCATCCGCTACAAGGCCGCGTTCGTCTTCTACGAGCGCCGGCATTTCGTCGACGCGGCCAAGCGCTTCGGGGAGATCATCCTTCGCTGGCCCACCGACAGCTGGTCGCAGAAGGCCGCGGAGCTCTCCCTGGACATCCTGAATACCAGGCAGGAGTGGCAGGCCCTCAGCGATCTGGCCCAGCGCTTTCTCCGGGACAGCCAGCTCTGTCCGCCTGGCTCGAAGTTCCAGCTCGAGACGGCTCGCGTGGCGGAGGGCGCGCGGTTCAAGTACGCGATGCAGCTCTATGAGGAGAAGAAGGACTTCGCCCTCGCCGCGAGCGAGTTCCGCGCCTTCGTGGCGCGCTATCCGAAGAGCGAGTACGCGCCGAAGGCGCTCTACGACGCGCTCTTGATCGCGGACAAGGGAGACGAGCTCGACGTCGAGATCGCCGCGGGCGAGCAGCTCGTGCGCGAATACAGCAGCGCGGATCCGGCCATCGTCAAGCTGACGATCCCCGCGTTGGCCAACGCCTGCGAGCGCGCCGGCCGGTTTCCGGACGCCGTCCGCTGGTACGAGGAGGCGCAGCGGCGCTGGCCCTCGGATGCGAGGGCGGCGGACTGGCTCTACAATGCCGCGATCTGGCGCGAAGGCGTCGGCGACGACGCCGGCGCGCTCCGCGACTGGCAGACCTGGCTGAAGCAGTACCGTTCGCGGCCCGACGCGGCGAAGATCGCGTTCAACGTCGGCGTCATCCTCGAGCGGCAGAAAGATTTCCGGCGCGCCGCCGAGCACTGGTCGTCGTTCCACCGCGAATGGGCAGGGGCGGCCACCGCCGGACAGCTCCTCCTCGCGCGCTACAAGCAGGGCCTGGCCCTGCGCGAGCTGAAAGCGCCGGAGGCCGCCACAGTCCTGGCGGACGTCCCGCAACGCTATGCCCGGCTTGCCGAGGCGGACAAGGCCGCGGCGCCGCTGATCGATGCGGCCGCGCATGCCTGTTTCCTCGCCGTCGAGCCGTCGTTCAGCGACTTCATGGCCATCCACTTCCGCTATCTCCGCCAGGCCGACCTCGTCTACGTGCTGAAGGTGAAGAACACGCGCATCGCGCGGCTGCTCTCCGCATACGGCGAGGTGATCGCCGTCGGCAGCCCGCGCTGGAGCGAGGCCGCCTTCGCGCGCATCGGCGAGGCGTACCGCAACTTCAACAAGGGCCTGCTCGATGCGCCGATGCCGCGCGGCCTCGACCGGGAGCAACAGGAGCTCTACCGGAGCATGCTCGAATCGCAGGCCCTGCCGCTCGAGGACAAGGCGGTCGAGGCATTCGCCAAGGCGATCGCCATTTCGCGCACCACCGGCGTGTATTCGGAGTGGGTGGTCAAGGCCCAGGATCTGCTGCGCGAGTACCAACCGGACGCGTACGGCGACGTGCACCGTCCAGGTTTTGCCGAGAGCGCCCCGACGCGCCCGGTCGCGCCCGAGCTGACGGGAGGTCCCTGATGCGGCTGTTCATGGCGATCGCGCTGCTTGCCTGCGCTTGCGCGCACGCTCCCGCGCAACAGCGGCCGACCCCGGCGCAGATCAAGGCCGCGGAACGGCAGCGCCTGTTCGAGCTGCCGGCAACGATCCTGTACAAGGAAGGCCGCGAGCTGATGACCCGGCGGGACTGGGAAGGAGCCGAGGCCCGCCTCGAGACGTTCCTCGCGAAGCAGCCCAACCATCCAGGCGCGCTCTTCGACTCCGCGTGGGTTGAGGAGCAGCTCGGCGACGCGCCTGCGGCGGCGGAGCTGTACACGCGCGCCCTGGCCGCCGATCCGGGACATGTCGGCGCGGCCGTCAACCTCTCTCGCCTGCTCGCTGGTGCCCCGGACCGCGCGGAGGCCGTCCTGCGCGCGGCTTTGCTGAAACAACCGGCCGATCCCCGACTGCTGAACGCGCTTGCCACCATTTTGCGCGGGCGGCGCCAGCTCGAGGACGCCGCGGCGGTGCTCCGCCAGGTGCTGCAGCGACATCCGCGCGATGCCGATGCGTATCGCAATCTCGCCGCCATCGAAGGCGACCAGGGACACGTCCGCCTCGCCGAGGCGGCGTTCGACCACGCGCGAAAGCTCGATCCGAAGGATGCCAGGATCCCGAACAGCCTCGGGCTGCTGGCGCTGCAGCGCGAGGACGTGGCCGCCGCGCGCGCATTCTTCGAGGAGGCAGCTCAGCTCGATCCGGACTTCGCCCCCGCCTTCATCAACCTCGGGGCGCTCGCAACGAGGTATCGCGACTACGCGGCGGCGGAAGAGGCGTTCGCCAGGGCGCTCCAGCTGGATCCCGCGCGCTGGGAGTCGCATCTCGGTCGAGCCTGGGCATTGGAAGGCCTGCGCCGGCCTGGGGAGGCGCGCGCCGAATACGAGAAGGTGCTCGCCATCGCGCCGCGCCAGGACGACGCGCTGTACGGGAGGGCCACGGCGCTCAAATCGGAGGGAGACCTCCCCGCTGCACTCTCTGGATTCAAGGAATACCTGGGGCTGCCGAAGGCAAGCCGTCTGAAGGAAGCGCAAAATCAGCTCGCCTCAATCGATCTCCGGCTGCGGAATGCGCCTCCTGCGGTCGCGAGGACTGCGGCGAAAGCTGCCGGCGCCAGCCTCGATCTGTCGAAATTGCCACAAGGCGCGGATCCCGGATCGTCGCCGGAAGACCTTCCCCCGGAAGACGCCCCTTCGGTTGTCCGTTGAACGACGGGCGAGCGGGCTGACGGTTGGCCGATCGCGCTGCGATGCAAATCGTCCCCGCGGAGGTGAGTGTGAGGAGAACCGTCCTGATCGTCCTGCTCGCGCTGCCGGCGCTCGCCGAGGAAAAGCCCCGCGCGAAGGTCGTGCAGGAAGCCGACCGGATCGTGGTCCGCAAGCGCACCGTCATCGACTTCAACGACGTGACGGTCGAGGGCGAGCTCACGAGGCCGGAGGGCAGCTACGTCCTCAATCGCAACCGCACGCGGTTCCGCTCGCTGGTCCGTCTCCGCGACAACTTCAATCCCGAGCTGCAGAAGTCCGCCGACAACCTGTAGGACGCGGGAAGATGGCCCAGATCGAGCGCATGGTGGAGGTCGAGGAGGTGGAGGGAGCGCAGGGGACGCGTCCGACGCTCGCCTCCCGGGTCTCGGACGCGGCGGCGGCGCAGCTCCTGATCTTCGACGAGCTTCCGGACGACGAGCGGCCACGGCCCGGCGGCCGCGTCCTGCTCGTCGGTATCGTCTGGGGCGGCTCGACGTTGGTCGAGCTGGAACAGGTCGGCGATGGCGCGGATCTCAGCGTCAGCCGCCTGTTCGATCTGCCGGAATCGACGCTCCCCAGGAACTTCCACCTGGTGAAGCACGCGCCGGACGGGCACGTGGTGACGCTGCCCGACGAGCTGCATGCGGAAGTGCACGGCGGCGGCAGGGTTCTCCCTCTGGCGGTGAAGGGCCGACGCGTCGACGCGCCGTTCCGCGGATACGCGCACGCCATCGCGGGCGACGATCGGGTCGTCGCACAGCTCACGCCGTCGTTGACGTTGATCGCCCGCTACGTCCGCGCGGAGCGGCAGAAGGAAACGCCCGCGCTGAAGCGGATCGACCTGCCGTTCGCGATCGTCGTGGTGTTCGCCCTCCTCGCGCTGCTCGCGTTCCTCCGCGCGATGAGCTCGATGCCGCGGGTCGATCTCGACCGCGACGCCCTGGTGCAGAACCCGGAGCGCTTCGCGAAGTACCAGGTGAAGCCGGCGGAGAAGGCGTCCGAACCGCCCAAGGCGAAGGAGCTGTCCGGAGCCAAGGAGGGCGACAAGAGCGCCGGCGCCGAAGGAAAGCTCGGCAAGCGGGAACCGAAGAAGAAGGAAGCGGCGCCTTCGAAGCCCGGTGGCGATCCGGACAAGAAGAGGAGGGATCTGTCGAAGATCAAGAAGCTCGGCCTCATCGCCGCTCTCTCGAAGATGGGAGCCGTGGGTGGTGGCGGCGCGGGCCTGCCCGGGCCGAGAGGGCTCGGCGCCGGCGTCAATCCTTCGCTCGGCGGCACGCGCGCCCGGGCGGGCGTCGGCGATGCATATGGCGTCGGCGGTCTGGGCACCCGCGGCACCGGAGCAGGTGGCGGCGGCCAGGCGTTGGGCATCGGAGGCCTCGGCACCAAGGGCTCCGGACATGGTCGAGGCGGGTACGGCGACGTCGATCTCGGCGGGCGCGGGAAGGACGAGACGGTGTTCGTGCCCGGCCGCACGGTCGTCGTCGGCGGCCTGTCGCGCGATGTGATCAACCGCGTGATCCAGAAGCACTACAACGAGATCAAGTACTGCTACGAGAAGGAGCTCTCGAAGAAGCCCGAGCTGTACGGGAAGGTGACGGTGCTGTTCATGATCGAGGGCAGCGGCCGCGTCGGAGAGGCTCTCATCCAACAGACGACGATGGGAAGCGAGCCCGTGGAAAGCTGCATGATCAATCACGTACGCCGCTGGCTGTTCCCCGCTCCGCAGGGCGGCGGAACGGTGCAGGTCACCTATCCCTACGTCTTCAAGAGCAGCGCGCAATGAAGGCCTTCCTGATTGGCGTGCTGCTGGGCACCGCCGCCTGGGCGCAACCCGACCCGGGGGCGCGGCCACCCGACACGGTGGTCGTCGCTGGCGTCGACGATGCGCCTCGCCGCGGAACGTACGTCGAGGCCGCGCTAGGGGTGTTCACGGCGATGGGCGGTACCCGGCCGTTCTCGAGCGGCGAGCCGTACCTCGCGTTGACGTTCGGGCGCGACCTCGGCTCGCGCGCGTCGGTCTTCGCCTCGCTCGGGCTCGGCGCTGCGCGCTCTTCCTGCTACCAGCTGAGCCCGACGGGAGATTCCTGCCTGGGCGCCGACTCCTTCGGCGCCACCTTCCTGGAGGTCGGGGTCTCGTACGGTTTCGCGATCGCTCCCCGGACGATGCTGGCGGCGAAGGTGCTCGGAGGATTCACCGACCTCTCGCCAGGACCGGTCCAGCGGAACGGCTCCGTGCCAGACCACGTGCCCGGCCTGCATGCGGGCGGCGGATTCTCGCTGGATTACGATACCCGCCTCGATCACTTCGCCGTCGGGATCGATGCGGTGATCCGCGAGACGTTTGCCAGGTACGGCGTCAGGATGCCTTCGCTGGTGGTGATGCCGCGCATCCGCTACGTCTTCTGACGCCGCCCCCTACTTCGCCTTTCCACGCATCGCCTTGAGCATCTGCTTGAGGTTCTCGCGATCGTAGTCGGTGGCGTAGCTGAACTCGCCGCCGTTCCGCAGCCACTCGCCTCCGTCGATGGTCAGGCAGTCGCCGGTGACGTAGCCGGCGCCGTCGGACATCAGATAGACGGCGGCATCGGCGATCTCGCGCGGCGTGCCGAATCGCTTCAGCGGCACGCGATTGCGGGCCATCTCCTCGAGGCTGGGGTCGGGCATCAGCCGGGAGAACGCACCTTCCGTCGGCACCGGTCCCGGAGCGATGGCGTTGACCCGGATCCGGTAGGCGGCCCACTCGACCGCCAGCGACCGCGTCAGCGCGAGGACTCCCGCCTTGGCGCAGGCGGACGGCAGGACGAAGGCCGATCCGGTCCACGCATACGTCGTGACGATGTTCAGGATCGCGCCGCCCTTGCCGGATTCGATCATCCTCCGGCCGAACGCGCTCGTGCAGTGGAAGGTGCCGTTGAGCACGATGTCGACCACCGCCTTGAAGCCGTTCGCCGACAGGTCCTCGGCTGCTGCGAGGAAATTGCCCGCGGCGTTGTTCACCAGTCCGTCGACCTGGCCGACGCGCGAGGCCACCTCCTGGACCGCCGCGAAGTCCCTCACGTCGCAGGAATGGGCGCTCGCCCTTCCGCCAGCGCGCTCGATCTGCGCCACCACCTCGTCGAGCTTTTCCTTGCGCCGCCCGAGGACGACGGAGTGGGCGCCGAGCCCGGCGAAGCGCTTCGCCATCTCCGCTCCGAGCCCCGTCCCGCCGCCCGTCACCACGAAGGTCTTGTCTTTCAGCAGCCCAGCCTGGAACATGCGCGCACAATGCAGGCCCGACGACAATCGATCAAGCCCGACCCGGTCATCCTCAAATGATTGCCTCGCTCCTTTTGGCGGCGGCCGCGGCGGCGCCGCAAGGCCGGCTGGTGGTTCTCGTCGTGGTCGATCAGCTCCGGTACCAGGACGTGCTCTGGCTTTCGCCCGAGTTGGGTCCGAAGGGGTTCGCCGGTCTGGGCCGCGCTGCGCCCATGCGCTACGAGACCGCGGTCACCGAAACGGCGCCGGGCCACGCGACGCTCGCAACCGGCACGTATGCAGAGGTGCACGGCATCGTCGGCAACCGGTTTCCGCTGGGCGCGCGCGAGCAGGAGGCCGTCGACGATCCGGCCTGCCCGGTCTGGGGATCGAAGGTCGGAAAGAGCGCCAACGCGTTGCGCGCCCCGACCGTCGCCGATGCGCTCAAGCTCAATACGGACGGGAAGGCGCGCGTCGTCTCGATCAGCGTGAAGGACCGGAGCGCGCTCTTTCTCGGCGGTCCCTCCGCGGACGTGGCGCTCTGGTGGGAGGCGGAGGCCGGCGAGATGGCCTCCACCACCTGCTACGCCCCGGGTCCGCCTGCATGGCTGCCTCGGCGTCCGGCGGAGGCGTACAAGGACTGGATCTGGACGATGTCGCACCCCGATGCGATCGCCCGGCTGTTGCCCAATCCCGGTCCTGCGCCGGCAGCGCCTGCCTACGACATCGGTCCCTCCTTCCCGCATCGCGTCGGTCAGGGCGTCCTCGACGCGCGGCTCTATCGCGCGATCCGCAATACGCCCGCGAGCACCACCATCGCCTTGCGCACCGCCCGCGCCGCCGTCGGGGCGCTGAAGCTCGGTGAGAACGGCACCGCCGATCTGCTCACGGTCGCTGTGGCCGCGGTCGATACGGTCGGACACCAGTTCGGAACGCTCTCGCGGGAGCGGATCGACGCCGTGCTCCGCGTCCACGACGAGCTGTCCACCTTTCTCGGCGAGCTGCGCGCCCGCCTCGGGACGCGAGTGTCGGTGGTGCTCACCGCGGATCACGGCCTCAATCCGACCGAGGTGGAGGAGAAGCGCCTGCGCGTTACCCAGGGTGGCACGGTCGCGCTCGACGAGCTGACCCCGCGCCTGAACCGGGCGCTGGCGGAAGCGGTCGGCGAGCGTTCCGACGGGTGGGTTGCCAGCATCGACGCGAACGCGCTCACGCTGCGGACGCCGTTTCCGCCGCGGGCGGTCGAGGTCGCTCTCGACGTCCTGCGGCGGGAGCCGGGGATCTGGAAGGCGGTCCCGGCGAGCGAGATCGAGCGGGCGGAGGCCTTCATCCGCCACGCGTACTTTCCCGGCCGCAGCGGGCATGTCCTCCTCGTCCTCCGGCCGCTCTGGACGTTGAAGCGCCGCAGCGAAGGCGCCGACCATGGGACGCCCTGGAACGACGACGCCCTCGTCCCCCTGATGGTCCAGTCGCCGCAATACCGCCTTCGCCGCGATCCGCAGTTCCGGGCGACGCAGGTGGCGCCTACCGTCGCCATGCTTCTGCAGACCGCTCCTCCGGCCGCGGCGCTGGATTCCGCGGCGATCGAGCAGCCCTGAATACAGGGGCGCACTTCCACGCAGATCCGCTTCTTTGACGCTGACCCAGCGCGTTGCCATACGAGAGAAGCGTCTCGCTTTCTGGCCGGGGGGCCCAATGAACCGCATCGCCCTGATCGCATCGTTCCTCGTCGCGTCGGCCGTTCAGGCCGCGCCACCCAAAGAGATCAAGCTCGGAGCGGCGCTGCCGCTGACCGGCGCCGAGAGCAAGAGCGGCGGCCGCCTGCGCGACGGCTACGAGCTCGCGGTGGAGCTCGCGAACCAGCAAGGCGGAGTGGACATCGCCGGCGCCCACGTCCCGGTGAAGCTGGTCCTGGTGGACGACAAGAGCGACGGCGCCGCCGACGAGCGCGCCGTCGAGGATCTGGCCGGCCAGGGCGTCGACGTCATGCTCGGCACGTTCGGGTCGTCGCTGGTGGAGAAGGGCAGCGCGGTCTCCGAGAAGCTCCGGGTTCCGTACGTGGCGGCCACCGGAGCGAGCAAGGCGCTGTACCAGCGCGGCTTCAAGCACCTGTTCGGCCTGCAGGCTCCCATCGAGCAGCTCGCAAACGCGCTCATGCGCTGGGCCGAAGAGGAGCAGCAGCGGGGCCGGCTGCCTTCGCCCGCGCGCGTCGCCGTCATCTGGGAGAAGACCTCCCACGGCAAGGAGTACGCCGAGGCGATCAAGGATTTCGCGGCCAAGACGCCGCGCCGGCGCGGCGCCTGGAACATCGTGATGGACGAGTCGTTCGAATTGAACGCCAAGGACTTCAAGCCTGCGCTCGAACGGCTCAAGGGGGCCAAGGCCGACGTCGTCCTCGTCGACGCCCACCTCCCCGACTACATCACCATGCACGGCCAGTACGCGAAGATGGGCCTCTGCCACAAGATGATCTCCTACGGTGCGCGCGGCCCCGAGCGCGAAGCCCGCGAGCAGCTCAAGGCGGCGGCAGACTACGTGACGTCGGCGGTGTGGTGGAGCGACGAGATGGCGCACAACGCGCGGACCGCCGAGTTCGTGAAGAAGTTCAACGAGAAGTACAACCGCTCCGCCGACTGGTACGAGGCGCTCGGATACGAGGCGGTGCGCGTCTCGCTGGAGGCGATCCATCGCGCCGGCACCACCGATCGCGCCACGGTCCGGAACGCGATCACGCAGCTGAAGATGGAGTCGCTGCTTCCAGGCGGCTTCCTCGCCTTCCCCGAACAATACGGCGGCCAGGCGCAGTACCTCTTCGTCGTGCAGCAAAATCTGCCCGACGGGAGCGCGCCGGTCATCTACCCGCGCATCGCGGCGGTGAAGGAGGGCGTCGCGCCCAACCCCGCCTGCCCGGGATCGACCGTGGCCGGCAAGTAGTTACCCCTTGTCGCCGCAGGCGGGACACGCCTCGCCGCGCCAGAGCTGGACCAGCCACTCCGAGGTGTGCATGTGCGCGAGCACGAGCCACCCGATCCGCCGCCGGCATCGCGGACAGCGGATGCTGAGGGCCAACCACAGGTACGCCCCGGCGGCGATGAAGACCACGCCGAGCGCGAACACCACCACGGTCTCCTCCGGCGCACGCCCGATCGCCGCGAAGAGCGCGAAGAGGCAGCCGGCGGTGACCAGCATCAGGGCGCAGAACACCCACAGCTTCCACTTCTGCCCGGTCGCCCCGATCCAGCTCAGATGAGCCCGTCCGCGCGCTTCCGCTCGCGCTCCAGCCGGTAGCGGTCGCCCGCCGAGAGCACCTTCTTGCGCAGCCGCACGTTCTTCGGCGTCACCTCTACCAGCTCGTCCTCGTTGATCCACTCCAGCGCCTTCTCCAGCGACATCTCGCGGGGCGGGCTGAGGATGACGTTCTCGTCGCGGCCGGCAGCGCGGACGTTGGTGAGCTTCCGCCCCCGGGTCACGTTGACGTCCAGATCGTTCGGGTGGGCGTGCTCGCCGCAGATCATCCCTTCGTACACGGGGACGCCGGGTCCGTAGAAGAGCGCGCCGCGCTCCTGGATGTCGAAGAGCGCGTAGGCCACCGTCTCGCCTTCGCGGTCGCTGACGATGGCGCCGTTGCTGCGCTTGGGGACCTTCCCCTGCCAGGGCTCGTACCCGTCGAACTGCGAGGACATGATTCCCTCGCCCCGGGTGATGGTGAGGAACTCGTTCCGGAACCCGACGAGCCCGCGCGCGGGCACGCGGAAATTGAGGCGCACGCGGTCCGAGCCGATGCTCTGCATCTCCGTCATCCGGCCCTTGCGCGGTCCCAGGCGCTCGGTGACGACGCCGACCGCGGACTGCGGGACGTCGCACACCATCAGCTCCATCGGCTCGTGCACCTGGCCGCCGATTTCCTTGGTGATCGGCTCCGGGTTCGAGACCGTCAGCTCGTATCCCTCGCGCCGAATGGTCTCCACGATCACCGCGAGCTGCAGCTCGCCGCGCCCGATTACCTTGAAGGCATCGGGGGAGTCGGTGTCGAAGACGCGGATGGAGACGTTCCGGTAGGACTCGCGCTGGAGGCGCTCCCGCAGGTTCCGCGAGGTGACGTACTTGCCCTCCCGGCCCGCGAACGGGCCGTCGTTCACCTTGAAGACCATCGACATCGTCGGCTCGTCGACGTGGATGCGCTCGAGCGGGATGGGGTGCTCGGGGTCGGCGATGGTGTCGCCGATGGAGACCTCCTCGAGGCCCGCGAGCGAGATGATCTCCCCGGGACCCGCCTCCGCAATTTCCACCTTCTTCAACCCTTCGAACGCGTAGATCTTGGTGACCTTGCCGCGCGGCGTGCTGCCGTCGGCGCGGCAGACGGAGATCTGCTGCCCCACCTCGATGCTTCCGCTGCTCAGCCGCCCGATGGCGAGGCGGCCGACGTAATCGTCGTAGTCGAGGTTCGCCACCAGCATCTGGAGCTTTTCGTGCGTGGTCTCCGCTTTTTTCGGCGGCGGAACGGTCTCCAGGATGGCGTCGAGCAGCGGCTCGAGCGTACGGGCACGGGATCCCGGCTCCTCTCCCGGGTGCGGAGCGGCCCCGGGCGCCGCGGCCTTGCCGGCGGGAAGGTCGTCGAAATTGGACAACCTGAGGGACGCTCTCCCTGCGCGGGCGACCGCGTAGATCACGGGGAACTCGATCTGGTGCTCGTTCGCGCCCAGGTCGATGAACAGCGAGTAGATGGCGTCGAGGACCTCCGGAACGCGAGCGTCCTGCCGGTCGACCTTGTTGACCACCACCACGGCCGGCAACCCGAGCGCCAGTGCCTTGCCGAGCACGAAACGCGTCTGCGGAAGGGGACCTTCGGCCGCGTCGACGAGGAGGAGCACGCCGTCGACCAGCCGGAGGCCCCGCTCGACTTCGCCGCCGAAGTCCGCGTGTCCGGGCGTATCGACGATGTTGATCTTCACGCCGCGATAATTCACCGCGGTGTTCTTGGCGAGGATGGTGATGCCTTTCTCCCGCTCGAGATCGTTCGAGTCCATCGCCCGCTCCTGCACCTGCTCGTTGGCCCGGAAAGTCCCGGTCTGGCGGAAGAGGAAGTCCACCAGGGTCGTCTTTCCGTGGTCGACGTGCGCGATGATGGCGATGTTGCGAATCTGCTCGCGGGGAAGCATGGCGGGGCTCCTTTATACTGGCCCGATGCCGCAGGTCCACGGACATCACCATCTCGCCATCCAGGTGAAAGACCTTCCCGCCGCGGAGCGCTTCTACGTCGAGGCGCTCGGGCTTCGCGTCCTGAGGCGCTGGCCGTGGGAAGACGGCCGCCCCGGCGAACGATCGGTGTGGTTGTCGGTGGGTGCGGGAGAGGAGTTCCTGGCGCTGGAATCGTGCGAGGCGGAACGTCCGGCCGCGCCGTTCCGGGACCCCCACGGTGGACTGCACCTGTTGGCGCTGCGCATCGTGCCCGGCGAGCGCAAGGCCTGGGAGCAGAAGCTCGCCTCGCTGGGAGTCCCGATCGTGCACCGGACGCGCTGGTCTCTTTACGTCCGGGATCCCGAGGGAAACCGCATCGGGCTTTCGCACTTCCCTCACGAGGGGTAGGTTGGGGAGCATGGAGGGCCTTCTCCCGCAGCCCCTCGAGGGACCGCTCGTGCGCCGGCTCATCGAGCAGGGAATCCGCGACTCGCGCGTGCTCGCCGCGTTCGGCCGCGTCCCGCGCCGGTTCTTCGTCCCCGACGATGCCCAGTTGTTCTCGGAAGGGGACCACCCGCTCGAGATCGGGTACGGCCAGACCATCTCGCAGCCTTACATCGTCGCGGCGATGACCGAAGCGCTTCAGCTCGAAGGAAACGAGCGCGTGCTCGAGGTCGGCACCGGCAGCGGCTACCAGACGGCGATCCTCTGCGAGCTCCTCCCCTTGGCGAGCATCGTCCGGACCATCGAGATCGTCCCCGAGCTTTCCTGGCGCGGGCAACGGACCCTGAAGGAATTGGGCTACGAGAACGTCGAGTTCCGGGTGGCAGACGGCTCGAACGGCTGGCCCGAGGCAGCGCCCTTCGATGCGATCCTCGTCGCCGCCGCGCCCGAAGTGGTCCCCCGGCCATTGCTGGAGCAGCTCGCGCCGGGCGGACGCCTGGTGATCCCGGTGGGGCCGGATCCAGACCACCAGGAGCTTCAGTTCTGGCGCAAGATCCCCGGGACTGGAGCTTTCGATCGCAAGGTCCTGATGCACGTCCGGTTCGTCCCTCTGACCGGCGATTCGCGCCTGCACTGACGGCATCAGGGCTGATCGGTTTGTCTTCTTGGCGGGCGCATCGCGGTGGTACGTTGCGCGCGATGCACTGCCCGATCTGCGAAACCGAGAACCCCGACGACTTACCGGAGTGCGCGACGTGCGGCGGTATGCTGCACGCCGCCGCGTCCCGCGCAGGCCAGCCCGTGACGCCGATCGAAGGTCTGGAGCCGACGGCGCTGGCACCGGCCGATCTGGCCGTCCAGACCGAACCGATCCCCGACATGGAACATACGCGCCTGGACGACTTCGGTGAGCGGACGCCGGCGCCGCCGGAGACGGCGACGTGTCCGTGGTGCGGGACAGCCTCGCTCGGCCTGGTCTGCGACTCCTGCGGTCGCCGCAAATCGCGTTACCTCGCTCCCCCTGTTGTGGAGGTGCGCCGGGTAGCCACCGGCGAGACGGTGACCTGTCCCTCGTGTTTCGCCCGCGTCGCGAAGGACGTCCGCTGCAGTGACTGCGGCGTGCCATTCCCGCTGCAAGAGCTGTGATTGACGGACGTGGCTGCGGGGAGTAGAGCGCGCGCGATGCACGAGCGGGCCGCCATGGAGCAGGAGCTTTCGATCCTGGCGGTCGCCGCCCGCGAGCGAAGGTCCGCCGACCTGTTCCTTCGGGCGGCGGTCGAGGGCTTGTGCTGGGCGCTGCTCGCCGGCGTCTGTGGAAAGCTCCTCTGGGACTCCCGCATCCCGCCGTTGTTCTTCTGGCCTCTCGTGCTCCTCGACCTGGTGCTGCTCTGGGACGCGGTGCGCCGCTATCGCGAAGGCCGCGTCAGCCTCCGCCGCGAGGTCCAGGTGGAAGCGCGATTGCGCGAGCTTCGTCTGGCCCTGGGGATCGATCCATGACGGTTCCCGGCCGCTTCATCGTCTTCGAGGGTCTCGACGGCGCCGGGACCACCACGCAGGCGCGCCTTCTCTCGGAGCGACTCCAGAAGCAGGGAAGAACCGTCTATCTCGCACACCAGCCCAGCGAAGGGTCGGTGGGGCTCCTGATCCGTCAGATCCTCGCCGGCCGCGCCGCCACCACGCAGGCGGACGGAAAGCTGGGAGTGGTCGACGAGAGGGTGATGGCGCTGCTCTTCGCCGCCGACAGGCTCGACCACCTCGGATCGCAGATCGACCCGCGCCTCGCCCGCGGGGAGGACGTGATCCTCGATCGGTACACGCTGTCCTCGCTCGCGTATCAGGGCGCCAGCGTCTCGCACGACTTCATCAACCACGCGAACCGCTTCGCGCGCCGGCCCGACCTCACCCTCTTTCTCTACGTGCCGGCGAATGTGGCGCTCGAACGGGTGCGGAGCCGCGGCGCGAAGCTCGAGCGGTACGAGACCGCCCAGCAACTCGGGCTCATCGAGCGCGAGTACTCGCGCCTGGTCGGCACCCTGGCCTCGGTGGTGTCCATCGACGGAACCCGATCGGTGACCGAGGTCGCCGATCTCTGCAACGCGGCGCTGCAACAGCAGCTGGGATGAGCGCCATGCCCATCGACTCCACACGCCTGGAAGAGCTCCAGATCGTCCGGCGGATCCGCGAGACGGTCCGGCGCTGGTGGGGCATCGAGCTCTCCTTCACCGACGCGCGAGGTCTCGTGCTGCAGCAGGGCAAGGGCATCATCGTCCCGCCCCAGAACCGGATCTGTACCGCCTGCCTCGGCGATCGCGAAGGCCTGCGCCGCTGCAACGAAAGCATCGAAAAGGCCGTGCAGAAGCTCTCGCGGGGCACCGAGCTGCTCGGGCCGTGTCACATGGGCCTCGAGATCGTCGGCACGCCCATCTCCTTCGCGGGCGAACGCCAGGGAGCGCTCTTCGCCTGCGGCTTTTTGGTGGAGGAGAAGGCGCGCGGCGCGCGCGACCGCGCGGTGACCACGGTGAAGGCGCTCTCCCTGCCGGTCATCCAACCGGAGGACGCGTTCGAAAGCATTCAGAGAATCGAGGCCCGCGAAGTGCCGCGCCTCGCCGACCTGATGGACACCACGGTCGAGGAGATCGACGCCTACCACGCCGCCGTGGCGCAGCGGGAGAGGCGGATCCGCGATCTGCAGGACGAGCTGGAGGGCCGGTACCGGTTCGCCGACATCATCGGCAAGAGCGACCCGATGCGAAGGCTGTACGGGTTGCTCGACAAGCTGGTCGCCAGCGACGTCACGGTGCTGATCCACGGGGAGAACGGCACCGGGAAGGAGCTGATCGCCCGGGCGCTCCACTTCAGCGGGCCGCGCAAGGACAAGCAGTTCGTCGCCCAGAACTGCTCGGCGCTCAACGACCAGCTCCTCGAGTCGGAGCTGTTCGGGCACGTGAAGGGATCGTTCACCGGCGCCACCCGCGACAAGCCGGGCCTGTTCAAGGTCGCCGACGGCGGCACGTTCTTCCTCGACGAAGTCGCGGACATGAGCCCGGCGATGCAGGTGAAGCTCCTGCGCGTGTTGCAGGAGGGAACCTTCGTGCCCGTGGGCGGCACCAAGCCGGAGAAGGTGGACGTCCGCATCATCGCGGCCTCCAACAAGGACTTGCGGGAGGCGGTCCTGCGCCGGGAGTTCCGCGAGGATCTCTTCTACCGCCTCCACGTCGTCGCCCTCGAGGTGCCGTCCCTGCGCGAGCGCCTCACCGATCTTCCGCTGCTGGTCGATCATTTCCTCGACGCCGTGGCCCAGCGGACGGGAAAGCCGCGCAAGAGGCTGCACCCCGAGCTGATGGCCGCTTTCTACGAATGGCGCTGGCCGGGCAACGTGCGCGAGCTGGAGAACGAGATCGAGCGGCTCTGCGTGCTCGCCGGCGATGCCGACGTGATCCCGCCGGAGCTTCGCGCGCAGCGGGCGGCGAAGGCTCCCGCCAACGCCGCGCACCTGGCGGCGCTCGTGCAACAAGGTTTGGGTAGCGATCTCGCCACGGCGGTCGGGGCGTTGGAGAAGGAGCTGATCGAGACCGGGCTGCGGGAAACGAGAGGGAACCGCAGCAAGCTCGCGGAGAGGCTCGGCGTGTCGCGCACCACGCTGATCAAGAAGATCCGAGAGTACGGCATCGCCGAATGAGCACCGCCGCCATTCTCGTGATCGGCAACGAGATCCTCTCTGCGAAGGTGCAGGACGAGAACGGTCCGTTCCTCGCCCGCGAGCTGCGCGCCCTCGGGGTGGACCTGCGCCGCGTCGAGACGGTGCCCGACGAGGTGCCGCTGATCGTCGACGCCCTGAAGCGGTGCCTCGCGCAGGCGCAGTGGGTCTTCACCAGCGGGGGGATCGGCCCGACGCACGACGACGTCACCATCGCCGCCGTCTCGCAGGCCTTCGGCCGCGCGGTGGTGCTGGACGAACGGACCCTGGAGCTGCTCCGCGCGCGCTTCGGCGAGCCGCTGAAGCCCGCCTTGCGCCGGCTCGCGGAGGTGCCGCAGGGTTCGCGCGTCGAATTCCACGAGGGGTACGTGTTCCCGGTGATCTCGCTGGAGAACGTCGTCATCCTCCCCGGGGTCCCGTCGCTCTTGCGAGAAGGGTTCATGCGGATCCGTGACCGCTTCCGCGTCTCGCCCATCCATTCCAGGGCGCTGTACTTCTCGGTGGGGGAGGCGATGCTTGCGGAGCATCTCGATGCGACGGTCGGGCGCTTTCCAGCGGTGGGGATCGGGAGTTATCCGCGCTTCGACGACGCGGACCACCGCGTCAAAGTCACGTTCGATTCGCGCGATGAGGGGCAGGTGCGCGCCGCGGCGGAGTTCCTCAAGTCGCGGCTGCCCGGCGGAGTGATCGTCCGCGAGGAGTGAGAGTACGGGTCCAAAACCTGGCCGCAGTGCGCGCCTTGCGGCGCGGAGCGGCTACTTCGCGCGGATCGCGAGATACGCCTCGCTGACGGCGAATCTCGCCAGGCGCGCGACCTCCGGCCGCTCCAGCCCGCCCTGGACCTCGCTGCAGACGATGGAAATGGCGGGCGCCGGATCGCCGCAGATCGCGAGAGCGACGCGCTCCGCGCTCTCACGGATCCCGAGCGCGAGCGCGTCCCAGTCCGGCGCCGGTTCCGCGGCGACGTTCGCCGCCAGCCAAGAGAGCGTCTCGCGCGCCTCCTGACCAAAGTATGGCGCGAGCCGCTCGCCAAGCACCGGATCCGCAGGAGGAAGATGGGAGAAATCCGTTTCGACCGGCGCGGCGATGCGCACGATCTGGCCCACGAGGCTGGCGAGGCCCGGGCCCGGGAGATGGGCGATCGCGTGCGTGCCGCGGCGGATGTGCGCGAGCGCCCGTGCGTAGAGGAACCGCTGCTGGCGAGGGGACCAGTGCTTGGGGACTTCGGAGCCGACGAGAATGCCCGGCGGTTCCGCCGCGACGGGCGCGACGACGCCGGGCTCCGTGCGCGAGAGATACAGGGCCGGCTCCGTCATCCCCAGAGCGCGGGCAATGGCGGCCACGACCCGGCGCACGGGGTTGTCGCCCTTGACCACCGCTCCCCGCCTGCCGCTCATGTCCGTGGCCAGCGCTCTGGCGAGCTCGGGTGCGGCCGCCGCGAGGAGATCCCGCGCCGCTCCGGCGTCGCTCGAGGCCCGAACCGCGGCGTCGTCGGCGATCTGGGGCAATTCCACCGGCGGCGGACGGCTGGAGCTCGCCTCGTGGCGAGTGCGCTCCTCGGGCTCCGCAGCTCCGAGCCCGGCGAGGACGGCCGCCGCACAGAATGAGCCGTCGGGCCGCGACTGCGCCTCGAACAGCTTGCCCAGAGCGCGGATCGGCTCGACGGACGGATTGACCTCGAAGAGCGCGAGCTGGGCCTCGACGCCGTCGGACGAGCCGCCCAGCTCAGCTACGTGCCGGAGAGCGGCGACGTTGCCGGGCTCGTGGACCAAGGCGAGGCGGAAGGCCTGCAATGCCGCCTGCGGCTGTCCTTCGGCGAGAAGCCGGCGCCCGAGGGCCTCGCTCCACTCGGCGAGCTGCGCCTGGGTCGGACCGGGATCCGTCGCGGCGGGAAAAAGATCGAGCAACCGCCGATAGAGGCGCACGGCGTCGGGCGCGGGGAGTGACCGCGCTCCCGAGGCGAGGTGCATCAGCACCGCCGGCTCGATCCCCTCGAGCGAGCCGAGCAAGGAGAGGGCCTTTTGCGCCTCGCCGGTCTCGGCGTAGAGCCGTCCGAGGCGCAGCCTCCACGACGGCGCGCGTGGGTCTTCGCCGGCGATCTCGATGCGCTTGCGCAGCGCCTCGGCGGCGTCGCGGGCGCGTCCCGCGGCCTCTCCCGCGTCCGCGCGCAGCTCCAGCGCGTCCGGATTGCCGGGATCGCGTGCCAGTGCCCTGCCGGCGGCGAAGAATGCCGCGGGAGCGTCGGCGAGCTCGCGCAGCTCGAGCTTTCCTGCCTCGATCCACGCGCGGGCGCCCAGCTTCGGGTCGGCGTGGGCATGGCCGATGCGCTCGTGGATTCCCGCGAGCCCCCGGACCGAATCGTTGCCGAGGACGGCGCGCAGCTTGGCCGCGACTTCGGCGTTTCCCGGATCTCCTTCCAGGACGGTCGCGAGTCGCTCGACGGCGTCGTCGTCCTGGCCCATGTTGGCGGCGAGCAGCGCCGATTCGACCATCGCTCCGGCGTTGCTCGCGACCGAACCTTCCTTGGCGAGCAGGCGGGCCACCTCGGCTTCGTCGCCGAGAAGCCCGGCGATGTGACGCGCGCCCTTCAATGCGACCAGGGAAGCCGGCTCGCTCGCCAGGGCCTGGCGGTAGGCGGCCGCCGCCTCCTTCATCCGGCCTTGCTCGACGAAGATCTGCGCCTGCTCCAGCGCGAGCGCGGCCCGCGTGTCTCCGTCGGCGAACGAGCAGCGGAAGGCGAGGTGGTCCGCGAGCACGGACTTCTGTCCGCTGCCTCGCAGCACGTCCTCGACCACGTCGAGCGCGACCCGATCCTGGGGGTTGAGCGCCAGCGCCCGCCGGTACTCGGCGATGCCCTGGTCCCGCTCCCCGGCCGCCAGGCGGTCCTCTCCGGACTCCGCGCGCAAGAGAGCGGCAACGCGCGGGTCCTGGCATCTGGAGGCGAGCCGGCCGCGCAGCTCGACGCGCTCCTTGCGGGCCGCGGCGGTCGCTTCATGCGCGATCAACCCGAGCAGCTCGGCGGCCGCCTCGAGGTCTCCAGGCGCGTCGGCGAGCAGCGCCCGCAGGAGCGACGCCGCCTTCTCGGGCTGCCCGGCCCGGTGCGCATAGAGGGAGGCTGCCCAGCGCCGCGCCTCGTTGCGCTCGGAGAGCGGTTGGGCAACGGCGGCGAGGTGCTCGCAGGCCAGAGCCGCCTCCGCCGGCTTTTCCGTCCAGGCGAGAAGGCGCGCCAGCTGCGACCAGGCGAACGCGGCCTGCGGATGCTGCTGCGTTGCTGCCTTGTAGAGATCGATGGCGCGCAGCGGATCGCCGACGCGCCACTCCGCCGCCTCGGCCGCCCGCCCGTAAGCCTCCGCCCGCGGATGTCCCTCGGGGACCGTCTCGGCGACGTGTACCAGCGCCGCGAGTGCCGCCGCGTGATCGCCGCGGCGGAGCTGCAGCCGGACGAGCCGCCGGAGCACCGCGAGGTCGAGCCCGGCGAGCGTCAGCGCCTGGGTGCAAGCGTACACCGCCTCGTCGACGCGTCCTTCCTCCTCGAGGAGCATGGCGCGCTCGGCCTGCAGCGCCGCCGCCCGCTCGGGCGCCGTGTGGCGCGCTTCTTCCTGCAGCAGCTCGATGCGCTCGCGGCTCGGGATCGTGCTGAGGGCGAGCAGCGCGTTGCGCGCCGTGGACGAGCCGGGATCGACCCCGCGCGCCTTGCGCAAGAGCGTGGTGGATCGCACGTCGTTGCCCGCGGCCCGGGCCAGCTCGCTCGCCTCGACCAGCAGGTCCGCGGCGTCCGAGCCGGAGGTGGAATCGGCGCGCGCTTCCAGCGCTTGCGAGAGCTGGGCGAAGTCCCTCAGCTTGAAGGCGAACGTGCACCAGGTCTCCAGCCCTCGTGGGCTGACGAGGCCGCGGGCCATCTCGGCCGCCCGCCGGGCGAGAGCGATGCTCCGCTCCGGCTCGGCTTCGCTCACCAGCGCTGCGGCGCGCGCGAGAAGCTCGGCGCCGATGGCGCGGGGAAGCTGGACCGAGGCGTGCTCGAGAAGGTCGGCGAGCTGGTCTCCCGCCATCAGGCCGGGCAGCGTGCGCGTCAGAAGCCGGAGCGCGGGAAGGTGCTTCGGCACGAGCTTCAGCGCGCGCTGGGCGAGTGCCGCGGCCTCTGCACGCCCGCCGGCGCGTTCGTGCCAGACCCCGGCCTCGAGATAGTGCGCCGCCGCCTCGTCGGGCGCATGCGTTTCCAGCGCCTCGCCGAGCGCGATGAACCGTTCCGCGGCGGAGCCCGGATCGCGCTGCGTGACCAGTCGCGCGTGGAGCGCGATCGCCGCCGCGTCTCCGGGGTTGTCGGCCAGCGCCTCGGAGAGGAGCTGCTCCTGCTCGAGCGGGTCGGACAGCAGCAGCGCCGTGCGCATCTTGAGATGGGCGCGCTCGGTCGCCTCGATGCTTCCCGCGGCGCGCTGGCGGAGCACGTCGGCGAGGTCCGGCGACTTCTGCTGCTCGGAGAGCTCGCTGCGCAGCGCGAGCAGCGCGCCGTCGCGGCGGTTGTCCTCGAGCGCGGCGGTGGCCTCCGCCAGGCCTTCGGAGACTCGACCCAGGCGGTACGCCGCGATGGCGGCTGCCAGCGCCCGGTCGGCGGCGCCGGCGGTCCGATCGGCCCGCTGCCGGCAGAGGCGGAGAACCGTCTCCCAGTCGTTGCTCGAACGTGCGCGCAACAGCGTCGCGAAGAACCCGATGGCGTCGTTGGGATCCGCCTGGTGCAGCTTGTGGACCACCTCGTCGTGCAGCTGCGTGATATCCCCGGACGCACCATCCGGTTGCGCTCGCAGCGCGTCGAGCAGCAAGACCGCCCGCCGCAAGTGCTGCGCTTTGTAGACGGGGTCGCGCGTGGCGCGCGCGGAACGGATCAAGAGGGTCGCGGTGCGCGCCCGATCGCCCTCGCGCTCGGAGGCCTCGACGCTCGCTTTCAGGAGGGCTGGATGCTCGGGCGCGAGGCGGAGCGCGCCGTCGATCAGTTTCTTCGCGTCTTCCACCCTGCCGAGCTCACGAAGGATCAACGCCTGTGCGCGCAGCGATTCCGCGCGTTCGCCGTCGTCGTCCAGCAGCGCTTCTTCGCGGTGATGGAGCGCGAGCGCCTTGTCCTTCCGCCCGGCGGCGGCGAAGAGGCGTCGAGCGGACTCGAGGTTGGGCCGGTATCGCGGGTTCAAATCGAACGCGTTCTGGTAGCAGACGGCAGCGCTCTTCGCGTCTCCGAGCTGCTCGAGGAAGATTCGCCCCATGGCGTGGTGCACGGGCGCAGCGGAGGGAACGTTGCCGAGGGCGGCCGCTTCGCTTTCCAGGTGCGCCAGAGCGTCCTTCGCAGCCTGGATCTCCTCGTCGCTCGGATCGCGCTGCGGGGCCGGAACCGGAAGCTCCTCGGTGACGATCGAGTCCATGGGGAGCCCGAGGGTACCAGAGCGCAACGGGTGCAGTCCGCTTCCGTGCGCGGTGGTCGCGCGCTCTTCGCCGAGGGAACGGAGCCGCTTGTGGGACGATGTGCGGCTCTTACGTCCCGAGGCAGCGCGCGGACCCCCGCGGCGCTGCGGGACAGCCGGCGCGACCCCGCGCCGGGCTAGTTCAATCCGGCCGCGGCCCTCGCGGCGCTCTCGATCTCCGGCATCATCTGCCGCACCGCGGCGATGTCCCTGTGCAGCTCGCGGTCTTCGTCCATGTGCGACACCCGGCTCCGGATCCGCTCGTGCGCGGCCGCCGCTCCCGCCCCGGCCCGGAGGGGCTTGCGCAGATCGAGCGCCTGGGCCGCGACCAGCAGCTCGATGGCGAGGCCGGTGCGGGCATTCTCCACCGCCGTCCGGGCCTTGACGGCCGCCGTCATCCCCATGCTGACGTGATCCTCGCGTCCCGCGGACGAGGGAATGGTGTCTACACACGCCGGATGCGCGAGCACCTTGGTCTCCGCTGCCAGCGCGGCTGCTGTGACCTGGGCAATCATGAAGCCGGAGTTGAGCCCGCTGTTGCGGGCGAGAAACGGTGGCAGACCGGAGAGGGAGGGATTGACGAGCTGCTCGACGCGCCGCTCCGAGATGGTCTGCAGCTGCGCGCAGGCGATCGCGAGCAGGTCCAGTGCCTGTGCCACCGGCTGACCGTGGAAGTTGCCACCGCTGACGATGGTGCCGGCGGAGACGTCGTCGAGATCCTCCGCGAATACCAGGGGATTGTCGGTGGCGGCGTTGGCCTCGACCGCGAGCGTCCGGCGGATGAAGGCGAGGGCGTCGCGCGCGGCTCCGTGCACCTGGGGAGCGCAGCGCAGGGAGTAGGGATCCTGCACCTTGTCGCACTGCTCGTCCTGGTGCGCGGCGTTGATCTCGCTGCCGGCGAGCAGAGCCCGCAGTTCGGCCGCCACCCGGGTCTGGCCTTCGTGGCCGCGGATCCGGTGGATGGCGGCGAGGAAGGGCCGATGCGACCCCATCAGGCCTTCCACCGTCATTGCGGCGGCGATGTCGGCGACCCGCGCGCAACGCTCGGCTTCCAGCAGCGCCAGCGTCCCGACCGCCTGCATCGCCTGCGTGCCGTTCACCAGCGCCAGACCTTCCTTCGCTTCCAGCACCACCGGCTGGAGCCCGGCGCGCGCGAGCGCATCCCGGCCCGGGAGGCGGTTCCCCCCGAAGAAGGCCTCTCCCTCGCCGATCAGCACGAGCGCGAGGTGCGCGAGCGGGGCGAGATCGCCGCTGGCGCCCACGGACCCCTTCTCGGGCACGACGGGGATGACATCCCGCTGCAGCATCTCCAGCAGGAGCTCCAGCGTGGTTTCCCTTATGCCCGAATACCCACCGGACAGTACGTTCGCGCGCAGGAGCATCAGCGCGCGCACCTCGTGAAGCGGAAGGGGTGACCCGGTGCCCGCCGCGTGCGACAGGATGAGGTTGCGCTGCAGCTTGCGCAGGTCGCTCTTCGGGATCGACACCTCCGCCAGCGTCCCGAATCCGGTATTGATGCCGTAGGTGGGGGTATCGCCCGCGGCGATGCGCTCGACGAGCGACCGGGCGGCGCGCACGCGGTCCCGGGCCCTGGGCGCGATCTCGACGCGCGCCCCTCCGAGCGCCGCGGCGCCCACTTCCTCGAGTGTCAGTTTCTCGCCCGAGAGAACGATGCGCATGCGCCGCTTGTACACCAGAGCGGGCGCCCGCGGTTCCTTTACCCGGCCGCGCCCGGTCCACGATATGTTCCGCTAGATGCTCATCGTTCAGAAGTATGGCGGCACCTCCGTGGGAGACGCCGATCGCATCCGCAACGTCGCGCGGAAGGCGATCGCGACGCGGAAGGCCGGCCACGACGTGGTCGTCGTCGTGTCCGCCATGGCCGGGGAGACCAACCGGCTGCTCAAGCTCACGAGCGAATTCTCCAGGCGCCCCAGCCAGCGCGAGCAGGACGTGGTGGTCTCGACGGGTGAGCAAGTGTCGGTAGGCCTTCTCGCGCTCGCCATCCAGGAGATGAAGGGAAGGGCACGCAGCTTCCTCGGGCATCAAGTGCGGATCCTCACCGACTCGGCGTTCGCCAACGCGCGCATCCGCAGCATCGACGACGTCAAGCTGCGCGAGAGCCTGCGCAAGAAGGAGATCGCCGTCGTGGCCGGTTTCCAGGGCATCGACGAGCAGGGGAACATCACCACGCTCGGGCGCGGAGGATCGGATACCACCGCGGTCGCGCTCGCCGCCGCCCTCAAGGCGGACTCGTGCGAGATCTACACCGACGTCGATGGGGTCTACACCACCGACCCGCGCGTCTGCGACCGGGCCCGCAAGCTCGATCGCGTCTCCTACGAGGAGATGCTCGAGCTGGCCTCCCTCGGCTCGAAGGTCCTGCAGATCCGCAGCGTCGAGTTCGCCATGAAGTACAAAGTGCCACTCTGGGTGAAGTCGTCGTTCGGCGACGAGGCGGGTACCCTGGTCTGCGAGGAGGACGCAGCGATGGAGGAAGTGCTGGTCAGCGGGATCGCGCTCACGCGCGACGAGTCGCGGTTCGTGATCCGCAGCGTCCCCGACAAGCCGGGCATCGCGGCCAAGGTGTTCGGCTCCCTGGCCGAGCAGGGGGTCGTGGTCGACGTCATCGTCCAGACGCCTGCCAAGGAAGACGGTCGCACCGACATGGCGTTCACCGTCGGCCGCCTCGATGCGGAAAAGACCAGCGAGCTGGTCCGCAGGATCGGCAAGCAGATCGGCGCCGGGAAGGTGGAGCACGAGGAGGGCATCGCGAAAGTGAGCATCGTGGGCGTCGGGATGCGCAACCACGCGGGCGTCGCGGCCAAGATGTTCCAGGTGCTCGCGGACGAGGGCGTGAACATCCGCGTGATCAGCACTTCGGAGATCAAGATCTCGTGCCTGATCGACGAGAAGTATGCCGAGCTGGCGGTCCGGGCGCTACACACCGCGTTCGGGCTCGACAAGAGCGACACCGCCAAGAGCTGACCATGGTCATCGAGTGCAGCCGCTGCCACGCCGTCTTTTCCCTCCAGGAGGGGGCGGTTGCGGCTGCCGAAGCTCCGTTCAGCGTCGAGTGCGGCCGTTGCCACGCCGTCTTCGAGGTGGCGGCGCCGCAGGCGGCTGCCGCGTCTCCGGCACCCGATGTGCCCGTTGCGCCCGCCGTCGTCGCCGTCGACCCGCCGGAGCTTCCACTCGTGCAGACCGGAGTCGCGGAGCCAGAGGCGCCGGGGCCGATCACTTCGGTTGCCGCCGATCGCGCGTCGCGCGCACGCTGGCCGGTGCTGCTCGGGATTCTTGCCCTCGCGAGCGTCGCCGGAATCGCGCTGCACCGCCGCGAGCGGGTTCGCGAGCTCGACGAGAAGGTGCGGCAGGGTCGAGAGAAGATGTTCCTCGACGATACCCGGAGCCTCGAGGACGCCACCAGGCTGTTCACCGAAGCAGCGCGCAGCGCGCCTGGTCGCGCCTTGCCGGAGGCGGAGCGGGCATTCTCGCTGCTGCTGCGGGCCGCGGCGCACAAGGATCTCTACGAGCGCGTTCCCGCGCCCGAGCGGGACGAGGAGGGCCGCGCGGCGGCGCGGCTGCTGCAACAGGGCGCCGCGGCGGCGCGGCAGGCATTCGCGGAGGACAAGGACGACGTTGCCGCGCTCCGCGCGATGGCGTTTGCTGAAGCGATTGCCGGAACCGCGGACCGGGCGGTCGCGCACGCCGATCAGGCCGAACGCGCGGCGCCGCGCGATGCTTGGGTGTTGTACGCCAAGGCCGCGGCTGCGAAAGCAAACCGCGCCCACGAGAAGGCCGTTCAGGGCCTCTCCGAAGCGCGTCAGATCGAGCCGAGGTTGCTCCGTGCCGACGTGGACCTCGCGGACATCTCGCTCGACCGCGGCGATCCCGCCGGCGCCCGGCAGCTCCTGGAGAGGGTCCTGAGGCGCAACCCGCAGCACGAGCGCGCGCGACGTATCTTGTCGCTGATTCCTCCTGAGGCTGGGTATCGGCCGCCACAGGGTGGGAACTGAAGTTCCCATCAGGGAAGTGTGTCGGTATCCGGGGCAGTCGCGTGCCTGCGGCGCCGCCGCCGAGGCACGGCGATTGCTGCGGACTGGCGCATGCTCGCCGTCGTGTTCTGGGTCGCAGTCGGATGCGTCCTGCACACCTACGTGATCTATCCGCTGCTACTCGTCGCGCTCGATGCGATCGCGCAGGCGCGCGGCGCCTGGGGGTACCTGGGCGGAAATGAGCGTCGCCGTCCGCCCGCCCAGATTGGCCTGCCCAGCGTCTCCGTCCTGATCGCGGCCTTCAACGAGCAGGATTGCATCGCGCGGCGAGTCGAGAACCTGCTCGCCCAGGACTATCCGCCGGACAAGCTGGAGATCCTGATCGGCTCCGACGCCTCGACCGACGAGACCGACGCCATCGTCCAGCGGTACGGGGCGCGCGGGGTGAAGCTCTCGCGCGCAGAGCGCTGCGGCAAGGCCGGAGTCCTCAGCCGGCTGGTGGCGCTCGCCAAGGGCGACGTCCTGGTGATGACGGACGCGAATACCGAGTTCGAGCGCGACGCCATCCGGCATCTCGTACAACCATTGCGCGACGACGAGGTGGGCCTGGTCTGCGGGCGGCTGCGGCTGCACTCTCCGGCGGGCGCCCCTGTCACGGAAGGCGCCTACTGGAAGCTCGAGAGCCTGCTCAAGCTGTACGAGTCGCGGCGCGGCTGCGTGATGGGGGCCAACGGAGGAATCTACGCCGTCCGCAAGGATCTCTTTCCGCCGCTGCCGGCAGGGACCGTCGTCGACGACTTCGTCGCCGCGTTGCGGGTCCTGGCGGCAGGCTCCAAGGTGGCCTACGAGCCCGAGGCGGTCGCGCACGAAGAGACTGCTCCCGATCACGTCGGCGAGTACCGGCGGCGTGTCCGCATCGCGGCGGGCGGCTTCCGGGCGCTCTCGCAGCATCGGGACCTGCTCTCGCCGCGCCATGGGTTCACCGCGTTTGCGCTCTGGTCGCACAAGGTGCTCCGCTGGTTCGTGCCGCACGCCCTGGTGGTGGCCTTCGTCGCCAACCTGTTCCTGGCGCGGGCGGGCACCTTCTACTCGCTCGCCCTGCTCACGCAGTGCACCGCGTACGCGCTCGCCGCGCTCAGCCTCCTGGGGATGACGCCGCGGCACGTGCGGGCCGTCGCCGATGCGGCCGCTCATTTCGTCGAGATGAATGCCGCGCTGCTGGTGGGATTCGTCAAATACAGCCGGGGCGCCCAGGGGCAGACCTGGATGCGGACGGACCGCCCGGCGCGGGCAGCGTAGCCGCAGCGCGCCAGGAGGCTTGGCGGCTACTGGCTTTGCCTGTACCACGTAAAAGAGCCCGCCAGTCTCACCCTGGCGGGCCAATTGGTGACCCCAACGGGATTCGAACCCATGTTTGAGGCGTGAGAGGCCTCCGTCCTAGGCCGCTAGACGATGGGGCCGCCTTTCCTTTGCCGCTCCCGCGACTCTGACCCACAGGGTACTACACCCTCAATGGTTGGGGGACCAGGATTCGAACCTGGATAGTAGGAGTCAGAGTCCTACGTCCTGCCGTTAGACGATCCCCCAGCGAACGGGGACGCGCTAACTACAAAAGCACCCCCGCGCTGTCAAGGCGACTTGCCTTTCGCCGGCGGCTGCGGCGGCGCCTGCGCAGGCGGCAGGATGTACACGCGCACTTCACCGCGTCCGGCCTCGTACAGATTGACGCCTTCCCACTCGCCCTTCTCGGAGTTCTCGATGTGCATCGCGCGGACTGCCGTCTGGCTGTGCAGCGTTCGTCTCGTGTACTTCCCCGGCGGATATGCGCGCCGGTAGAACTTCACCGCCTCGTCCCAGGGCTGCGGCAGGCGGTACCGGTCGTCGTCGATCTTCACCGCCCCGTCGGGAAGGATGAAGCCGCGCGCCTTGAACCCTTCTGCCGCAACCGCCGCCGTGGCGGCGAGCAGCACCGCGAACACCACTCTCATCGGGTCTTCTCCAGCGCGGCATCGATGCGCCGCAGCGTCCGCTCCTTGCCGAGCAGCGCGATGGTCTCGAACAGCGGAGGGCTGACGGTGGTCCCGGTCACCGCTACGCGCACCGGTTGCGCGACCTTGCCGAGGCCGAGGCCGCGCTGCTCGGCCAGGGCGCGAAAGGCGTGCTCCATGGCCTGCGGTCCCTGGGGGAAGGTCCGGTCGATCAGCGTCCGCGCCTCGACGAGCAATGGCCTGGCCTCCTGGGTCAACTGTTTCGCCACCGCCTTGTCGTCGTATGCGGGAAGCTCCGCGGTCATATACGCGCGCCAGGCATCGCGGATCTCGTTCAGGTTCCGCGCCCGCTCCTGCATCAGGGCGGCGAACTGCGCCGAGACGCCGGTCTGCTTCGCGATCTCCTCCGCTGGCGTCATCTTGATCCACTGCTGGTTCAGCCATTCCAGCTTCTGCGGGTTGAACACTCCGGCGTTGGCGCCCACATGCTCCCAGTCGAACTTCTCGATCAGCTCGGGAATGGTGAAGATCTCCTGATCGCCGTGCGACCAGCCGAGGCGCGCGAGGTAGTTCACCAGCGCGCCCGGCAGGTAACCATCGTCGCGATACTGCAGGACGTTGACTGCGCCGTGCCGCTTGGAGAGCCGCTGCTTGTCGGCGCCGAGGATCATCGGCAGGTGCGCGAACTGCGGCACCGGGTACCGCAGCGCCTGGTACATGAGGATCTGCCGCGGCGTGTTCACGACGTGGTCGTCGCCGCGGGCGACCATGCTGATCTCCATCTCGATGTCGTCGACCACGGCGCCGAAGTTGTAGAGCGGCACTCCGTCGGCTCTGAGGATGACCTCGTCCTGCAGCTCCTTGTGCTGGGTGGTGATCTCGCCCTTGACCAGGTCCGTGAACGTCGTGGCTCCCTCGTCAGGCATGCGGAACCGCACCACCGAGCCCGGCGTCCCGCGCGGCAGATTCTTGTCGCGGCAGGTGCCCGGGTACTTGAAGCCCCGCTTCTCGCGCGCCGCCTGCTCGCGGAGCCGATCCAGCTCCTCCTTCGTGCAGTCGCAGCGGTACGCCTTGCCCTTCGCGATCAAGTCTTCCGCGTGCTTGTCGTAGGTGGCGAGCCGCTGCATCTGGAAGTACGGCGCGTGCGGGCCTCCCACGATCGGACCCTCGTCCCAATCGAGGCCCAACCACTTCATCCCGTCGATGATGGCCTGCTCGCTCTCCTGCGTGCTGCGCGACTGGTCCGTGTCCTCCACGCGCAGGACGAACACGCCCTTGTTCTTCCGCGCCCACAGCCAGTTGAACAGGGCGGTGCGCGCCCCGCCGATGTGCAGGTACCCGGTCGGCGAGGGTGCGAAGCGGACGCGAACCATGGGGGCAGCCGAGATAGCAGAAGTTATAGTGCGCCGCCATGCTCCTGCTCGCGCTGTTGCTCGCGTTCCCCGCGGTATCGCCCCGCGGCGCCGTCGCCGCGGCCCACCCGCTTGCCGCCGAGGCGGGCGCATCCATGCTGCGCCGCGGCGGCAACGCGGCGGACGCGGCCATCGCCGCGGCCTTCGCGCTCAGCGTCGTCGAGCCGCAGAGCTCGGGACTCGGCGGGGGCGGATTCGCGCTGATCTACACGGCGCGGACGAGACAGGTGCACGTGCTCGACTTCCGCGAAGTGGGCCCGCGCGCTGCGCGGCCGGACATGTACGTGCAGAACGGAGAGGCGCGGCAGGACCTCGCCAACGCCGGCCCGCTCAGCGTCGCCGTTCCCGCAGCGGTGAAGGGATACGCCGAGTTGCTCAAGCGCTTCGGAAAGAAACCGCTCGCGCAGGTCGTCAGCCCCGCCGAGCAGATCGCGCTCCGCGGGTTCCAGGTGAACGTCCAGTTCGTGCGCGCTTCCGAGTGGCGTCTGGAATGCCTCGCCGCCGATCCGGAGGCGGCGCGGATCTTCTTGCGCCGGGGAGACGACGGCGAATATGAGGCGAAGCAGCCCGGAGACAAGCTCATCCAGCCGGATCTCGCGCGCACCCTGCACGCCATCGGAGAGCGGGGTCCCGACGCGTTCTACAAGGGACGAATCGCGAAGAGCATCGTCGACACCCTCGCCGCGCGCGGCGGAGTGCTCGCGCCCGACGACCTGTCGCGGGTCCAGGTTCGCGAGCGGCAGCCGATCGAGTCGACGTATCGCGGTTACCGCATCGTCAGCATGCCGCTGCCTTCGAGCGGCGGATTCATCGTCTCCGCGCTGCTCAACGTGCTCGAGCGCGAGCAGCCCAGGGCGGGAGGCTATCGGCCGGACCGCTTCCTGCACGCGATGATCGAGGCCGAGAAACGGCTCTATGCCGTGCGGCAGAGGCTGGGCGACCCCGACTTCAATCCTGGTGTCGAGGAGCGGGTGCGGCGGATGGTCGCCAAGGACTTCGCCGGAGATCTCGCGCGGCAGATCGGCGAGCAGGCGACGCCGACGGCCCAGGTCGTGGTCCAGCAGGAGCATGGAACGACCCATGTCTCGGCCGTGGACGAAGAAGGAAATGCGGTCGCGCTCAACACCACCGTGAACGACGCCTTCGGCTCCTGCGTCGTTCCCAAGGGGACGGGTTTCCTCCTCAACGACGAGATGGACGACTTCGCCGTCGCCGCCGGTGTTCCCAACGCGTACGGCGTCCGAGGCGACGTGGAGAACGCGCCGGGCCCGGGGAAGGTGCCGCTCTCGTCCATGGCGCCGACGTTCGTCTTCGCTCCCGACGGCGCGCTGCTGCTCGCCATCGGCTCTTCAGGCGGAGCGTCGATTCCGACCACGGTCGTGCAGGCCATCGTGCACGTGATCGACGACGGCATGCCGGTCGATCGCGCCATCGCTCAGCCGCGCCTGCACCACAATCTCTACCCCGACCTCGTCCGCGTCGAGCCCAGCGGGCTGGAGGCCGCCACTGCGCGAGCCCTGGAGCAGCGCGGACACAAGTTGCAGTTCGGCGGCGAGCCTTTCCAGGATCACGGTCCCGGCTTCTTCGACACGCTGTGGGGAAAAGCCTGCGGGATACAGATCGACGCCGACACGCGCTGGCGCGTCGCCGCCTGCGACGTTCGCAACGACGGTGGCGGCGCGATTCCGTAGTACCCTCGCTTGATGCTGCTCGCGCTGCTCATCGCTGCGACGGTCCAGGGACCGTTCGACATCGAGTCGTTGACCGCATCGGCGGACGCGGTCGTGTACGGGCGCGTGATCCGGCGGACCAGCGCGTGGACGAAGGGGGGCGGACAGATCTTCACCGCCGTCGTCCTTCATTCCATCGAGGCATGGAAGGGCACGCCGGCAGGGGAGGTGACTGTCCTCGTGCCTGGCGGCGAAGTCGGCGATCTCTCCCAGACGGTGCAGGGCGCCGCCGCCTTTCGTGACGGCGAGGAAGTGGTGGTGTTTCTGCACCGACGCGCGCCCGGAACGTACGGCGTCGAGGGCATGGCGCTGGGAAAGTTCGCTGTCGGAGCGCCGGCGGATCTGCCGAAGCGCGCCATGCGCGATCGGCACGGGCTGACCTGTCTACGCTGTGCGCCCGCCGAACAGGACGATCTCTCGCTCGACGAGCTGCGCGCCCGCGTCCTGCGGAGCGCCCGGCGGTGAAGCGTGTCGCGGTCGTTCTCCTCTTCTGCGCCTTGCCCGCGCGCGCATGGGTGCGCACGAAAACGAACGGCACCGGCCTGTGTGTGTGGTGGCAGAGCCGCGGCCACGGCTTCCAGATCGACTCGCAGGGCACCCCGGATGCGCCCACCGCCGACACCTTCGCCGCCATTCGCAGCAGCCTCGCGACCTGGGCGGCGGTCTCCTGCACCGATCTCGCGTTCCCCGAGGAGTCTCTCTCCACCTCTGCGCAAAACCGGCTCGTCGGCTACTTCCAGGGGAGCACGAACCACAATCTGGTGCTGTGGCGGACGCGCGCGTGCCGCGACGTCGTTCCCGCCAACGACCCCTGCCTGACCCAAGGCGGATGCTCGAACGCCTACGACTGCTGGGATGACAGTCACGGCGATAGCGTCATCGCTACCACGACCACCACCGCCAACCGTCTCACCGGCCAGATCCTCGACACCGACATCGAGCTGAACGACGCGCCCTCCAGCGCCGGAACGAAATTCACCTTCAGCGTCGTCGACGTCCTCCCTTGCCCGACCGCGTCCGGGACGGGCTGCATCGACGTCCAGAACACGGTCACGCACGAGGCCGGCCACACGCTCGGACTCGATCACTCGCTGGACCCGAATGCGACGATGTACGCCAATGCGCCGCCCGGGGAGACGAGCAAACGTCGCCTGGGAACGGACGACATCGCCGGCATCTGCGCCATCTACCCGAAAGGACAGCCGACGGTGACCTGCCTTGCGCCGGAATCGTCCTCGGGCTGCGGCTGCTCGCAGGCTCAGACCGGACCGGGCGCCGCGCTGGGCGCGCTCGCGCTCCTGCTCCAGATCAGACGCCGATCGAGAAGAAGGCCCCAGCTCGCCATCAGCGCCAGGACGAAGCCAGCGACGGCGATCCGCTTCCAGAGCGGCAGCGAGAACTGAAACCAGAGCAGCAGGAAGGTCGCGACGATTCCGATCACCAGCGTCGTGGCAAGCCACGCCAACTGACGTCCCGTGAGCTCGGCCGCGTGCTTCCGCTGCTCGGCGCGGGTGATCTCCGGCGCGGGCGGATGGCCCCATTCGGGACCCCGGAAGAGCGCACGCAGGCGGTCGAGCCCGCGCATCGTCCGGGCTCGCCGGCCGATCTCGAGGAAATGGTATACCTGCGCCTTGAGCGGGTCGAAGCTCCGGAGCGGCTTCACCAGCCCGTAGACGGGTTGCTCGCGCTCCTCGACGTACGTGCCGAACAGGCGATCCCAGATGCAGAGCGTCGCCGCGTAGTTGCGGTCGAGGTATCGGGGATTGATCGCGTGGTGCACGCGATGCTGCGACGGCGTGTTGAAGATCCACTCGTACCAGCCGAGCCTTCCCACCAGCTCGGTATGGATCCAGAACTGGTACAGGGTGCTCAGCGAGTCAACGACGAGGAAGGTCGCCGGCGGGATGCCGATCAGCGCCAGGGGAAGGTGCAGCGGCCAGATGGTCCAGACCGAGAGCACGGCCTGCCGCAGGGCGACGGCGAAGTTGTAATCCTCGCTCTGGTGGTGCACGGCGTGGACCGCCCAGAGCAGGTTCACCCGGTGCGAGAGGCGGTGCCACCAGTAGTAGACGAGGTCGACCGCCACGAAGGCGATCACCCATGGCCAAGGGGAGCCCTCGCGAAAGGTGAACAGGCGGTGCTGGTACAACCAGACGTAACCGCCCGTGATCACGGCGACTTCGAAGACCAGCAGGATCTGCTGCGTCATGCCGCAAGAGAGGTCGGCGACGACGTCCGCGAACCGGTAGAGCTTGAGCCCGCGGCGCTTTGCCGCCCACAGCTCGACGCCGATGAGCAGGAAGAAGAACGGGATCGCCAGCGCAATCAGGTTCGGCATACGGCGCCCTACTCGGGAGGATCTTCCTCCAGATCCTCGTCGTCGTCCGGTTCCGCGAGGGGGGAGGGCGCCGTCTTGACACTGGGAAGGTCGTCCAGCTTCTTCACCGATAACCGCCTGTCATCCTCGCGCGCGCTGAGGGCGAGATGGCCCTGCGCATCCACTTCGAACGTAACCATGACGCGCGGCTCCGCAGCCCGGGCCGGGGACACACCGTCCACTTCCCACCATGCCTCGGACTTGAGGTTCGCCGCCGTCCGTCCGGCGCCGCGCAGCACATGCACCAGCAGCCGCTTTTCGTTGTCCTTCGCGGTGGTGAAGCTCTCCGTAGCGCTGGTGGGGATCTCGCTGCCCTGCGAGAAGAGCTGCGACGCCGATCCTCCCGGCTGCTCGACGGAGATGGCTTCGCCGAGCGAAGGCGGCCGAGCCTGACGCTTGCACGCGACCACGAGCAGGATGGCGAGTAGCGCTCTTCTCATTGCTTCAACGCCTCTCCGAGCGCCTCGCCGAGCAGCCGGATCGCGTCGTCGATCTGCCCTTTGTTGACCACCATCGGCGGCGCGATGCGCAGCGCGTTCCCGTACAGGCCTCCTTTTCCGATCAGAAGACCGCGCTTGCGCGTCGCCTCCATCAGCCGGTTCGTCCCCTGCGGGTCGGGCTCCTTCGTACCGCGATCCTTCACCAGCTCGATCGCCTGCATCAGCCCCATCCCGCGGACCTCGCCGATGCCCTGGAAGCGCTGCTGCAGCGACTCGAGCCCTTCCCGCAGCGCCTTGCCCATCATCTGCGCATTGAAGAGCAGCTTCTCCTCCTCGATGATCTTGAGGGTCGCGCCAGCGGCCGCCATGCTGATCGGGCTGGCGCCGAACGTCGAGATGTTCGCGAACGTGCCCTTGTCGGCCACCGCAGCTTTCGCCATCGTCAAGCCGATCGGCTGCCCATTGGCCATGCCCTTGGCGCTGGTGAGGATGTCGGGCTCGACGCCGTACTGTTCGACGCCCCACCACTTGCCGCCCGTGCGGCCCCACGCGGTCTGCACCTCGTCGGCGATGAACAGGCCGCCCGCATTGCGCGCGATCGGCACGGCGATCTCGAAGTACTCCTTCGGCGGCGTGATGAATCCGCCGACGCCCATGATCGGCTCCGCCATGAAGGCGGCGATCTCGCCGTCGGTCGTGGTCTCGATGAGGGACTTGAGATCTTTTGCGCAGGCGACGCCGCAATCGGGGTACTTCAGGCCGAAGTCGCAGCGATAGCAGTACGGCGCATGGGCGAAGCGGATGCCGGACACCTCGCTCTGCGTGCGGGGCCGGTAGTGCTTGTTGCCCATCATGCTCAGCGCCAAGGTCCCGCGGCCCGCATAATTGTGGCGGAGGACGACCAGTTCGTGACGTCCCGTCGCCTCCTTCGCCAGCGCCACGGCGGTCTCGTTCGCCTCGGTGCCGGAGTTGGTGAAGAAGACCTTCGCCTGCTCCTTCATCGGCTTCAGCTGCACGAGCTTCTCGGCCAGCTGCAGCTGCGGCACCGTGGGATAGAGCGTCGAGACGTGCACCAGCTTGCGCTGCTGCGCGATGGCGGCCTCGGTCACCGCCGGATGGCAGTGACCCACGCTGACCGTGAGGATGCCGGCGAAGAAGTCGAGGTACTCGCGCCCTTCCACGTCCTTGACGAACATTCCCCGGCCGGACTCCAGCGGCAGCGCCTCCTCGTAATAGGTGCCGACGTTGGGGAACAGCAGCTCCTTCTGCTTGCGGCGGATCGTTTCTGCGAGGTTCTCAGCCATTCTCGGTCGCCTCGGGAAAGAGGTCGGCCGAGAATAGCATCTCGATACCGGCGGAGGCGGCGAAACGGAGGGGGCCGCTCGGGCGCCCTCCGTCCGCGGACGTGATCGCTACCGATGGCCTATGGTGGCGCCGAGCGTAACCCTGGCCTGCCCGTTCGGGAGGCCGACGTTGTCGGTGAAGATATCTTCGTCGTGAATCACCCCGTTCGCCGGCGCGTAGGGGTCGACGTTCCGCGTATCGGACCAGATGGGATGTGCGTCGGTTCCCTTGTTGATCGTCAGCCCGCTGTAGTCGCCATTGAAGCCCGTCTGGGCGCCGTCCGGTGGAGCAAAGACGGGTGAGACCACCTTGAAGTCATATGGCGTTTGCGCGCCGGTGCCTCCAGCGAGCACGTAGTCCGAATTGCCGAGGCCAACTCCCGCGCTGCAGGCGGTGGGATCGCCGCCCTGGTTCGGATTGCAAGTGAGGAATCCGCCTGTCGGCGTCGTGTTCTCGTTCGGGACGCGCTCGGTCCGGTAGTAGCTGACGCCGACGCGGTCGTTGAAACCATTTGCGGTCAGCGCTTTGTCTACGGCCGGGAAGTAGTGATCGAGACCGCGGTCGGGGTTCACCGTGCCCGCCTCGTGCCAGGTGAGCCCGCTGTCCGTCGAGATGGAAAGCTGGATATCGTACTCCTGGTTCCGGTAGTCCTGCCACACCGCATACAGATGGCCATTCTCGGTATTCCGGCTGATCCGCGGGAAGTCGTTCGTCCGGATATACGCCCCAGGGATGCACTCCTCTGGCCCGCGCCCGAAGTCGCATTGCGGCTCGCCGGTGATGATGTCGTTGCCGACCTTCGCCGGCTCCACGCAATTGAGATGGGCGGTCCCTGTCGCCGAGTTGCCGGTTGGATGGCAGTGCACGCCGAGCTGCTGGCCGTTCGGGTTTCCGGCAGGCGTGTTCCCGTTGTTGAAGATTACTTCCAGATCGCCATTCGGGAGGACGATCGGATCGGAACCCTGGTTGAAGTCGCACTTGTGCTCACCGAGCGTCGGATCGAAGAAGTTGCCGAAGAAGCAGAGCGTATCCGAGCTGCCGCTGATGTCCTCCGGAGTAGAGAAGTGGCGGCCGCCGTCCGTCGACATCGATCCGAAGATTGGCGACTGCTGATAGCTGCCGCTCTGGTCGAACCTGAACACGGTCCAGGTCACGTACACGTTTCCCTTGTTGGGGCTGACGCCGTTCGGATCCCGGTCCGCTGCGATGAAGTTCTTGTCGTGGAACACGAGGCCGTTGTTGTCCTCGGCGACCATCCACTGGCGGAACGTGACGTTGAAGAAGAACGATCCGTGCGCCCCCGGCGGCGACTGGGTGACGAACAGCGCGCTGGCGTTGCTGAGTATATCGAAGACGACGCAGCTGAAGTAGCCGCGACCGAAGGCGTCGATCGCCACCGCAGGGTCGCTGGCGGCGTCGTACGTATGTTCCGTTCCCGGACCGCCGCCAATGGTGTGGCGGTTGGGATCGGAGGCAGTGGGCTCCTGGCTAAACGGCTCGTTCAGCTTCTGGCGGAACGGCGGCAGCAGGTCGCCCCAGTGCTTGCCGTTGTCGGTCGACCAGTCGATGCCGCACTGGTTGAATCCCACCCGGCTGTCGTTCTGGCCCGCAAGCAGTTCGTTGGGATCGAGCGGGTTGAAGGTGATCGTCTCCTCCGCCTGGCGGCGGAAGCTGCAGTCCTGGTTGACTCGCTTGTTCCCGTTGCTGTCCCGGCCTGGGCACCCGAGAGATCCGGGGCCTGAGCCGAGGTCGGCGGTGGGCAGGTCCTGTCCCGTGCCGGCCGCGTCGGCCGCCTCCTCCCGATCGTCGCCAGCCGAGATGCCCAGCGCCTGCTGGGCGGCGACCACCGTGCCCGCGGACAGGAAGGGCAGGGTACGCGTCACCGTCACCTCCTGGCCGTCCTTCTGCACCTTCATCTTCAGCACGGCGGCCTTCAGCTGTCCTCTCGCGGCCCGCTTCGCGATGCCATCCTCGCCCGACGCGCGCGCCAACACGGCCCAGCCGAGCGCCGTTGCGCCTGCAGCGAGCAGTCCTACTACGGTGATTCTTCCTCGAATGCGCATGTTCCCTCTCCCTTGCCTGGCGGCCGTCGTGGGTCGCGTCAGGGCAGACCGTCCATGGTCCCGATGGGGACGACGGATCAAGCCGCTGCATCGATGAGTGTCGACTGGCGCTGCGATGCCGGGCGCCCGACGGCGCCACAAAAGAGGATTGAACCGCCCGCGCCGTTGGCGCATCTTCCGGCCCGGGGACTCCCTTGGATCCCCGCGCTGCAGCGAACGGATTCCGACCACACCGCGAGGTTTGCGATGCAGCTGAACGTGAACGGGACGGCCCACCAGGTCGATGCGCCCGACGACATGCCTCTTCTCTGGGTGTTGCGAGAGGTGCTCGGCCTCACCGGAACCAAGTACGGATGCGGGATGGCCCAGTGCGGGGCCTGTACCGTGCACCTCGAAGGCCAGGCCGTGCGGTCCTGCGTGCTGCCGGTTTCGGCGGTCGGCAACCGCATGGTGACCACCATCGAGGGACTTTCGCCGGATGGCGCGCATCCCGTGCAGAAGGCCTGGGTGGATCAGGACGTGGTGCAATGCGGCTATTGCCAGCCAGGGCAGATCATGTCCGCGGCGGCGCTCCTGGCGCAGAACCCGGATCCGAGTGACGAGGAGATCGACGTCGCGATGGCGGGCAACATCTGCCGCTGCGGGACGTACCAGCGCATCCGCGAGGCGGTGCACCGCGCGGCTGCGAAGAGGAGGGCCGAGCGATGACCAACCTGACAAGGCGCGCGCTGCTGCAGAAGTCGCTCCTGTCCGGGGCTGGCCTGTTCGTCGCCTTCCACGTCCCGCGCAAGCTGGGGGCCGTGCCGCAGGCGGCGGCGAAGCAATTGCCCGATCCCAACGCGTTCGTGCGCGTCGCTCCCGACGGATCGGTGACGGTGCTGCTCGCCCATTCCGAGATGGGTCAGGGGATCTGGACCAGCCTCGCCATGCTCGTCGCCGAGGAGCTCGACTGCGATTGGTCGAAGATCCGCGTCGAGCATGCTCCGGCCGCACCGGTCTACGCGCATCCGGCCTTCGGGATGCAGATGACCGGCGGCTCGACAAGCACCTCGTCGGAGTTCGACCGCTACCGCCAGGCGGGCGCGCTGGCGAGGGCGATGCTCGTACGCGCCGCGGCCGCGAACTGGAAGATGGACGCGAAGAAGCTGCGCACGGAGAACGGGTTCGTGCTGCGCGGCAAGGAGAAGCTCTCCTACGGCGAGCTTGCGGTGGCCGCGCAGGGCCAGACGCCGCCCCAGTCCTTCAAGCTCAAGAATCGCAAGGACTGGAAGATCCTCGGCAAGCCCACGCGTCGCCTCGATTCGCCGGAGAAGGTCATCGGGAAGGCCGGGTTCGGGATCGACGTCCGCTTCCCTGGGCTGCGGACCGCGCTCGTCGCGCGCTCGCCCGTGTTCGGCGGCACCGTCAAGTCGTTCGATCCGGCCAAGGCGCGCGCCGTCAAGGGCGTCGAACAGGTCGTCCAGGTTCCCTCGGGTGTCGCGGTGGTCGCGAGCAACTTCTGGAGCGCGAAGCTCGGCCGCGACGCGCTCCAGGTCGATTGGGACCTCGGGCCCGGCGCGTCGCTCGACAGCGCGAAGCTGCTCGAGGACTACCGCGCGCAGGCGCAGACGAAAGGCGCCGTCGCCACGGAAAAGGGCGACGCGGACGCCGCGCTCTCCGGCGCGGCGAAGAAGGTCATCGCCGAGTACGACGTCCCCTACCTCGCCCACGCCACCATGGAGCCAATGAACTGCGCGGTGAAGCTGGAGGGAGACCGCTGCGAGATCTGGACCGGCACCCAGTTCCAGACCATGGATCAGATGACGGCCGCGAAGATCGCGGGCATCCCGCAGCAGAACGTCTCGATCCATACGCAGTTCCTCGGCGGCGGATTCGGTCGGCGTGCGACGCCGTCCTCGGACTTCGTCGCTGAGGCGGTGCACGTCGCCAAGGTGGCCAAGGTCCCCGTGAAGGTCGTCTGGACCCGCGAGGACGACATCCAGGGAGGCTACTACCGGCCGCTGTTCCTCCACCGCATCGAGGCCGGCCTGGATTCGCAGGGCCGTCCGGTCGGCTGGAGGCACAGCATCGTCGGCCAGTCGATCCTCACGGGAACGCCGTTCGAGCAGTTCATGGTGAAGAACGGCATCGACGCCACCTCCGTCGAGGGCGTCGTCGACTCGCCGTATCTCGAGGCCATCCGCGATCGCCGCGTCGTGGTCCACTCCCCGCGCCTGCCCGTCCCTGTCCTCTGGTGGCGGTCCGTCGGGAACACGCACACCGCCTTCGCGATGGAGAGCGCGATCGACGAGCTGGCCTGGGCCGCCGGACGCGATCCGCTCGAATTCCGCTCCATGCTGCTCGCCGACAAGCCTCGCCACCTGCGCGCCTTGAAAGCGGCCGCGAAGAAGGCCGGCTGGGGGACGCCGCCGTCCAAGGGTCGCGCGCGCGGGCTCGCCGTCCACGAGTCGTTCGGCAGCATCGTCGCGCAGGTGGCCGAAGTCTCCGTGGACAAGGACAAGGAGATCCACGTGCACAAGGTGAGCTGCGCGGTGGATTGCGGGACGGCCATCAATCCGCTGGGCATCGAGGCGCAGGTCCAGGGCGCGATGGCCTTCGGGCTCGCGGCGGTCCTGCACAGCGAGGTGACGCTGAAGGCGGGCCGCGTGGAGCAGAGCAATTTCCACGACTACCTCGTCCTGCGCATGCCGGAGATGCCCGACGTCTCGGTGCAGGTCCTCGAGAGCGACGCGAAGATGGGAGGCATCGGAGAGCCCGCGGCGGCGCCGATCTCCGCGGCGGTCGCCAACGCGGTGTACGCACTGACCCGGCAGCGGCTGCGATCGCTGCCGCTTCGGCTGGCGTGAGTCGTCGATGAGAGCGCCCATTTTCTACATCGCCGGCTTCGCAGCGATCTCGTGCTCGCACGCACCCGCCCCGGCCCCGGCGTCCGGGGCACCCTCTGCCGCCAGCGATCCCATCGCGTCGTTCGAGACGATCCGCGCCGTCCTGCAGAGCCCGCGCTGCGTGAATTGCCATCCCAACGGCGATCAGCCCACGCAGGGCGACGACAGCCACATCCATCAGCAATCGGTCCAGCGCGGTCCTTCCGGCCGCGGAGCTGTGGGCCTCGCCTGCTCCACCTGCCACGGGAAGGCGAACCCGCCCGACAGCTACGGCGCGCACATGCCGCCGGGCGTCTCGACGGAATGGCGCCTGCCTCCGCCCGAGCACAGGATGGTGTTCGCCGGGCGCAGCTCCCGCGAGCTCTGCCTGCAGCTCAAGGATCGCCGGCAGAATGGCGGACTCGACATGGCCGGCCTCACGCATCACATGGCGGACGATGCTCTGACCCGATGGGGCTGGTCGCCAGGATATGGTCGGAAGCCGGTGCCCGTTTCCCACGACGAGTTCGTTCGCGCGTTCAAGGCCTGGGCCGGCGCGGGCGCGCCTTGTCCGGCGGAACGCGTCGCGCGCGACCGCTGACTCCGGGCTTCAGGGCGGAACGATGCGCGATCCGTCGCGGCGGAAGCAGGACGATCCGCTCAGCAGGACGCCGCCCACCCAGCGATCCGTCGCGCGCGTCCGGTAGTCGAGCTTGCCGCCCAGGCATTCGGTGCGCGCGGGCTCATCGAACATTCCCGCCTCGTGCAGCTCCGTCACCACCCGCGCAAAGAAGAGGTCGGTGATCCAGGGGACGGGCTCGCGGGCCTGCACCCGGGGGAACGATCCCTCTTCCTCGAGGACCGTCCGCTCGGTACGCGACAGTCCGCTGCCCACCTCCGGAAGCTCCTCGATGAGGCGGCGAAGAGCCGGGCCCATCTGCGGCGGAAGACCGGCAACGTCGAGCGCCTGCAGGCCTCGTGGATCGGGCGCTGCGACCGCCTCCCAGGCCCTGCGCGCTTGCGCGCGGTCGTAGCGTTTGCGGGTGTCGAGCAGCGCAGCGAAGTCTTTCTGTTCTGGCACAGGCTCCCGGGTGACGACGGCTGACGCCTCGATCAGCACGAGGTGGTGGAGGAGGGCGAGCTGGCAGGTCAGGTCGGCCTCGAACCAGAGCACGGTTTCCCCCGCGGGAGTGCGGAGCGCCGCGTCCCATCGTTCGAGCTGCGCGCTCACCTGCTCCAATTCGCCCGCGCCGTTCGTCGCCAGCCATTCGGCCCGAAGCTCGCGAAAGGCGGCCGTTCCGGGCTCGCCGCGGACCGGGCCCTGATCGAGCACGTCGGACCAGGCGATGACCTCGCCCTGCAAACCGGCCGCGCGCAGCACGGAGAGAGCATGATCACCATTCGCGACGTGCAGCATGCCGGGAGGGTACAGCGCGCGCACCCCGCGCGCGAGCCGCCCCGGTGACACCGCAGACCGCCGGGGATTGCCAATCTCGCGCGTTTGCGGGACAGTCATTGCCGCACCTCAGCCGAAGCTGCTCCTACCGGCATATCCAAGCACTGGAGGGCCGAGATGGCCCGAAAGAACCCGACACTTCCGGCGAAGCCCTCTGGGCGCTCCGCGTCCGATGCGCGCGCCGATCTGGTGGCCCGAGCGGCCCGCAACGCGGAGGGCGCGACGATGTGTCGCTCCGATCCGCTGGCGGACGCGCAGGCTGCGCGCGCCGTAGTGCAGGCAGTCGGGGAGCACTCGAAGGAGCTGTCCCGGCGGGGCCTGAACGGCGCCTACTGCGAGGCAGCGTTGGACCTTGCCCGCGAGATCGAGGACCACCTGCAGGCAATGCCCGCCGCCGCGGTGAGCGCGCGCGGACGGTCGCAGGAAGCGGCCGATCTCCTCGCCGACGCGGCCACCACCGCGCAGGCGCTGCGCACCGCGGTGCTCCGTGTGACGAGGAGCGCGGATGGCCGGCGCGTCGCGCGCGATTTCGGGCTCGGCGATCCGCTCTCGGCGCGGCAGCCCGCGCAGGTCGCGCGCGCCCTCACGCGGATCCTCGCGGCGCTGGAGGCGCACCGCGAGGTGCGCGACGACATCGGCGTCCTCCCCGAGGACGTGCAGACGATGCAGGACCTGGTCCGCGACCTGGCCGAGATCGCCGGAGCGCCGGCCACCGTCGCCGACGAGCACGCGCAGCTCCTCGAGGCACAGGGGGCGCTGCGGGTCTTCTTCGACCTCTTCGCCGCGAAGGCGTCGCTGGCCCTGGCCGCGGATCCGGACGAGCGCGCGCGTGTGCTCGCCTTGCTTCCAAGGGTGGAGGAGAGGCGACATCTGCGTCGCGAACCCACCCGCGCCTCCGGCTGATCCTTTTACCGCGTCCCCGATCCGTGGGTTGATCGAGCATCCCCGGAGGACACGGATGAAGACGCTCTTGAGAGGAATGGTTGCCGCTCTCGTGCTCGTTCCCGCGATGGCGCGGGCGGATCGCGCGGATCGGATGGAGCGCCGAGCGGAGCGGCTCCAGCGTCAGGGCGAGAGGCGTGAGAAGCACGGTGAGCGGCGCGAGCAGCGCGGCGAAAACCTGGTGCAGAAGGCGGAAGCCAAGGACCAGCGCGCCGAGGAGCTTCGCGCAGCGGGCCACGTGAAGGCCGCGAACGCGCTTGAGCGCGCCGCCGATCGGCAGGAACGGCGCGGCGAGCGGATGGAGCGCCAGGGCGAACGCATGGAGCGGCAGGGTGAGCGCCGCGAGAAGCGCGGCGACCGGGTCGAGCACCGCGCAAATGCGCTGGAGCAGCGCAATGCCAATGCCGCGGCGCCCGTGACGCCCGCGAACTGATCCACGGACGTTTGATGGCCGACGCGCTCCCGGGAAACGCCCCGGGGGCGCGTTTCCTTTTTTTCCGGATCGCGCGGCCCGGCACTTGAAAAGGTCGTGCTTCCCGTGCGTACGGTACCGACCATGAACACCGCCATGCTGGAACTGCTCATTCCGATCATCGCGATTCTCGCCACGTTCGGGTTTCCGGTCGCGCTGGTGTTCGTCTGGAAGTGGTTCAAGCTCAAGGACAGGGAACTCCAGGTCGACTCGGAGATTCGGAGGACCGCCGGACAGGCGCTGGAATCGCGCGTACAGCGGCTCGAGTCCGTGATCCTCGCCCTCGATGCCGACCTGCGCGCGCGGCTGGGGGAGTCGGCGTCGCGCGCCGACTTGTTCGAGTCGCCCGCCACTTCGGAGAGCAGCCAACCGGGCCCCTTGCTGGAGGCGCCCGGCAAGACACGGTAGTAGCTACCTTTCCAGCATGAACAGCCTTCTTCTCGGCGCGCTTCTCTGGGCGCTGGCCATGGCACAGAGCACTGGTGAAGGCCGCCCGGACAGCGCCCAGCGGGGCTCCGCCCCGACGCCCACCGATGCGAACCGCGCCGCGGACACCTCGCAGCGAGGGTCGCGCGGGTCGACCGCTGGCGGTGACGAGCGCACCGGCCCGCCCGCGGCGGGCATCGAGAGCGGCGACGCAAATGGAATGGCAGGCGGACGCACCGACGAAGGCCCGCGCGGCGGCACCGGCATTCGCGAAGGAGGCTCGCGCATCCAGAACGAGCGTGCGCGCGGCAAGGTCAACTCGCAGGCGCGGCCGCGCAACCGCAAACGCTCTTTGAACCGGCCCGCCGACTCCCCGCCCCAGCGCAACGAGGACCCGAAGCCGATGGGCTCGGGCGCCCCGATGACCCCGGTGCAACGCGAGCCTGTGCCGCAGGGCCGGAACTATCCCGACGGCGCGCAGCACGGCGCGGCCGGAGGCGTGGCGAGCGGCACCGACGAGGGGGCCGGCTCCGCCTCGACCCGGGGCACCGCCGGAAAGGGCGCGCAGACCCAGCCCGACAAGAAACCCTCGGCAGGCCCACGCGAGGACGAAAAGTAGAGCATCAGAACTGTGGCTAGCCTTCGTCGATCAGCTCGGCCAGCTTCTCCGCCTCGAGCACCACCTTGAACTCGCGCGCGCCGTGGGAGGTGAGCTGCTTCTCCCAGCCTGCCAGCCGCGCCCGGTATGCGGTGGGGTTCGCGTTGTCGCGGGCGAGTCGCTTGACGTTCATCGCCAGCACCCGCACTCCTTTCAGCTCGTCCGGGGCCATGTCGCGCTTCACGCCGCGAGGAAGGTCTTCCTCCATGTCGCTGAAGACCACCATGGTGCGGCGGCCGGCGTTGGTCTCCCGCAGATACTCCGCGCCCAGCATCATCGCCCCGCGAATGTCGGTGTGGCCCGAGCGCAGGCGCTTGTGGGCGAAGGCGTCGAGCGTGCTCGCCAGCGCCAGCTTCTGCGCGTTGGCCCTCGAGGGCCGGACGTCGAGCGTCATGTTGGCTTCCACGTTCTGCTTGCCGTAGCTCTCGTTGTCGATGCGGATGACGACCAGCGTGTCGCCCGGGGTCAGGCGAGGCAAGAGGCCCTTGCGGATCACGTCCACGACCTCGGGCCGCTGGTCCGCGTATGTCCCCGACACGTCCACCAGCGCGACGATCGCCTGCGAATACCGCGCGCCGCTAGAGCAGGAGAGTGCAAGAAGGGCGCAGGCCACGATCGAGGCGCGCTTCACGGGCGCACTCCCTGGCCGCGCACTCCGACCGCCGCTACCGGGCTCTGCCGCGAGCCGCCGCCCACCATCCGCTCGATCTGCAGCGGAATGACGATGTAGATGTCGTACACGTGCCGGGCGGCCTCGCAGAGGTACCGCATGCCGTGGCCGCCCAGGCGACAGACCATCCCGCCGACGTGCATCAGTCCGGTCACCGTGCTGAGAACGATGTGGCCACCGGTCGAGATCATCGTCTCCAGCGGGACGGCGACCATCGCCAGGATCCAGGGAAGGATGAACCCGAGCACGGCCTGGCCGACGACCGGAATGCGCGAGGACGCGGTGTGGGCCACCGGATGCTCCTTGATGCCCGCCAGCGACGCCTTCAGCGCGGTGGACGACTCGACGATCTGCTCGCGGAGGATGGCCAGCGAGGACTCGATGCAGGCCAGCATGAAGAGACCGCCAACCGCGACCACGAGGATGATGCGGCGCCGCGACCTGGGCAGCAGCTCCAGCTTGGGGAAGAAGCTGGTGATCCCGAGCATCTCCATCGCGAATACACCGGCCGCGATCTCCATCAGCACCACGACGAGCGCCGCGACGGTGGAAACCGGCATGCCGGCGATGCGGTTGCCGGAGGGGACCAGCTCGCTCATCGGCAGCGCGATCAGGTTGAAGTTCACGAACGCGCCGCCCATCGCCACCGCCATCACCAGCAGCGAGACCACGAAGAGCTGCGTCGCGTTCCAGCCCAGAGCGCGGGTCGCCTTCTCCTCCGCCGCGCGCACGCTCTCGTACGACGTCATGAAGCCGTCGATGCGCTTGGTGGCTTCCAGGGCGCCGGAGACGGCGCGGGCGACGTCGGCGGCGATCTTCTGCATTTCCTTCCACGCCGGCGCCATCGCGGAGAGGATCTTGTGCCTCTTCGCCGTGGCCTCGCGGAACTCCTGCAGCGCCTTCTTCTCGCCTGCGATCGCCGACTTCTGGATCTCCTCCAGCACCTTCTTCACCATGCCGTCGGGAGTCGGCGGCATCTTCGCCACCGCAGCGACCGCCTCGGTCCAGCCGGGCGCGGCCGGAGCCGCCGTGCCGCACTCCTGGAAGTCGGCGTCCATCTTCGTGACGACGTCGTCGAGCTTGCGGTGCAGATCGGGATAGCGCGCCAGCTCCTTGGCGAACGCGCCCTCGATGCGGTGGAACTCGCGGCCGATCTTGGCCTCGGTGTCCCCCTTGCCCATCTCGACGATCATCTCGTGATCCCGGCGGGAGGCCACGGTGGCGAGCCCGCGGCACCAGCGGGCGCCGATGCGGAACGCGCCGCCGAGCAGCCGGCCCACCTCACGCAGCGCCCGGTGCATCGGCACGCGGGCCGCGTAAAGGAAGATCTGGCTCAGGACCCACAGCGTAAAGATCGACGCCGCGGGGTTCGATGGCCAGAAGTAGAAGCGCTCGACGATCGACATGTCTCTCCCTTTCTAGGTGAAAGCGTCAGCGGGCCAGGGCCCAGTCGAGCACGCCGCGGACCGACGGCTCGACCCTGAACTGTGCGAACCGCACCCTGCGCCGCAGGGTGCGGACCTTTCCGATCCGGACCAGAAGACCTGCCAGGAGCCGCTTGGCCTCGTCGCGGATGCCGTCGCGCCGGAGGAGATCGGCGAGATCGATGGTTCCGTCGACGTGGCCGGGCTCCAGCTCCAGCACCTGGCGCAGCAGCAGAACGGCGAACGGGCGCTGGCGTCGCTTGCGCAGCATCGAGCGGCCCTGGAGCAGCGCGAGCACCGCATCCTGCCGCTTGCCGCGCTTCACCTGCTCGTTCGCGATCCGCTCCCAGTAGTCGACCTGCTCCGGAAAGGTCTGCGCCGCCACCGTCCAGACGGCGATGGCCTTGGGGGCGAATCCCGCGTCGAGATATCCGGCGGCGGCCTTGTCGAAGTTCTGCCTCGCCTCGTCCCAGCGGCCGACCTTCGCGAGCAGGGGAGCGAGCTTGGAGCGGACGACGTGGTCGGCCGGGTCGTGCTCGAGGACCTTCAGGTAGCAGCGCACTGCCTTGCGCACGCGGCCGCGCGAGCGGGCTTTCTCGGCGGCGGCGAGCGTCTTGCCGCGATCGTAGCTCCGTTGCCAGAACACAGAGAGCAAACCTAGAGATTCTCGCGTGGAGGTCGAAAGGGGCTGCGCGTGCGCAGCGCGCGGCGAATGTGCGTGCCGTCCGCTAAAGCAGCGGAATCTGGCCGGGCGGCGGTGCAGCCTGCGGCGGCGGCTCGGGCGCCGCTTCGTAGCTCGGAGCGGGCACTTCGAATGCCGCCTGCAACGGCCCGTGATCGCTGGTGCCGAACTCACGAAAGCCCGAGCAGGAAGTTGCTTTTTCCGCGAGGACCCCGCTGGCGAGGACGTAGTCGATGCGCCATCCGATGTTGCGCTCGCGCAGGTTGCGCCACGGCGCCCACCAGGTGAAGAGGCGATCGTCGTCGGGAGCGAACTGGCGGCCAAGGTCCACCAGCCCGCGCGAGAGCAGCTTGGCGAACAACTCGCGCTCCAGCGGCGTGGTCCCGATCTGATCCTGCTTGCGCAGCTTGGGATGCACGTCGCGCTCCTCGCGCGCGACGTTCAGGTCGCCGCAGAGGAGCAGCTTGGCTCCTTCCGCCTGCGCCGCGGCAGCGAACTTCTCCAGCCCTTCGAGGAAGCGGATCTTTGCGGGCAGATCCTTGCCGCCGTTCGGGACGTAGACCGAAGCGAGAAGGAGATCGCCGAGCCGGACGGTGACGATGCGCGTCTCAGCATCGAACTCCGGATGCGTGAACCGGGGACGTCCCGGAAAGGTGCTCTTGCGCAGATGGAGGGAGACGCCCGAATAGCCTTTGAAGCCGTGCCAGAAGCACCAGTAGCCCGCCAGATCGCAGAGCGGGACGGGAACGTGCTCCGGCGAGGCCTTGATTTCCTGGAGGCAGAGGACGTCGGGAGATTCGCGCTCGATCAGTTGCAGCACCTCGGGAGCGCGCGCGCGGATGCCGTTTACGTTCCAGGTCGTCAGTTTGAGTGTCACCGCGGACCTGCAAGGCTGTTTCCGCCTTCGCGGAAACAGCCAGAAAAAGCGTTGCTCCTAAGCCGCCTTCGGCGGCCGGAGCAAAACGAAAGGCGGAACCCCGAAGGGTCCCGCCTTACGGCGCAGCGTCGCGAAAGGGGGGGATTTCGCGGACGCCGCGAACGGTTGGATGTTACTTCTGCTCCTCGAATTCAGCATCCACTACGTCGTCCTTTTTCGGGCCGCCCGCCTGTTCGCCGGGCTGGCTTCCCGTCTCCGGGCCGGGGGCGCCCGGCTCACCCTGCGCTCCGCCGGCGGCCTTGTAGGCCTCCTCGGCCATCCGGTGGGAAGCCTGCATCAGGGTCTCGGTAGCGCTCTTTACCGCCGCCACGTCCGAGCCGTTCAGCGCGTCCCGAACCGCCTTCACTTTGGCCTCGAGATCGCTGCGGGTCGCGGCGGGGATCTTGTCGCCCAGCTCCTTGAGCGATTTCTCCGTCGCGTAGGCGAGGTTGTCGGCGCGGTTGCGGACCTCGATCTCCTCGCGCCGCTCCTTGTCCTCCGCCTCGTGGGCCTGCGCTTCCTTGACGGCGCGGTCCACGTCCTCCTTGGAGAGGCCCGAGCTGGCCGTGATGGTGATCTTGTTCTCCTTGCCGGTGGCCCGGTCCTTCGCCATGACGTGGACGATGCCATTGGCGTCGATGTCGAAGGTCACCTCGATCTGCGGCACGCCCCGCGGAGCAGGCGGAATTCCGTCGAGGTGGAACCGGCCGAGCGTCTTGTTGTCGCGCGCCATCGGACGTTCGCCCTGGAGCACGTGCACCTCGACGCTGGTCTGGCCATCGGCCGCGGTGCTGAACACCTCCGACTTCTTCGTGGGAATGGTGGTGTTCCGCGGGATCAGGGGCGTGGCCACGCCGCCCAGCGTCTCGATGGAAAGCGTCAGAGGCGTGACGTCGAGCAGCAGGATGTCCTTGACCTCGCCGGTGAGCACGCCACCCTGGACAGCGGCGCCGATGGCCACGACCTCGTCGGGGTTCACCGAGCGGTTCGGCTCCTTGCCGAAGAAGTCCTTCACGATCTGCTGCAGCTTCGGCACGCGCGTCGCGCCGCCCACCAGGATGACCTCGTCGATCTCCTTCGGGCTCTTCTTGGAGTCGGCCAGGCACTTCTTGGTCGGCTCCAGCGCGCGCTGGAACAGGTCCTCGCACATCTGCTCGAACTTCGCGCGGGTGAGCCGCTTGACCAGGTGCTTGGGGCCAGTCTGATCGGCAGTCAGGAAGGGCAGGTTGATCTCCGTCTCCATCGTGCTGGACAGCTCGATCTTGGCCTTCTCCGACGCTTCCTTCAGGCGCTGCAGCACCATCTTGTCCTTGCTCACGTCGATGCCGGTCTCGCCGCGGAACTCCTGGATCAGCCAGTCCATGATCTTCTGATCCATGTCGTCGCCGCCGAGGTGCGTGTCGCCGTTGGTGGCGACGACTTCGACGACGTTTTCGCCGACTTCCAGGATGGAGATGTCGAAGGTGCCGCCGCCGTAGTCGAAGACGGCGACGATCTCGTCCTTCTTCTTGTCGAGGCCGTAGGCCAGCGCCGCCGCGGTGGGCTCGTTGATGATGCGGCGCACTTCGAGTCCGGCGATGCGGCCGGCGTCCTTGGTCGCCTGTCGCTGGGCGTCGTTGAAGTAGGCAGGAACGGTAATGACGGCTTCGCTCACCCCTTCGCCGAGATAGTTCTCGGCGGCCCGCTTCAGCTTCTGCAGGACCTTGGCGCTGATCTCGGGCGGGCTCCATTTCTTGCCTTGGATCTCGACGGCGGCGTCGCCGTTGTCGCCCTTCACGACCCGGTAGGGGACGCGCTTCTGCTCGCTGGTGGTCTCCTCGAACTTGCGACCCATGAAGCGCTTGATCGAGTAGACGGTGTTCTCTGGATTGGTAATCGCCTGGCGGCGGGCAACCTGGCCGACCAGGATTTCGCCGTCCTTGCTGAAGCCGACGACGGATGGGGTAAGCCGGTTGCCTTCCTCGTTTTCGATCACCTTCGGATCGCGGCCTTCCATGATCGCGACCACGGAGTTCGTCGTCCCGAGGTCGATTCCAATGATCTTCTTCGCCATTTCCTTTGCTCTCCCTCGACGCGCTCGCGGCCTATCGGTCTGCCGCGGTGCGGCGCTAGAGTAAGTACGGGCAGGGGCCTGTCAAGGAACGCCAGAGGGTCGTGTGCAGGCAGGCGAACGCATCGGCGCCAGGTACGTCCTCGAGCAGCGATTGGGTCTCGGGGGCATGGGCGAAGTCTGGCTCGCGGAGCTGGAGGGAGCAGGCGCGTTCCGGCGGCGAGTCGTCCTCAAGGTGCTCGCTCCGGAGCGCCGCGGCGATCCACGGATTGCGGCGATGCTCGCCGACGAGGCCCGCATGGTGGGAGCGCTGCACCACCCCGGCATCGTCGCCGCGCTCGACTACCTGGAGACCGAGGAGCACGGCCCCGTCTTCGTGCTGGAATTCGTCGACGGTCCGTCGCTCCGGTCCGTCCTCAAGATTTCGCGCAGGCAGAACGTGGTGATGCCGGAAGCGCTGGCGGCGCACGTCGGCGCGCAGGTCGCGCATGCCTTGCACGCGGCGCACACGGCGCTGGGACGCGACGGAAAGCCGCTCTCCGTGATCCATCGCGACGTTGCGCCCGACAACGTGCTGCTCTCGCGCTCAGGCGCGGTGTACCTCGGCGACTTCGGCGTCGCCCGGGCCACGGGCTGCGAAGACGTCGCGCACCAAGGCGCGGGACCGACGGGAAAGCGCGGGTACATGGCGCCCGAGCAGGCCCGGGGCGGGAAGATCGGGCCCGCCGCCGACATCTTCTCGCTCGGGCGCGTCATCGCCGACGCGGCGGACGTGGGATGCGGGCCGGCGTTGCGCGTCGTGATCGAGCAGGCAACGGCGGACGATCCGCGCGACCGATTCGCCAGCGCATCGGAGATGGCGGCGGCGCTGCTGCATGCATGTCCGCCGCCCAGCGATCCGGACCGCGCGCTCGCGGAGTGGCTGCACCGGTATGCGCGGGACGCGCTCGTGCAGACCCGCGGATCGAAATCCGTCGTGTCGCGCTCCGACCCGCCGCCTGCGGGGCGGCCGTCGGAAAGCACGCCGCGGCGGGTGGAAGCGCGCGGGCCGCTGTTCGCCGCCGTCCCGGCGCCGCGGCGGCGGGCGCTCAAGATCGTGGCAGCCGGCGGGGCGCTGCTTTTTTTGCTTCTGCCGGTGGTGCTGCTTTTCGCCGCGCCGCGCCGCGCACATCGATTTCTGCAGTCCGCGATCAGCGCGGGGCCTGCGGCCGCCCATGGTGACATCCGAATCAACGCCTCGCCGGGAGAGGCGGAGGTCTACGTGGACGGGGAGCTCCGGGGCTTGACGCCACTGTTGGTCGAAGTGCCTTCCGGCAATCATTCCGTGCGGGTAGGGTCCGTGAAGCTCGGGCGGTGGCGCGCGATCGATGTCGCCGTGAAGGACGGCGTGGAGCACCGCTTGGACGTCGACCTGTCGCGCTGATGGACCCTACGAAACCGCGTTTGCGGTGCTTTGTAGGTGTCGCTGCTCCCTCTGGCGGGCTCCTGCCTACCCGATTGACAGTTGGGGTCGCGGAATGGCGAATTCACAAGCGTGGGCTCGCCTGCTTGCGCCATGTTGACACGCTACTCAAGATACGCTACTCCTGCGAATGCATTCACGCGATGCTATTCAAAGCATCGCCGGTGGGGCGGCGTCCGAGGGGGCGGCACCTTGAGCGGGGTGACGATGGCGCAGCGCGAACGCGACGACTTCGACGCTCTCGAGGAAGAGCACCCGCAAGGGATCTCCGCTGTCCAGATCGTCGACTTCTTCGCGCCTCGCGGCGTGAAGCTCGCGCAGGCCACCTTCCGCAAGTACGTCCAGCTCGGATTGCTCCCGCGCAGCCGGCGCGTCGGCGAGAAGGGAAAGCATCGCGGCTCGAAGGGCCTCTATCCGGCGAGCGCGGTCCGGCGCATCCACGTCATCAAGTCGTTGATGGACGAGGGGATGACGCTCGAGGACATCCGGCACTCGTTCATCTTCTTCCGCGGGCAGCTCGACGGCGTGGAGCGATCGCTCGACGAGCTTTTCGCGGCGCTGGAGAAGGCGGTCGCCGACAAGGGCGAGCTGCGCCCCTCGCGACGCAAGGAGCTCGACAGGCTGCTCGCCGAGAGCCGGCGGCACGCCCATCAATTCGTCAAGGACATGGAGCGAACGGTCTCCGAAATCACGTCACGGGAAGACCCCGGGAAGGGATGAGCCTTTCATGAGCGAGGCGAAGAGGAACATTCTGCCCGTCGTCGACGAACCGGAGGACAAGCCGCGCCAGCGAGCGCGGACGATGAGCCGCAAGGAGATGGCGCGGCTCTTCCGGCAGCAGGCGGCGGCCGGCGGACTCGATCCCGAGCTGCAGACGCTGATGGCGGAGCTGGACGCCAGCCGGCCGCAGAACCGGGGCGACTGCGCCGAAGGCGAGCGGCCCTGCCCGTACGTCTCCTGCAAGTACAACCTCTACGTGGACGTCAACCCGCGCACCGGGTCGGTGAAGATGAACTTTCCCGACAAGGAGCTGTGGGAGCTCGCGGAGACCTGCGCTCTCGACGTCGCGGACCGGGCCGGCATCACGCTGGAAGAGGTCGGCGTGATCATGAATCTCACCCGGGAGCGGGTGCGCCAGCTGGAGATGCGCGGCCTGGCGAAGCTGCGGGTGATCGCCGACGACGAGCCGCTGCCGGCCAGGGACGACGAGGACGACTAGGCGCTGCCGCACCGGAAGGTGCGGCTTTGCGCCTCCGCAGTAGACGAGACGCGTAGGGCGGCGGCGAGCGCCGCGGGGACGAGTACTACGGATGCGGACGTTCGCTCCGCCAGCCCGCTCCACCTGACCAATCCGGCGCCGGCCTTCGGCCGGCGTTCCGCGGGCTGAAGCGCGCGGTGCTGTGGTATGGAGCCGCGTGATGACTGTCGCGCGCGCGTTGATCAGCGTCTCGGACAAGACGGGCCTGGTGGAGTTCGCCCGCGGCCTCGCCGGGCTTGGGATCGAGATCCTGTCGACGGGCGGCACCGCCGCAATGCTCGCCAAGGAGGGCGTGAAGGTGAAGCAGGTCCAGGACTTCACCGGCGCGACGGAGATGCTGGGCGGGCGGGTGAAGACGCTGCATCCCAAGGTGCACGGCGGCATCCTCGCGCGGCGCAAGCTCGCCGCCGACCAGGCCGACATGCAGAAGCAGGGGCTTCAGCCGATCGACCTGGTGGTGGTCAACCTGTACCCGTTCCGCGAGGCGGTCGCGAAAGGCCTGCCGTACGAGGAGGTCATCGAGAACATCGACATCGGCGGGCCTTCGATGATCCGTTCCGCGGCGAAGAACGCCGAGTACGTCACCGTGGTGGTCGATCCCGCAGATTACGGTGTCGTCCTTGCCGAGCTGCAGCAGAAGCGCGAGGTGCACGAGAGCACGCGACGGCGGCTGCAGGCGCGCGCGTACGCCCACACCGCCGCTTACGACGCTGCGATCTCCGGCTGGCTGGCCGAGCAGCTCGCAAAAGCGCACCCGGAGGAGGGCGGCGGGTTCGCGGAGTCTCCGCCGCTGCCGGAATACCGGCGGCTGCAGTCGCTCAGGTACGGAGAGAACCCGCACCAGCGCGCCGCCTTCTACGCGGCGGTGCCGCCGCCCCCGGAGCCGACGCTGGCGTCCGCGAAGCAGTTGCAGGGCAAGGAGCTCTCCTACAACAACCTCCTCGACGGATCCGCGGCGCTGGAGGCGCTGAAGGAGCACGCGATGGGTCGCGACGGCCAGGCTGCGGCGGTCATCGTCAAGCACACCAATCCGTGCGGCGTCGCGCGGGCACCTACCGTGCTCGACGCCTACCGGATGGCGCGCGACTCCGATCCGGTGAGCGCGTTCGGCGGCATCGTGGCGCTCACGCATGCGGTCGACGCCGGTACGGCGATGGCATTGGCCGAGACGTTTCTCGAGGCCGTGATCGCGCCTGGATTCGACCGCGGGGCGCTCGACGCCCTGAAACCCAAGAAATCCCTCCGGCTCCTGGAGGTCCCGTCGCTGGCGGAGGCGCGCGATTCCTGGACCCCCGAGCCGCGCGAGCTGCGCAGCATTCCCGGCGGGCTGCTGGTGCAGTCGCGCGATCTCGCGGACGCCGATCCACGCGGCTGGAAGGTGGTCACCCGGAGGGCGCCGACGCCCGAGGAGGTGGAAGCGCTGTCGTTCGCCTGGAGCGTGGTTAAGCACGTGAAGTCGAACGCCATCGTCCTGGCGCGGCGGGACGTCACCGTCGGAATCGGCATGGGACAGACCAACCGGGTGGACTCGGTGCGGATCGCGGCGCAGCGCGCAGGAGAGAAGGCACGGGGTGCCGTGCTCGGGTCCGATGCGTTCTTCCCCTTCCCCGACGGCGTGGAGGAGGCGGCGCGCGCGGGCGTGACCGCGATCGCGCAGCCGGGCGGTTCGGTGCGCGACGACGAGGTCATCGCGGCCGCCGATCGCCTGGACGTTGCCATGGTGTTCACGGGCGTCCGGCACTTCCGGCACTGACTTCATGACCCGGGTCGTCGTCATCGGGGGCGGGGGCCGGGAGCACGCTCTGGTCCGCGCGCTGCGCCGCGGCGGGGGAGCGCGCGAGATCGTCGCGGTCCCCGGGAATCCGGGGATCGCCCGGGAAGCGCGTTGTGTGCCGGCGCTTCCGTCGCTCGCCGACGCGGCCCTCGCGGAGTCTCCGGACCTCGTGGTGGTCGGGCCGGAGGCGCCGCTGGCCGAGGGCTTCGCGGACCGGATGGCGCAGCGGGGCGTCCCCTGCTTCGGGCCCGTGCAGGCCGCGGCACGGATCGAGTCGTCGAAGGCATTCGCCAAGGAGGTGATGCTCGCCGCGGGCGTGCCGACGCCGAAGGCGGCGGTGTTCGTGGATCCGGCAGCCGCGCGGGATTACGCGCGGTCGCAGGGGCCCAGTGTGATCAAGCTCGACGGCCTCGCCGCGGGAAAGGGAGTCATCGTCGCGGACGACGGCGCGGCGGCGGCCGCCGCGGTCGACGAGCTCTGGAAGCCCGGAGCGACGTTGCTCGTCGAGGAGCGCCTCGCTGGCCGCGAGGTCTCGATCATCGCGCTCTGCGACGGCGAGATGGTGCTTCCGCTGCCGCCCGCGCGCGACCACAAGCGGCTCCTGGACGGTGACCGGGGCCCGAACACGGGCGGAATGGGTGCCGTATGCCCGCCGTCCGACGTGACGCAGGAACTGGTCGACGTCGTGGTGCGAACGGTACTCGAGCCCACGGCGAGGGAGCTGGCCCGCCGCGGCGCGCCGTTCGTCGGCGCGCTCTATGCCGGGTTGATGCTGACGCGCGAGGGGCCCCGCGTCCTCGAGTTCAACTGCCGGCTCGGCGACCCCGAAGCACAGGCGATCCTGCTACGGCTGCGCAGCGACCCGCTGCCGCTGTTCTTCGCCGCCGCCCAGCGCCGCCTGGCCGGACAGAAGCCGGTCTGGGACGCGCGAACGGCTGTCGCCGTCGTGCTGGCCGCGCACGGGTACCCCGGGGCGCCGCGTGCGATGGATCCGATCCACGGCCTCGAAGCGCTGGCCGCCGAGGAAGGCGAAGATCTGTGGATCCTCCACGCCGGAACGAAGTCGCAGGCCGGAACGGTGGTCACCGCCGGCGGTCGCGTGCTCACCGTCGCGGCACTCGGCTCCGGCCCTGCGCAGGCGCGGGCGCGCGCTTATGGCGCCGCCGCGCGGATCTCCTTCGCCGGGTCGCACAGCCGGTCCGACATCGCCGCGGGGGAGCTGTAACTGAAGCGGGGCCGGCAAAGACCGGGAGGGCAGCTCGACCGCCTCATGCTGGCGGAGCTCGCGCGCCTGTTCTTTGCCACGCTGGGCGGCGTCGTCCTCATCTATCTGGTGATCGATTTCGCCGACCGCGCGCATACCTATACCGGCCGGGCCTGGGGTTGGGCCGCGGCGGAGCTCTACGCGAACAAGGCCGCGGTGGTGTCGTACCAGCTCGCGCCGGTCGCGCTCATCATCGCGACGTCGCTGCTGGTGACGCTGCTCTCGCGGCGCGGAGAGCTGACCGCGCTCTTTGCGCTCGGCGTGCGGCCGCTGCGCCTGCTCGCGCCGATCGCCGCCTTCGCCGCCGTGCTCGGACTGGTGCTCTTCTGGCTCTGCGAGCTGGTCGTGGTCGGCGCCGACGCGCGGGCGGAGGAGATCCAGGTCAAGCGCTTCAACCGCTGGGGCGACTGGGCCACCTATCACGCGGGCTCTTCCTGGCTGCGGGGGAAGTTCGGGCGCATCTATCATCTCGGTCCGGTGCGGGACGGCGGATGGGAACCTGCGACGGTCCTCGAGATCGCTCCGCCGTTCCGGCTCTCCCGCCGGATCGACGCCCGCCGCATCGAGCCCGCCGGTCCGGGGCGGTGGCGCTTCCTGGAGGCGGTGGAGACCCGCTACGAGCTCTACGGCGGCCCGGGCGGCACCATCTCCGAGCGCCGGGTCGACGTGCTCATCGAGTTGTTCCCCGAGACCCCGGCGGATCTGGAGCTCCGCAGCGGCCGTCCGCGGCAGCTGCCCTGGCGCCAGCTTCGCGAGCAGCTGCGGCGACGGGAGAAAGGGGGACAACGCGCGCGAGAATACGAGGCGGCGCTCGCAGAGCGTGCCGCAACGCCGGTGCACGTGATCCCGGCCGCGCTTGCCGCATTCGGTCTGACGCTGAAGCTGCAGCGCCCACGCCGCCGCCTGCCTCTCGCCGGGGCCGTCGCGCTCGGCATGGGGCTCTCGATGGTGCTGTGGGCGGCTTCGGTCATCGCTCACGCGATCGCCGTCTCCGGCGCCCTCGAGCCGTGGACGGCCGCGGCGATCCCGGGCCTGGCCAGCGCGCTGATTGCCGCCCTGACGCTCTGGGGGGCGTGATAAAAGGCGCGCCGTTCAAGGAGCCGCGATGAAAGGCATCATCCTCGCCGGCGGAACCGGGTCCCGCCTGTTTCCGCTCACCAAAGTGACCAACAAGCACCTTCTTCCGGTGGGGCAGGAGCCGATGATCTTCCATCCGGTGCGCAAGCTCACGGACGCCGGCATCGAGGAGATCCTCGTCGTGACCGGCGTCGAGCACATGGGCGACGTGGTGACGCTGCTCGGCTCCGGCAAGGACTTCCGCTGCCGATTCACCTACAAGGTGCAGGACGAGGCCGGCGGCATCGCGCAGGCGCTCGGACTGGCGGAGAGCTTCGCCGGCGACGACCTGATGTGCGTGATCCTCGGCGACAACATCTTCGAGGACGCCATCGGTCCCTACGTGAAGGCTTTCCGCGAGCAAGGGAAGGGGGCGCGCCTGCTGCTCAAGCAGGTGCACGACCCGCAGCGGTACGGCGTCGCCGAGGTGGAAGGCTCCCGCGTGGTGCGCATCGTGGAGAAGCCGAAGAAACCGAAGACGGATCTGGCGGTGGTCGGCATCTACTTCTACGATTCCCGGGTGTTCGACATCATCCGCACCCTCAAGCCCAGCGGCCGAGGCGAGCTGGAGATCACCGACGTGAACAACCATTACCTGCGCGCGGGAACGCTGCATTGCGACCGCCTGCAGGGGTGGTGGACGGACGCGGGCACCTTCGACTCGCTGGCCTCGGCGAACGAGCTGGTGAGGCGCAAGTGACGCAGACCGTCCTGGTCACGGGCGGCGCAGGGTTCATCGGCAGCAACCTGGTGCGGCTGCTGCGCCGCGAGCGCCCGGACTGGACGGTCGTCAACCTGGACAAGCTGACCTATGCCGGCAACGCCGAGTCGCTGGCGGAACTGCGGGAGGATGAGAAGCACGCCTTCGTCCGCGGCGACATCCTCGACGCGGAGCTGGTGAATCGGCTGATCAGCGACCGCAAGGTCGACGTGATCCTCAACCTCGCCGCGGAGAGCCACGTCGATCGCAGCATCCTCGGGCCGGCCATCTTCGTGGAGACCAACGTCTCCGGAACGCAGGTGCTGCTGGAGGCCGCCCGGCAGGCGAAGGTGAGGCGGTTCGTGCAGGTCTCGACCGATGAAGTCTACGGATCGCTGGGAGCGACGGGCAGGTTCAGCGAGAGCAGCCCGCTGAGGCCCTCCAGCCCGTACAGCGCGTCGAAGGCCGCGGCCGATCTGCTCGCGCTGGCCTACGGGCACACGTTCGGCATGGACGTGGTGGTGACGCGCTCCTCGAACAACTACGGCCCGTACCAGTTTCCCGAGAAGCTGATCCCGCTGATGATCGCCAACGCGCTCGAAGGCCGCAGGCTGCCTGTCTATGGCGACGGGCTCCAGGTCCGCGACTGGATCCACGTGGACGATCATTGCCGCGCGCTGCTCGCGGCTGCCGAGCGAGGCCGCGCGGGAGAGGTGTACAACGTCGGCGGCGACAACGAGTGGCCGAATCTCCAGATCGTGGGACGGCTGCTGGAGATCCTCGGCAAGCCGCGCGAGCTGATCGAGCACGTGAAGGACCGGCCGGGACACGACCGCCGCTACGCCGTCGACGCTGCGCGGGCGCGTGCCGAGCTGGGCTGGACACCGCGCATCTCCTTCGGCGAGGGGCTGACGAGCACCGTCGAGTGGTACGTGCAGAACCGCGGCTGGTGGGAGCGCGTCCGCACCGGCGAGTACCTCACGTACTACGAGCGCAATTACGGAGCGCGATGACAACCCTCGTCGCCGGCGCGAACGGGCTGGTCGGTAGCCGCATCGTCGCGCGGCTGAGCGGGGCGGGAGAGCGGGCGGTCGCGCTTGGCCGCGGTCCGCGGCGGGTCGAAGGCGCGTTCGAGTACGTGGAGATGGATCTCCTGCACGCGCCGGAGAAGCTGTGGGAGCTGATCGGCAGGATGCGGCCGGCGGGCGTGATCAACGCGGCTGCGATGACCGACGTCGATGCCTGCGAGCAGAGCCCCCACGATGCCTGGGCGTTGAACGTGCGTGCGGTGGAGGTCGCGGCTTCGGCGTGCGCGCAGGCCGGCGCGCGCCTGACCACGCTGTCGACCGACTACGTGTTCGACGGCGCCAAGGGCAGCTACTCCGAAGACGACGCTCCCAATCCGCGCGGCATCTACGCCCGGACCAAGCGCGCCGGAGAGGAGGCCGCGCTGATCCTCGCGGACGACGTCGCGGTGTGCCGCGTGGCGCTGATCTATAGCGGCCGGCCAGGAGCGAAGAAGACGTTTCCGCTCACCGTCCTCGAGTCCTTGCGGGCCGGCAAGTCCGTCAAGGCATTCTCGGATCAGATCGGCTCGCCGACCTTGGCGGACAACGCGGCCGAGATGGTGATCGGAGTTCACCGCTCGGGCGCCAAGGGAATGTTCCACTGCGCGGGCGCGACGGAGATCTCGAGGGTGGAATTCGGACGCGCGCTCGCGCGCAAGCTCGCCGCGGACGAGGCGTTGATCGTCCCGGTGCGCCTCGCGGAGCTGCAGTTGCCCGCACCGCGGCCGCTGAAGTGCGGGCTGCGGGTAGACAAGGTCCGCGGCTTGCTCGGGCCGTCGGTTCCGCTGGAGTTGGAGACGGCGCTGGATCGCTTCCTCGCGGAGCGCCCGCGATGACGGAGCTGGCGGACACCGCGCCCGCCGCGGGCACGCTCGGCCATCCTTCGCGCAGGTCGGCGCTAGGGGAGCTCCTGCAGTACCGGCCGCTGGTGGCGATGCTCGTCGTGCGCGAGCTGAAGGTCCGCTACAAGCGCAGCATTTTCGGGCTGCTCTGGACGATGCTGAACCCGCTGCTCCTGATGGTGGTCTACACCGTGGTCTTCGCCACCATCATGAAGGCGCCGCAGCGGAACTTCGCCATCTTCCTTCTCTCCGGTCTCCTCCCCTGGCTGTTCTTCAGCATCGCGGTCCTGCAGGGACTCCACTCCATCCTCGTCAACCAGGAGCTGATCCGGAAGGTGCGGGTGCCGCAGGCCGTGTTTCCGCTCGCGGTGGTGGCCTCGAATCTCGTCAATTTCACGCTCTCGCTGGCGCCGCTTCTCCTTTTGATGGCAGTCCTCCGGCAACCGTTCACGGCGGCATTGTTCTTCCTGCCCGTGGCCACCTTGATCCTGACGGTCTTTACCAGCGGCGTGACGCTTCTCTTCGCCACCTTCACCGTTTTCTTCCGCGACGTCCGCCACCTCGCGGAGGTGGCGCTGCAGATGCTGATGTATCTGTCGCCGGTCTTCTACGATCTGCAGATGCTCGGCCAGCACGATGCCTGGTGGTTCCGCGCCTTCCGCCTCTTCCTGAAGATCAACCCGCTCTGGTACCTGCTGCAGCTCGTGCGCGATCCCGTGTACTACGGGAAGCTGCCGGCGCTGCCCGTCGTCGCCGTCGCGTCGGCGGCGGCGCTGGCGGCGCTGTTCGTCGGGTTCAGCGTCTTCAACCGGCTCGCCCCGCGGCACATCCACTACCTGTGAAGAACGGACAGATCCAGATCCGCGACGCCGGAGTCAGCTACCGGCTCTACCGCGAAAAGGTGAGCACGCTGAAGGAAGCGGTGGTCAATCGCTTCCGGCATCTCCGCTCGGCCGAGACGTTCTGGGCGCTGCGCCGCGTGACGCTCTCCATCGAACCGGGCGAGTCCATCGCGCTGGTCGGTCACAATGGGAGCGGGAAGAGCACGTTGCTCAAGACCATCGCCGGCGTGCTCATGCCCACCGAGGGCGAGGTCATGGTCCAGGGCCGCATCAGCCCGATGATCGAGCTCGGGGCGGGCTTCGATCCGGAGCTCTCCGGCCGCGACAACATCTATCTCAACGGCGCGCTCCTCGGTTTCTCCCGCAAGCAGATGGAGGGAAAGTTCGACCGCATCGTCGCCTTCTCCGAGCTGGCCGACTTCATCGACTTGCCGATCAAGAACTACAGCTCCGGCATGTACGCGCGGCTCGGCTTCGCCATTGCCCAGGACGTGGAGCCCGACATCCTCATCGTCGACGAGGTGCTGGCGGTCGGCGACGAGCGCTTCCAGGAGAAGTGCAAGGCGCGCATCCGCGATTTCCGTACGGCGGGCATCACCTTCTGCTTCGTCTCGCACAACTACGAGGCGGCGCGGGAGTTGTGCCCGCGGGCAGCCGTGCTCCATCACGGCCGCCTGGCGTTCGACGGACCCATCGATGAAGGGTGGGAGAAATACCGCGAGCTGGAGCGCGGCCCAGGGCCGGGACCGCAGATTGAAATCGGATAGATGACAGCGCGATGACAGTGGCGCGTTATCCGATCATGCAATCCCGGAGGGATATTGGTCTACGCTTTCTTCGTCTCACACTGGCTGCTCAGCGTCCTCTTCCAGAGCCTTTTCCAGCATCGCTTCGCGGCCCACCGCATGTACGACATGCCGAAGCGCACCGAGCGGGTGATGCACTTCCTCGCCTTTCTCGTGCAGGGCAGCTCGTACCTGAACCCGCGCGCCTACGCGATCCTGCATCGCGAGCATCATGCGTTCAGCGACACCGACCACGATCCACACACCCCGTGGCTGCACTCGAACGCGTTGTCGATGATGTGGAAGACGAAGAAGCGCTACTCCGATTACGCCCATGGCCGGGCGCAACCAGAGCCGCGGTTCGACGGTGGGTTCCCGGATTGGCCATGGCTCGAGGAGTTCGCCGATGCGTGGCCGACCCGGCTCGCCTTCGGGATGTTCTATTCCGTCTTCTATCTCTCGTTCGCCACGCACTGGTGGCAGCTTGCGTTCATGCTACCGTTCCATTTCGTGATGGGTCCGGTCCACGGGGCCATCGTCAACTGGGCGGGTCACAAGTACGGCTACCAGAACTTCGACAACGGCGACAAAAGCCGCAACACGCTGCCCTTCGACTTCCTCACCATGGGCGAGCTGTTCCAGAACAACCACCACAAGTGGGTTGCGAGCCCCGACTTCGCGGCGCGCTGGTTCGAGGTGGACCCCGGTTGGCAGGTGCTCAGGCTCCTCGCCCTCGCCCGGGTGGTGACCATCCGCACGCCGCAGCGGGCCGTGTTCCCGGAGCCGTTGCCCAAGGCCGCGTGATAAGAACCGCGGCGTGACCGAGTCGTGGGGCCGCTACCCGCAGGCCAGGCACGCCGCTGAAGTCCGCCTGAACTGGCGCGCAGGCCTCACGCTGCCGGTGGTCGGCCCCATGCTCCCGTATGGCCAGGGCCGCAGTTACGGCGACTCCTGCCTGAACGACGGCGGCAAGCTGCTGCGGACCGCCGGGCTCGACCGGTTCATCTCCTTCGACGCCGAGTCGGGCAGCTTGCGCTGCGAAGCGGGGGTGACGCTCGGCGAGATCCTCCGCCTGCTCGTGCCGCGCGGCTTCTTTGTTCCGGTCGTTCCGGGGACCAAGCACGTGTCCGTCGGCGGGGCGATCGCGAACGACATCCACGGGAAGAACCACCACCGGGCCGGCTCCTTCGGGGCGCACGTGCGCAAGCTCGAGCTGCTTCGCTCCGACGGCGAAGCGCAGGAGCTCGGACCCGACGACCAATTGTTCCAGGCGACCGTGGGCGGGCTCGGGCTCACTGGGCTCATCACCTGGGCCGAGATCGCGCTGCGGCGGATTCCGGTCGCCGCCGTCCGGATGGAGGCGATCCCGTTCGCCGGGATGGACGAGTTTCTCTCTCTCTCTGAGGAGAGCGACGCTGAATTCGAGTACACGGTGGCGTGGGTGGACGTCCTCTCCCGCTTGCAACGCGGAGTCTTCTTCCGCGGCGACCACGCGGCGGGAGCGATCCATGCCCCCCGCGGACAGGCTGCGGTTCCTCTGGACGTGCCCGCGGTCAATGCCCTGACGGTGCGCGTCTTCAACGCCGCGTACTACGCCGCCCAGAAGCTGGCGGGACGATCGCGGCTGCAGCACTGGGATCCGTTCTTCTTTCCCCTCGACGGCGTCGCCCACTGGAACCGGCTCTATGGACGCCGCGGCCTGCTGCAGTTTCAGTGCGTCGTCCCCACGCCGGAAGCGCTGCGGGCGCTGCTGAGCGAAGCGCCTCCCTCGCCGCTGACGGTGCTCAAGCGGTTCGGTCCGGCGCGCTCGCCTGGAATGCTCTCCTTTCCGCGCCCCGGGTTCACGTTCGCGCTCGACCTGCCCAATCGGGGCGAGGAGACGTTCGCGCAGCTTGCCCGGCTGGAAGCGCTGGCGATGGAGGCCGGGGGCGCGATCTATCCGGCGAAGGACGCGCGCATGTCCGCGGAGACGTTCGCGCGGTCGTTTCCGCGGCTGGGGGAGTTCTCGGCCCACCTCGACCCCGCGTTCTCGTCGTCGTTCTGGCGGCGGGTGCATCGGTGAGGATCGTCGTGCTCGGCGCCACGTCCGCCATCGCCCAGGCGGCGGCGCGGATCTGGGCAGAGCGGGGCGAGGAGCTCTTGCTGGTGGGCCGCGATCCGCAAAAGCTCGAGGCGGTCGCCGCCGACCTGCGGACGCGCGGCGGCACCGTCGAAACGGTGGTTCACGATCTCGATCGCGACCAGGCCGGCCTCGTCGGACGGGTGGGCGCGCCGGACGTGGTGCTGCTGGCGCAGGGAGTATTCGGGGACGCGAGCCGGCGCGACCGCGATCCCGAGTATGCCGAGTCGATTCTCCGCACGAACCTGATCTCTCCGGTGCGGCTGCTGACGCTGCTCGCGCCGGCTCTTCCCCCGGGATCGTGCATCGCCGCGCTCTCGTCCGTCGCGGGCGATCGCGGCCGCGCCAGGGTCGGCGTCTACGGGGCCTCCAAGGCGGGGCTCGACTCGTTCCTCTCCGCGCTGCGCCAGCGGCTGCAGGGCTCCGGCGTTCGGGTGCTGGCGCTGAAGCCCGGATTCGTCGACACACCGATGACTGCGTCGCTGCCGAAGACGCCGCTCTTCGCCAGCGCGGCGCAGGTCGGGCGCGGGATCGTGCGCGCCGTGGATATGGGCCGCGACGCGGTCGTTTACTTGCCGTGGTGGTGGCGGCTGATCATGCTGGCGGTCAAGGCGCTGCCGGAGGGCGTCTTCAAGCGCCTGAAGTTCTGACCGTATGACCCATGCCCGGTCTCCAGCGCTGAGGGGGTCCGAGTCGCTGCCGCTGCTCGAGGCGATGCGCCCGCGCCAGTGGAGCAAGAACGTCTTCGTCCTGGCGGGGATCGTCTTCGCCGGTCGGCTCTTCGAAGGCCGCGCCGAGCTGCGCGTGCTGGCGTGCTTCGCGCTCTTCTGCGCCGCCTCCAGCGCAGTGTACCTGGCGAACGACGTCGCCGACCGCGCCAGCGACGTCCACCATCCGCTCAAGCGCCAGCGGCCGGTCGCGTCGGGGCGCCTGCGGCCGGGGGCGGCCATCGCCGCATGCGCCGTCCTGACGGCGGCGGCGCTGGCGGCGGCAGCGCTGCTCAACGGAGCGACCCTCGGCATCACCGCCGGCTATCTCGCGAGCACGTTTGCCTACAGCTTCGGGCTCAAGCGGGTGTTCCTGCTCGACGTGATGATCGTGGCGGCAGGCTTCGTGCTCCGCGCGGCGGCGGGAGCAGCCTGCATCGATGCCGAAATCTCGCCCTGGCTGCTGGTCTGCTCGTTCCTGCTGGCGCTGTTCCTCGCCCTCGGCAAGCGGCGCGCGGAGCTGGTGCTTCTCGGACAGGACGCGACCAACCATCGGGCGGCGCTCGGAAGCTACAGCCTGCCGCTGGTCGACAGCTGGCTGACGGCTTTGGCGGGCGCGGCCATCGTCTCCTACGCGCTCTATACGCAGTCGCCGCGCACCGTCGAGCACTTCGGCACGACCAATCTTCTCTACACCGTGCCGTTCGTCATCTACGCGCTCTTCCGCTATCAGCATCACGTCGTGCGCCAGGACGCCGGCGGCGATCCGGGCAGCCTGCTGGTCCAGGACGCCGGCCTCTGGCTGTCGCTCCTGGGCTGGGCGATCACCGCAGCCGCGGTCATCTATCGCTGAGCGCGCGCAGCGCCGCGCAGCCGCCCGCCGCCGCCGCCCGCACCTCGGCCCAGGCGAGCGCCGGGCGCAGCCGCAGCAGCTCGAGGGGCGCCTTCACGGCTGCGCGGTAGGCCACGGTCAGCACGACCAGTGGCGCCGCCTTCACCAGCGGTTCGTGGCGCGCGAGCGTCCGCAGATGGCCGACGCCCAGCAGGTATCGCTGCGCGGGCGAATCGGCGCCGAAGGTCGCTCCGAAGCGGTGGCGCGCGGTTGCGGCGCGCACGTAGAAGGATCGGTAGCCGGCGCTGGCGGCGCGCAGTGAGAGGTCCACGTCCTCGTAGTAGGCGAAGTACGCGGGGTCGAAGAGGCCGATCTCGCGGAGCATCGACGCCCGCAAGAGCGCGGCGCCGCCGCTGACGCCTTCGACCTCGCCGTCGGTGCGGGAGAGCTCGGCGAGCGGGACGCGGAAGTCGCGGTCCCGTGCGCGGCCGAACCCATCGAGGATCAAGCCGGTGGAGTTGACCACCTCCTCACCGCGAAAGAGCAGGGTGCCGGTGAGCAGCCCGACTTCGGGGTGCGCGCGCGCCCCATCGAGCAGGATGCGGAGCCAGTCCGGCGCAAGCTCCACGTCGTTGTTGATCAGGGCGACGAAGTCGGCGCCGGCGTCGAGGGCCCGGCGCATCGCCTCGTTGTTGCCCCGGCTGTACCCCATGTTTTCCGGGAGACGGAGGTGCTCGACGTCGGGAAAATCGCACGCCAGCAGCGCGGCGGTCCCGTCGGTGGAGGCGTTGTCCACCACCACGATGTGCAGGGGGACGCGGGCATCCTGGCGGCGAAGCGCGCGGAGGCATTCGGGGAGCAGATGCGCGCCGTTCCAGGTGAGCACGACGGCGTGCACCCGCGGGCTCTCCGATGCTACATCCTCGGGTCCCTTGCTCGACGTGGGAATCAACGCCGCTCCTCTCGCCGCCGCGCGCACCGGGGTGGGGCGCTACATCGCCGGGCTGCTCGACGCGCTCGCAGCCGCGAAATCCGACAACTTGCGCGCGCGCCCGCTCTTTCTTCCCGGCGCGCCCGCCCGGCGGATGCGCACGTTCATCAAACGTCTTCCCTTCGCCTACTCCCTGGCGGAGGCCGGCCGCGCCGCCGTCCTCTGGCGCGAGCGGCCCAGCGTGTACCACGAGACCAACCACGCCGCTCCTCCATTTCGCGGTCCGGTGGTGGTGACCGTGCACGACCTGTCGACGCTTCTCCACCCCGGCACGCAGGAGAGCGCGCGGGCGCGGCACTTCGCCCGGAGGCTCCGATCGCTGAGGGCACTTGCGCAACGCGTGATCGTGCCGACGGAAGCAATCGCGCGCGAGGTCGTCGAGCACCTGGGCGTGGGTCCGGATCGCGTGCGGGTCATCCACCATGGCGTCGATGCTCGGTTCACCCCCGCCGACGTGCCGCGGGAGCGGTTCGTGCTGTTCGCGGGCGATGCCGGGCCGCGCAAGGGACTCGCCACGCTGCGGGCGGCGCTGCCGGAGGGAGTCGAGCTCAGGATCGCCGGCCCGGGACATGGGTACGTGACGGACGACGAGCTGGTGGGGCTCTACCGCAGGGCGGCGCTGCTCGTGCTGCCTTCGCTGTACGAGGGGTTCGGGTTTCCCCTGATCGAAGCGATGGCCTGCGGGACGCCGTGCATCGCGAGCGACGATCCGGCCTTGGTCGAAGTTTCGGGTGGCGCTGCGTTGCACTTCCCGCGGAGCGACGCGGGCGCGTTGCGGGTACTGCTGCGGCGGGTGCTCGAGGGAAACGGGACGCTGCGGGCGGAACTGTCGGCGAAAGGCCTGGTGCGGGCGCGAAACTTCCGCTGGGATCGGTCCGCGGCGCTGCACGTCGAGGTCTATCGGGAGGCGGCGAGGTGAAGGTCGCCCTCGTTCACGACTGGCTCACCGGCCTGCGCGGCGGCGAGCGGGTCCTCGAGCAACTCTGCCTCCTCTATCCGGAGGCGGACATCTTCACCCTGATCTACGTTCCCGGGACCTGCGGGCCGATCATCGAACGCCATCGCATCCGCGCGAGCTTCCTCGACCGGCTCCCGAAGCGCAGCTACCGGCACTATCTGCCGCTCTTTCCGGTGGCGATCGAGAGCTTCGATCTGTCCGCGTACGAGCTGGTGATATCGACGAGCCACGCGGTGGCGAAGGGGTGCAGGCCGGGGAAGCATGCAGTGCACGTCGCGTACATCCATACGCCGATGCGCTACGTCTGGGATCAGTTCGACGCCTATTTCGGCGAGGGCCGGGCGGGGACGCTGACGCGCATCGCTGCCGCCGCGCTGGCGCCGCTTCTACGCCGCTGGGACGTCCGCTCCACGGCGCGGGCGCATGGGCTGGTCGCGAACAGCCGGTTCGTGGCGGGACGAATCCGCCGCTACTGGGGCCGGGAGGTCGATGCGGTGGTGTACCCCCCTGTCGACAGCTCGCGCTTCGTCCCCGCCGCGGAAGGGCCCTCGCCGGACGACTATGCGCTGATTGTCTCCGCCTTGGTCCCCTACAAGCGCCTGGAGCTGGCGGTGAGCGCGTTCTCGCGCGTCAAGCGGCGGCTCTGGATCGCCGGCGACGGACCGGAGCGGCTCCGGCTGGAGCGGGCAGCGGGTCCGTCGGTCCGCTTCCTCGGCGTCGTCTCGCAGGACGACTTGCCGCGTCTCTACGCGGGCGCGCGCTTCTTCGTCCTTCCGGGGGAGGAGGACTTCGGGATCGCACCCGTGGAATCGCAGGCCGCCGGCCGGCCCGTGCTCGCGCTCGGGCGCGGTGGCGCGCTGGAGACAGTGATCGACGGCGAGACCGGGGTCTTCTTCCCGCAACCTACGGTCGAGTCGCTCCTCGACGGCATCGCGGCCATCGACGGGCTGCAACCCGATCCGATGAGGATTCACGAGCACGCCAGACGATTCGACGTGGCCCGCTTCGGTCCGGAGCTGCGGGGCGCGATCGAGGGTTGCTTGACACGCGTCCGCCGGTAATCAATTTGCGGCGATGGTTCGCTTCGCGTCCAGCGACGAAGAGCTGCTTGACGCCTACTCGCATGCGGTCACTTCCGTGGTCGACGCGGTCGGGCCCGCGGTGGTGAGCGTCTCCTTGCCCCGGGGCGGTGGCTCGGGGGTGCTGTTCACCCCCGACGGGTACCTGCTCACGAACGCCCATGTGGTCGGCCGCGCCGGCGCCGTGAAGATCGGGCTTAACGACGGGTCCGCCCACGACGGCAACGTGGTCGGAACCGATCCCGCGACCGACCTCGCCGTGGTCCACATCGATGGAGCGCACCTGCCGGCGGCCGAGCTGGGCAGCAGCGGCAAATTGCGCGTCGGCCAGCTGGTGGTGGCGATCGGCAACCCGCTCGGTTTCTCCTTCACCGTCAGCGCCGGCGTGGTCAGCGCGCTCGGCCGCACTCTGCGGGCGCAGGACGGTCGGCTGATGGACGCCATCATCCAGAGCGACGTTGCGCTCAACCCCGGCAACAGCGGTGGTCCCTTGGTTGACAGCCACGCGCGCGTAGTCGGCATCAATACCGCGGTGATCCTCGGCGCCCAGGGGCTCAGCTTCTCGGTTCCGGTCGACACCGCCCGTTGGGTCCTCGCCGAGCTGATGCAGCGCGGCCGGGTGCGCCGCGGCGTCCTCGGACTGGCTGCGCAGATCCGACCGCTCGACCGGCGCATCGGGCGGCACCACAACCTCTCCCAGAAGAACGGCATCGAGCTGATGGAGGTGGTTCCTGACAAGCCCGCCGCCCGCGCAGGCCTCCGCGCCGGCGACATCCTCCTCGCGCTCGACGGAACCACGGTGCAGACGGTGGACGAGGTCCACAGGCTACTCGGCGCCTCGTCCATCGGCCGCGCCATGGCGTGCAAGGCATTGCGCGGCGGGTCGATCCTGGACGTCATGGTCACGCCATCGGAATGACGTCCGCCGTGTGAAGTTCCTCCTGGTCCGCCCTCGCCTGTGAACTGATTCATCCACGCGTCGCCGAACGCGTGCCGCGCCGCGAGATCGTTGTGCACCCTGCAGAGGTTAGGCGGACATAACGATCAGGCGCAGCGCTTGAGCCATCGACATGTTTCTGCGCTCTCGCGCGTAGCATCGAGGACGCCGAGTTGCTCCACGGGCCTCTTCGGCGGCTGGTCAAAAGCGCTCGCCGCATACCAGTTCAACGACGTCTTCGGCATGCTCGCGCTGACCAAACCGGTACTCGGCGCGCGCCCCACCCGCTTCGGCTCCGGCCGCCCCGAGGA
>Ga0209155_1000010_pt1 | contig 73096 bp, 63 predicted proteins | sample GraSoiAngelo_122_FD_185879 | JGI IMG/M metagenome (GOLD analysis project Ga0209155, IMG submission 185879) | Grasslands soil microbial communities from the Angelo Coastal Reserve, California, USA - 14_0927_02_20cm (SPAdes) (version 2) | ecosystem: Environmental > Terrestrial > Soil > Grasslands ... | reverse complement strand
CGCCGCCGCTCAGGCTCGGTCCCGGCCGGTCCAGCGTCAGGTACCCGAGACCGACGTCGAGCAAGAAGCGGAGGCGGTTGCCGATCTCCTTGAGGAGCTCGGACGCCACTACCTTGTCGCTCCCTTCCAGCGGCAGGGTGGAGATGAGCTGCATCGCCTGCTCGATGGTCATGCGCGAGACCTGCACGATGCTCTTGCCCGGGGTCTCGCCCACGTCGCCGATGGTCACCGCCCGGCTCTCCGGCCTCAGTCGCTCTCCCTGGCAGGCGCTGCAGGGCTTGTCGCTGAAGTAGCGCAGGTAGTGCTTGCGCATGCTCTCCGAAGTGGTCTCCTTGAAGCGGCGCATCAGCATCGGGATGATGCCCTCGAAGCTGGTCTTGTACGTCCCGGTGCGCCCGCCTTCGCTCCAGCGGATGCTCATGGTCTCGTCGCCGCTGCCGTAGAGAAGCAGGTCCTTCACCTCGCGCGGGAGATCCTTCCAGGGCTTGTCCAGCGGCACCTTGAACGAGCTGGAAAGCGACTCGATCATCCGGTACGTCCAGCCCCCTTGCTTCTCCAGCGCGTGGTTCCAGGGCTCCACGGCCCCGGCGCGGATGCTCTTCGAGGGATCGGGCACGATCAGGTCGGGATCCATCTCCGGCCGCGTGCCCAGGCCATTGCACTCGTGGCACATCCCCAGCGGGTTGTTGAAGGAGAAGCTGTGCGGCGCCAGCTCCGGGAAGCTGATGCCGTCGACCGGGCAGGAGAGGTGCTCGCTGTACATGCTCTGCGTCTCGCCGCCCCGGGGAAGCTGCGTGAGCGCCTGGAGGACCCCCTTGCCTTCCTTCAGTGCCGTCTCGACGGAGTCGATGAGCCGCCGCGAGCCGTCATCCTTCTTCACCACCAGCCGGTCGACGACCACCGCGATGTCGTGCTTGCGCTTCTTGTCGAGGTCGATGTCCTCGTCGAGGTCGCGGATCACGCCGTCGACGCGGGCCCGGGCGAACCCGCGCTTGCGCGCATCGGTGAGGATTTCCTTGTGCTCTCCCTTGCGCTGCTCGATCAGCGGGGCGAGCAGCGTCAGCTTCGTGCCCTCCGGAAGCTTGGACAGCTCCTCCGCGATCTGCTGCGCGCTCTGCTTGCCGACGCGGCGACCGCAGATGGTGCAGTGCTGCTTGCCCACCGCGGCGAAGAGCACGCGCAGGTAGTCGTGAATCTCGGTGATGGTGCCCACCGTGGACCGCGGGTTGTTGGAGGCGGCCTTTTGCTCGATGGAGATGGTGGGCGACAGCCCGCGGATCACGTCGTAGTGCGGCTTCTCCATCTGTCCGAGGAACTGCCGCGCGTAGGCGCTGAGCGATTCGACGTAGCGGCGCTGCCCTTCCGCGTACAGCGTGTCGAAGGCGAGCGAGCTCTTCCCGCTGCCCGACACGCCCGTGAAGACCACCAGCTTCTTCTTGGGGATGTCCAGCGTGATGCCCTTGAGGTTGTGCTCTCGGGCTCCCTTGACGAAGATGGTTTCGGGCTCCATGGCGGCCTGGGTCAGGTGGGAACCGGGCAGGATATGCGGCGCAGTCAGTGTTCTCAAGGCGCAAACCGGTCTACACGCGGGGTCTGACACAGCCCGGCAGTCCGGCTTTCCGGCGGCCGGGCAGGCAGCAGGAACAGTCCGGATTACGAGCGCTTCCGCGAGCGGACACCCACTCCAACAATCGAGGCCAACGCGATCCATCCCGGCCAATCGCCGAGGAGCTCGTAAGGCGTCGTTCCCTGCAGCATGGGCACGTCCGCGAGCGCCACGCCGCGCTGGTTGCGGCCGATCCGCTGCAGGACGCGGCCGGTGGCGTCGACGAAGGCGCTGATCCCGGTGCTGGTGGCGCGCAGCAGCCAGCGGCGGTGCTCGATGCTCCGCACCGCCGCCAGCATGAGGTGCTGTTCCTGCTCGTGCCCGGCTCCGTACCAGGAGTCGTTGGTGAGGTTGACCATGGCGTGCGCGCGCCCCTCGCCATGGTCGGCCATGATCGAGCGGACGATGCCGGGGAGGATGTCCTCGTAGCAGATGAAGGTCGCGAACCGCCACGAGTCCCAGCGCAACGGCGCGGTGCTCTGGCCGCGCGCGAGCGGAGTGGAGAGAGGCGACCACTCGTACACCTCGGGGAACCATTCCCCGCCCGGGATGTATTCGCCGAAGGCGAGGAGCTGGATCTTGTCGTAGTGGTCGCCGACCTTCCCGCTTTCGTCGATGACGAAGGCGCTGTTCCAGAGCTTGCGCCCCTCGACGCGCATCGCACCGACGATGGCGGCGACGGGAACGCCACCGGTGATCGCGCGCCCGTCCATCTCGCCTGTGTACAGAGGGCGCGTGTTGAAGCCCACCTCCGGCCAGATCACCAGCTCGGCGCCGCGCGCGTGCAGCTCGGCCGTCTCGTCCTGCAGCGTCCGCACCGAGGCCAGCGGGTTGGCGTGCAGCTCCATCTCGCCGACGTTGGGCTGCGCGAGACCGACCGAGACCTTGTCCGCCGAGCGTTGCACGCGGTCGACGCGGACCAGGCGCACATATCCGTACGTCCCGCTTCCGAGCAGCGCCACAAGCGAGGCCGCCATCGCTCCCACCGGCGCCGGCTTGCCGAAGCGCCAGGCCTCGATGGCGTCGAAGAGCGCTCCGTTCACCACCGCCTGCAGCGCGGAGAGGAGCAGGGTGCCGCCGATCTCCGCGATCTGCACCAGCGGCAGCACCGGCATCAGCGCGACGCCGGTGTAGCTCTGGAAGAGTAGCGGAAAGGCGAACTCGGCGGCCACCAGGGCGAGCGGGAGCAACGCCGCCGCGGGCCATTGCGTGCGCCGGCCCACCCAGACCAGCGCGAGCGACATCACGCCGAAGAGCAGCCCCTGGCCGGCGCAAAGCAGCAGGTATCCGATGAAGGCGACCCACAGAGGCGCGCCGGCGAAGACCTGCAGCACGTACATGATCCAGGTGTACCCCCCGAGGTGCGTGACGAAGCCCATCCAGGCCCCGAGCCACAGCGCGCGCCGCGGGGTCGCCTCGCGCAACGACCAGAGCAGGGGCACGAAGCAGACGAACCCCAGCGGCCAGATGCCGAATCCGATCCAGGAGAGGAAATAGAGGACGCCGGACAGCGTCGGCAGCACCAGGCGGCGCATGAAGCGCCCTCATGTAACATGCCGCCCGATGGCGGTGCTGCTGAACCAGACCAGCAACCTGCGCCTGCGCATCGATTTGCTGCGCAGGATCTCCGACGGGACCACCCGGCCGGCGTCGCTGGAGATGCGCGTCGGCGTGGACCGCTACCAGCACCAGCCGGGAGGAAAGCACGCCTTTGCGCCCATGCTCGACGTGCCCCGGGCGACGCTCCTCGACATGGATCTGATCCAGTTCATCCAGGCGCTGGAGGAGCTCCTCGACGGTCGCGCACAGACGGCGGCGCTGGAGGCGAGCGTAGACCCGGCCATCGGCCTGCGGTTGCAGGGCGGGCCGGAGGCGTTCCTCGTCGAGGTGGGCATCGATCTTCTCAATGTATTGGAGCAGGTCGGCGGGATGGCCGGCGAGCGCGGCGCCGACCTCGCGCTGTACCGCTTCGCGGTGAACAAGCGCGCCGCCCTGGCGTTCTGCGCGGCCCTGATCGAGGAGTTCGCCGCATTTCCGACCGATCCATCGGCGGTGAGCCCCGGCGAGCCAGCATAGACCGGGCTACGCTTCACCCGGCAACATTACCTCGCGGATCGCAGTTGTCGAGAGCTGCGCGCTGCCCAAGGGCAGCTTGAAACAAGGTGGCGCTCGCAGGTGGCGCTGCTCCCGCGCGATGCCACTCGGCGCGGGCGGGATGCATGAATCCCGGGATCATTCGATGGAGTACAACTTGCGCAAGGTCTCGCCGCGGCGCTCGATCTCGACCTCGATGCGATTCGCGTCGCGCAGTTTTTGATAGATCTCCAGCGCCTTGTCCGGGCTGTTCATTTCGTACCCGTTGATGCGACGGATCACGTCGCCGTTCTGGATTCCAATCTTCGCGTACAGCGAGTCGGGCACGATGGAGAAGAGCTTGAACCCGTTGGCGACGCCATTCGTGAACGAGGGCAGGATGCGCGCCTTGGTAGCGAGATCGGGCAGGTTGGTGAGCGCACTGTTGATCTCGCTCCGCGCCAGCACGTACTGGTGTTCCGAGAGCTGGCGCACCCCGTCGCTCGCGCCGTGCTGCGCCGGCATCCCGCGGATGGGCAGCGGCGAGACGCCGAGGTCGGAAGCGCCCAGGCCGTTATTGTCGATGTACTCGTTGACCCCGTCGTGGTCGAGCAGCACGCGCTCCTTCTCGATCGCGTAGATGCGGGCGCCCTGGTAGCTGTCGCCGATCCCGTAGACCTGCGTCTCGTTCACGTCGGGGTTGGTGATCTGGCAGAGCGAGTATCGGAGTGGGTCGGCGATGGCGGTGCCGATCAGGGTCCCGTGCAGGGGCGAGCGGACCGCGCGGTCCCATCCGCCGCGGCGCCCGTCCGCCGTCTGCGTGCCGACGAGCGCTGCCTTCGGAAGGGGAACGTCGAACAACTTTGCCATTTTCTCTGCGTCGAGCTCCAACGGCTTCGGCTGGCTCGTGGCCGGCGGCGTCGCACTCGCCATCAGCACGGCCGGCTTCGGCGCAATTGCCACTGCGGCGACGGTGCTCACAGTGCGCGCAATGAGGTACGCGCTTAGCACGACGGCGAGGGCGTCGCCGGCCCAGGAGTACCTCTGGAGGACGAGCTCCATGAAGAATGGAAGAGCAAGGGCCATGCCATCGATTTCTCGACGACTTCCTGGGCGCGGCACGACCGGAAAGCTGGCGAGCGACAACGTGACAAGCTCCGCCGCACCTTCGATGGCAAATTGTCACGGCGCTCGACGCCTGCGGCGGCCTCGCAGAGCGGGAACCTAATCCGCTGCCTAGACTCCATCTGCCATGCCGATGCCCGCGCGTCTCAAGGAGCACGAGCCCTGGACTGACGAGCAGGTGATCGAGCGCGTCCTCTGCGGGGATGCCCAGCTCTTCGAGCTGATCATGCGCCGCCACAACGAGCGCCTCTACCGCGCCATCCGCTCCATCCTGCGCGACGAGGCCGAGGTCGAGGACGCCATGCAGGCCGCCTATCTCCACGCCTACACCCACCTGCGCGACTTCGAACGCCGCTCGACGCTCGCCACCTGGCTGACGCGCATCGCCATCCACGAAGCGCTCGGTCGCCGGCGGCGCGGATTGCGCACCATGACCAGCGAGGAGGAACCGGACGTGGCTGCCCAGACGCGATCTCCCGAGCAGGACGCCACGGACGTCGAGTATCGCCGGCTCCTCCGGCGCGCCATCGACGCGCTGCCCGATCACTTCAGGACCGTGTTCGTCCTCCGGCAGGTACAGGAGCTGTCCATCGAGGAGACCGCGGCGTGCCTCGACATCGAGCCCGGCACGGTGAAGACCCGTCTCCACCGCGCGCGGGCGCTCTTGCGACGCAAGCTGCTGGCCGAGATCGAGCCGGGGGAGCGCGACGTGCTGCCGTTCGAGGCGCCCCGGTGCGACCGCGTGGTAGCGGCGGTCCTGGCAAGCATCAGCGGCTGACGTCGGCGACGATCTGCTTTTCCAGCGCTCGCAGCCGCTTGTCCGCCGGGCTGCGCGCCCGCTCTCTCTGGACCACCTGCAGCGCTGCCTCGAATTTGCCCTGCCGCGCGAGAAACGTCGCGTACTGCCCGGCGAGGATGGCGTCGTTCCCCAGCGCGTACGCGGCCGAGAACGTGCGCTCCGCCTCCTGCGTGCGCCCGAGCCGATCCAGGGACGCCGCGAGCACGCCCAGCGAATCGAGCGTTCCGGGAGGCCAGAGGGAGATCGCCAGCCGCGCATGCTCCTCGGCGGCGGCGAAATCGCCGCGCTCGTACAGGACGAGCGCGAAGTTCGCCTGGACGCGCGCGCTCCGGGGCGCGAGATCCACCGCCGTCGGATAGAGCGCGTCGTCGGACCTCCATTCGAGGTTTCGCAGCTGCACGGCGCAGAGATGGAACACGCAGAGCGCGGCGAACGCGGCGCGCGCAGCGGTGCCCGCCTCGACGGCGGCGCCGGCGGCTGCCGCAAGCCCGAGCAGCGGCACGTACAGCAACCGCTCCCCGTACAGGGTCGGCCCGCGCAGCAGCAGGTTGCTCACCGGAAGGAAGAAGAGAACGAACCAGGCAAGACCGGCGGCGACCTGCGGCTGTCGCTTGCGGAGGATGATCGGCGCCGCGCCCAGCGCGAGCGCCAGGGCGAGTCCGCCCCACGCGAGCGCGTCCGAGACGGGAGCAGGCCCGCACTCCCGCGCCGAGCAGTCGTAGAGGCGCCGGAAGCCGTCGACGATGCCCCAGCCGTATCTCTCGAGCAGCACCCGTCCGGCTCCCAGCATCGACTCGAGGAGGGGCGCCATCACCAGCGGATTCATCTGCGCCTGCACGACGGGGCTCATCGGCCCCACCACGGCGTAGCGGAGCCCGGCGTACGCGGCGGCCGCGACGACGTACGCCGCCCAAGGCGTGCGCCGCTCCGCTGGAGTGAGCGCATCGAACGCGGCGTAGGCGAAGGGCGCCATCACGGCACTCTCCTTCGAGAGCAGCGAGCAGAAGAACGCCGCCGCGGCGAGCAGGCTCCCGCGCCGGTGCAGCCACAGCCCGAGCACGCAGAAGAGCGCCTGCAGGAGATCGGCGCGCCCGACGACGGCCTGCACTGCCTCCGCGCCCGGCGCGAGAACGGCTGCGAGCAGGCCCGCGGCGAACGCGGCCGGCCCGCCGCCCAGAGCGAGCACCAGGATGGCGCAAACCGCCCCGTGGAGGACGGCGTTGGTGAGATGAAAGCCGCCCGGCCGCATCGACCAGAGCCGCGCATCGGCGAACAGGGATGCCTGCGGAAGCGGCCGCCAGGTGCCGGCTTTGTCCGCTCCCCAATAATCGTTGCGCAGCACGGCGCCGAGACCCCGCTCGAACGCCGGATTTCCCTCGATGGCGCGGTGATCGTCGGCGACGAACCCGGCGGACAGGGTGCTCGCGAACGCCGCCACTCCCAGGACGCCGGCCAGCAGCGCTCGCCGCGTCGGCGGGGTCAGCGCTCGCCCCCGATCAACCGCGCGACCTTGGCGCGCTCCTCGGGGTCGTCGTAGAGCTGGAACGATTTGCGCCACCAGACGGCGGCCTTGACGCGATTTCCCTTCTTGGCCTCCGCGTCGCCCATCATCTTGCTGGCGCGGGCGCGGTCCCTCCGGCTCAGCACGGGCTTCTGGAGGATGTCCTTGAGGATCGTCTGGGCGCCGGCCGGACGATTGGTCCAGAGGGCCTTCTGGGCCCGGTCGAAGTTCTTCGCCCACGGACTCGCTGCGTACTGCAGGAGCTTGCTCGGACGCGGAGGCTCGGACTGCTCGCCGGCGGGGCCCTCCGGAGCCTGGCGCAGACCGGCGGACGGTACCGCGGCGGCCGCAGGCGCGACGCCGCCGGAAGCGGCGAGGGACCCACCGGCGATCGTCCTCGCCCGGATCGCGAGCAGTCCTCCCACCGCCAGCGACAGCGCGATCGCCGCGCCGGCCATCCACCGTCGCGGCGTCAACGTCCACCGTCGCGGCGGCATCGCCCGCTCGGGCCGGTGATCGATCGCCGGAGGGAACACGCGGGGAGGGGAAGTCACGACGGCAGCGTGCGTCGGGGAAGGTAAGGGATCGGAGTCTTCCGCTTCGTCCTCGACGGGCACCGCGTCCGCGAGGGCAGCGAGCGCGCGCATCATCACCGCGGCTTCGTCGCCGCTCTCTGGCCGCGTTGCGGGATCGGCGGCCATCAGCCGCGCGATCAGGTCCTCCAGCTCCGGATGTACGCGGCGGCCGATGTCCCGCAGGCTCAGCGTGGCGTGCTCGCGGTGAGAGCGGAGCAACTCTTCCGCCGTCGCTCCGGTCACCGGCAGGCGGCCGGAGAGGAGCTGGAAGAGAAGGATGCCGACGGCGTACAGATCGCTGCGTTCGTCGGCCGCGGCGCCGGACGCCTGCTCGGGGGCGGTGTACGCCGCGCTGGCGATGGGAAGCGGCGCGCCCTCGCGAAGTCCGGCGTGCGCGAGCAGGTGGGTGGTGACCGCGTCGAGCAGCACCGCGTGTTCCGTTCCGTCGCTCAGCCGGCGCAAGCCGACGTTCGCCGGCTTGAGATCGAGGTGGAGGACGCCCGCGCGATGCGCCGCACCGAGCCCCTCGGAGACCTGCGCGCAGAGCTCCAGCGCCCGCGCCGGCCGGACGCGGCCCCGGCGCCGCAGCTCGTCCGCAAGCGTCATCTCGCCGCCGCTCTCGTAGACGAGAAAGAACGTCTGCACCAGGTGCACGCCGGCGAAGAGCAGGCGCGCGACATGCGGATGGTCCAGCTCGGGTATGCCGGCAAGCCGCTCCGCCTCTTCGACGAATCGTTCGGCGGACGAAGCGTCCGGCGCATACCTGCGCAGCAGCTTCACCACGACGGCGTGGCTGCGCGCGTCCTCACCGAGCCAGGAATGGGAGAACCTTCCCGCGCCCAGCTCGTGCAGCAACCTGAATCCCGCCACTTGCGCCTGCTGCAGCGGAGACTCCGGCTCTGGATGAGCGAGCCCCTGGCAGCGGTCGCAGAGCATCTGGTCCGCGAGGGCGGGGGTGAAGGGCGCGCCACATTGCGGGCAGGCGTTCATCGCGCCGAAGCTGTGCGCCTCCTCCATCGCGGCCCGACTGTACGTCACAGGTCGAAGGCACCCAAAGGATGTGCCCGCGACCTTCTCCCACACCCACGCACCGCAGCCGCTCATCGGGTCGTGATATGTGCGCGCGGTGTCCGACCGCCCCGATCTGCCGGAGCCGTTCGCGCCCACCGGGGGAAAGCTCTCGCGGTTCCGCATCGTTCCGCCGCCGCCTCTTCGGCCTCGCCTCTTGCCGGACGAGGCGAGGTTCGCGCTCCGGATTTCGCTGCTCGCGGGATGCGCGGAGTTCGCCGCCTGGGCATGGCTGGCGCATGCCGGCGGCAGGGGCGCCGCGCTCGGCTGGGCAGCGCTCAGGCTGCTGAGGCCGCTCTGGTCCCGCGTCGGAACGCGCGTGTCGCGGCCGGTGGTGGCTTTTGCTCTCCTCTTCGTCGCGCTGGTCGGAACGTCGGCAAGCCTGGCCACGGTGGGCCAGCTCTTCACCGTGGGCCTTCTGGCCATCGCGCTGCCCGCGGTCGGCGACCTCTGCGCGAGCTGCGCCGGAGACAGCATCACCGTCGAGCGCCGCAGCGCCGCGTATTCGTGGCTCGACATGGGGCAGGGCCTGGGCGGCGCTCTCGGGCTCGCCGTCGGCGCGTCGTTCCCGCGCGCCGCGGCGGTCGCTTCGGCGGCAGCGCTGCTCGCGGCATCCGTCGGCGTGCCCGATCTGCGCGATCGCGGCACGCCGCGCTCCACCTGGGCGCCCGCCGCGTACCGGCAAGTCTTCCGCACGCCGTTTGCCGCGCAGCTTTGCGCACTGGTCTTCTTCGCCGCGTTCTTCGCGCTGCAGCAGCCGGCCCGGCCGCATTCGGCGTGGATGACGTTGCTCCTCCCGCTCGCGGGAATGGCGATCGCCGCCCGCGTCGATCCGTTCCTGCCGAACGCCGTCGTCCTGCCGCGCGCCGCGCTCATCGTGGCCGCGCTCGGCTGGGTGGTTCCGCCGCTGCGCCTGCTGGCCATCGGCGCGCTCTTCGCGGCCGTGCCCGCGTCCGTTGCGCGCGGCGCCGGAGAGATGGAGCGTCCAGTTGCGTCTTCGCTCGCCTGGTCCGCGTTGGCGGCCGGCGCGGCCGTAGGCGCCGTGCTATGAATGAGCGCTCATTCACCCACGAGGAGCGCGAGCGCATGTTCTCGATGGACCCGCCCTTCACCCCGGAGCACCAGCTCTTCCGCCGGACCCTTCGCGAGTACGTCGAGAGAGAGCTCACGCCGCACGCCCTGGAGTGGGACGAGGCGGGGATCTTTCCTCGCGAAGTATTCCGCGGGATGGCCGAGATCGGCGCTCTCGGGATCAACTACCCGGAGAGCGTCGGTGGCGCCGGCGGAGACTACTGGTTCGTGGTGGTGCTCGCCGAGGAGCTGATCCGGAGCCAGAACGCCGGCGTCAACATGGGACTCCTGGTCCAGTCGCAGATGGCGACGCCGATCATCGCCGAAATCGGCACCGAAGAGCAGAAGAAGGAGTTCCTCATCCCCGCCCTGGCGGGAGAGAAGATCGCCGCTCTGGGCATCTCCGAGCCCGACGCCGGCAGCGACGTGGCCAACCTCCGCACGACCGCGCGCAGGGCCGGCGACGACTACGTGATCAACGGCGCCAAGATGTGGATCACGAACGGCAGCCGATCGGACTTCATCACCCTCGCGGTGCGCACGGGCGGCCCTGGATACGGCGGCGTGTCGCTGGTGACGTTCCCGACCGACGTGAAGGGGTTCAGCGTCTCGAAGAAGCTGGCGAAGGTCGGCAACCTCTCCTCGGACACCGCGCTGCTCTTCTTCGAAGATTGCCGGATTCCCGTCCGCTATCTTCTCGGCGAGGAGAACGAGGGCTTCTACCACGTGATGACGAACTTCCAGGGCGAGCGGCTGGTGGCGGCCATCGGCGCGGTTTCCGGCATGCAGCTCCTCGTCGAGGACGCGCTCCGGTACGGCAACGAGCGCAGCGCCTTCGGCAAGCCCTTGGCCAAGTTCCAGATCTGGCGTCACCGGCTGGTCGAGCACCTCACCGCCATCGAGGCAGCGCGCTGGCTCACCTATCGGGCATGTGATCTCTTCAACCGCAAGGAGGCGGCGGTGAAGGAGATCAGCATGGCGAAGCTGTTCGCCGGCGACCTGATGCAGAAGGTCGTCTACGACTGCCAGCAGCTGCACGGCGGGATGGGGTACGTGGTGGAGACTCCGGTGGCCCGCGCGTTCCGCGATGCGCGGCTGCTGACCATCGGCGGCGGGACCAGCGAGATCATGAAGGAGATCATCGCCAAGCTCGTGCCGGGGTTCTGATGAACGATCCCGCGTTCGCCACCCTGAACCTGATGGAGCGCACCGCCTTCAAGGTGATGCGCTTCATCAACCAGGGGGGCGGCAGGCGGGTGTTCCGGATCTGGCAGCGCTGGGTGATCACGCCACTGATCGGCCTGTTCGTCTATCGGCGCCTGCGCGTCCACGGAATGGAGCGTCTGGACGCCGTTCGGCCGGAAGTGCCCATCCTGCTGGTCGCCAATCACAGGACATTCTTCGACCTCTTCATCCTCGGATGGCTCCTCATCCGCCACCAACGTCTCGGCAGGCAGGTCAGCTTTCCGGTCCGCTCGAACTTCTTCTACGAGACTCCGCTCGGGCTGCTGATGGCCGTGCTCTTCACCGGCGGGTCGATGTTTCCTCCGTTCTTCCGTTCGGCGGAAAAGAAGGCGATGAACCGGCTCTCGCTGGCAATCCTGCTCGAGAAGCTGCGCACGCCAGGGCAGATGGTCGGGTTCCACCCGGAGGGGACGCGCAACAAGTCGGACGATCCCTACGCCATGCTCCCCGCCCAGCCGGGCGCCGGCGAGCTGGCCCTGAAGGCGAGGCCGGTGGTGGTGCCGGCGTTCATCCTCGGAATGACCAACAGCTTCTGGACGGAGGTGAAGGCGAATCACCGCCGGGAGCCGCCGGTGATCGCCGTGTTCGGCGCGCCCATCGAGCTGCCGAAGGCGGCCGGAGAGACGCGCCTCTCGCACCACAAGAGGTTCGCCGATCTGATCAACCAGAGGATCTCCGCGCTCGGCGCGGAGGAGCGCGCGCTCAGGAGCGCAGCTTCTCCACCGGCTTCTCCAGCGTCGCACGCCCCGTGACCAGGCGCGGGCGGAGGAGGTTGGCGATGGTCGCCTCGAGCTCCTGCGCTTCGAACGGCTTGCCGATGTATCCCTGCGCGCCCATCAGCTCCGCTTCCCACTCGAAGCCGAATCCGGAGATGATCACTACCGGTACTTCCTTCAGTTCGGGCGTCGCGCGCATGCGCTGCAGCATCTCGCGCCCGTTCATCACCGGCATCTGCAGGTCGAGCAGCACCAGGAGAGGCGGCTTGTCGGCGAGCCTGAGCAGGGCCTCCTCGCCGTTGGCGGCCTCGTCGACCTGGTACCCCTTCATCTCGAGCGCCGCCCGGAGCCCGGCGCGAAAGTCGGCGTCGTCGTCGACGACCAGGATGTAGGGCCAGCGGCGCATGGGGGCGGGCTCGATGCGGCGTAGATCTAACGATTGTTACAGCGGAACGGAAGGGGGCGGTTGTCTGGCTGCCACCGCGACAACCCTGCGATTTGACGACACGTCCGGCATTCTGCTACCCGCACCGACACGAATGAAAGCTGTTCGGACGCGGTCCGCCCGCGTGCACGTCGCGGTGAAAGTGCGGGACGGCGCGCATGCCGCCGCGGTGCTCCGCGCCGCCGGGCGAAGCTGGGTCTCCGGCGGGGAAGAGCTCTCGATCGCTCTGGTGACGGACCGCGAGATGCGGCGCCTGAACCTGCGCTGGCGCAGGCAGGATCGTCCGACCGACGTGCTCTCCTTTCCGCTCGACGAATCGGGCGCGCTCGGGGACGTGATCATCTCGATCGAGGCGGCGCGGAGGCAGGCGAAGCAGGGCGGATGGCCTCTGGCAGCGGAGCTCCGGCGCCTTCTCGCGCACGGCATCCTGCACTGCCGCGGCTACGATCACGAGTCGGCGGCCGACGCGCGCCGGATGGCCGCGGCCGAGCGGAAGCTGCTGGGACGCACGGGAATGGTGGGCGCTTCGCTGTCGGGGGTGGAATGATCCAGCCGCCTTCGGGCTTTCCCTCCACCGCGGTTTCACGCTAAAGGCAAGGGCATGGCGACGCTCCCACCGGAACTGGACGAGCTCTCGCGGCGCTTCGACGCGCTCCGGGGGGCGCTTTGACATCGATCGCAAACGCGCGCGCGTCGAGCTGATCGAGCGGGAGAGCGTGCAGCCCGGCTTCTGGGAGGACCAGAAGCGCGCCCAGGCGCTGAGCAAGGAGAAGAGCGACCTCGAGATGCAGCTCGCGCAGTACGAGCGCGAGCGGCAGCGGCTGGAGGACGCGGTCGCCCTCCACGAGCTGGCCGAGGAGGCGAACGACGAGGCGACCGGCGGCGAGGCGAAGCTCGCCGTGGCCGAGGCGCTGCAGGGCGCGCAGCGGCTCGAGCTGTCGAAGATGCTCAGCGGCCCGCAGGACCATCTCAACGCCATCGTCGAGATCAACGCCGGCGCGGGCGGTACGGAGTCGCAGGACTGGGCGCAGATGCTCTTCCGCATGTACACGCGGTACTGCGAGCGCAAAGGCTGGGAAGTGGAGCTCGCCGATTTCCAGCCCGGCGAAGAGGCGGGGATCAAGAACGCTTCGTTCATCGCCCGCGGCGATCACGCCTACGGCTGGCTCAAGGCGGAGGTGGGCGTGCACCGGCTGGTCCGCATCTCGCCCTTCGACGCGAACGCGCGGCGGCACACTTCGTTCGCCAGCGTCTTCGTCTATCCCGAGGTCGACGAGGACATCGAGATCGATCTCAACCCCAACGACGTCCGGATCGACACCTTCCGCGCCTCGGGCGCGGGCGGGCAGAAAGTCAACAAGACGGACTCCGCCATCCGCATGACGCACGTTCCCACGGGCATCGTGGTCTCGATGCAGAACGAGCGCAGCCAGCACAAGAACCGGGACATGGCCTGGAAGGTGCTCAAGTCGCGGCTCTACGAGCTCGAGCTGCGCAAGCAGCAGGCGGAGCGCGACAAGATCGAGGCGTCGAAGTCGGAGATCTCCTTCGGCTCGCAGATCCGCAACTACGTGCTCGCGCCATACCGGATGGTGAAGGACGTGCGCAGCGGGGTGGAGAGCGCAAACCCGGACGCGGTGCTCGACGGCGAGCTCGACCCTTTCATCAGCGCATACCTTCTCGGCGTGCGCCGCAAGGACAGACCCGGCAGCAGCGAAGCGGAGGCGTAAACGCAAATGGCCATCATCCACTACGACGTGACCTTCGAGAACGAGAGCCCCTCGCTGAACCAGATCAAGGACAAGCTCGACGCGCGCATGGGCTTGCGGACGCACCTCGTCAAGGACTCCATCGAGTCCGGACACGAGTGGCCGCACATCGGGCGGGTCCGCGAGAGCGGGACGTTCGAGTGCGACGAGTGCGACGATTCGGACCTGGAGGTGACCGTCGGGACGACCGGCGTGCGCATCTCCTGCGTGCCGTCGTCGACGCATCCGTACTTCCGAGAGAGCGCGCTGGCGGCGCTGATCGACCTCGGCGGAAACTTCGAAGCCAAGCTGCATCCGTTCATCGGCAAGCGCTGGACCGAGCTGTCCCCGGCGGAGAAGCAGGTCGGGTGGCGGACGCATTAAGTTCGTTCTTGCAGCGGCATTAGCGTCGGCCAGCAAGCGCTCGGCGCTTCGTTTCGCCACGTTTCTGCAACGCGCCGCGACTTGACTGCGCGATCTGCCAAGGAGCAAACGGCCACCAGCACGTACGGAGATGACTGCAGGGGGAATGCCTCTTTGCTGCAGGCCTGCTCTTTCGGGGCCGACAACTGGACTTCCTCGCCGCCGTGCCATCGAGGAGAAGTGCCATGACGAAGAAGGGGCGGTTCATTTTTCTGGGCAGCGTCGTACCCGCAGCGATCGTCGGGATCGGCCTCTGGAGCCCGATGAAGCAGGCGGTAGCAAAGGACCCCAACAAAGCTCCCCGCTTCAAGGTCGATCCGTTCTGGCCGAAGCCTCTCCCCAGCGATGTCGAGACCAATCCAGCCGCTGCGACTGACGGCTACCGCACCACTGGGCCGGGGGCGACGAAGCCGTGGGTGACGGGCGAGGTCGCCGGACACGGCGTCGACTCGAAGGATCACATCTTCACCGTCAACCGCGGTCCCCAAGGCACACCGACCGCGACTACGGCCGGTACGAACCTCGTTTCGCCGGAGACGGTCATCGCACATCCATCTCCCTCGGTCATCGAATTCGATCGCGATGGGAACGTGGTGAACGCCTGGCCGCCCAACCTGCCGGCTGCTCTTCCGCCGTGGTGGATCGCCCCCATCGACCCAGTCGGCTGCGACGGAAGCCCGGCGTGCCATTTGCCGCAGCGCGGAGTGCCGATGGGTATCCACGGCCTCTATGTCGACTACCAGGACAACGTCTGGATCGCCGGCAACGGAGACGGCATCGTCCAGAAGTACTCGCATGATGGCAGCACTCTGCTGCTGCAGATCGGACGCCGTGGCGTCTGCGACAACCCGCCTACGAACACGTGCGGCAACTCAGGAGGGAATGCTGCAGCAAACAACAGCCAGACCTTGCTGAACGAGCCTCCGAACGTGAGGGTCGATCCGAACCCTGACCCGGTGACTCATCAGACAGGTAGCATCTACGTCCCGGACGGGTACGGGAACCACCGTGTGGTCGTGTTCGACCGCAACGGTAAGTGGCTCCGGCACTGGGGCGGCGTGGTTGTGAACAGCGCCAATCCCAACGCGACGGCACACGACCGCGGGAGCTTCGCGTCCGGCGACGGTGGACACCCCCATTGCCTGGTCATTGGGAAGGACGGGTATCTGTACGTATGCGACCGCGCCAGCGATCGTATCCTCGTATACGAGAAGAACCCGACGAACTGCACGAGCCCTCCATCCGTCTGGGTCGCCGGCAATACCCCTGTTTGCCAGCCGGTCAAGATCATCACCGTGATCCCCGGCACGGGCGTGACCGCGGGTAAATCCGACGGAACAAACAAGAACGTACTCGGCACGGCTGGATCGGCTTGGGACCTCGACTTCTCCATCGACAAGGACCAGAGCTTCTTCTTCGAGGTCGACGGTGGCAACGAGATCGTCTGGACGTTCGACCACGACCTCGCGCTTGCCGATCAGAGCACCCCCTGCACATTGATGGAGTGCGGCACGTGGCCGCGCGCGATCCTCGCCGGCTTCGGCCGTTCTGGCCACATGGCAGGCGACTTCGTCTTCCTGCACTCGATCGCCCTGGATTCGAAGGGCAACTTGTTCACGGGTGAGACGATCAACGGCCGGCGCATCCAGAAGTTCGTGCCCAACGGCAACCTGGGGGACAAGAAGCTCGACGACTTCCGTCCGTCCGGGTATCCCGACGTCACCCTCAAGCACTACGACCCGAGATTCCCGGGTGGCAACGGGGAGAAGGACGACTAGCAACCGCAACGAGCGGCCGGGAGCGGCGACGCTCCCGGCTACCCTCCACACCCGCGAAAGGCAGCCTCGATGACACGACGCCGGGGGATAGCAAGTGCGCTCGCGCTGGCCGTTCCGGTCGCGATGGCCCTCGGAATCGTCGTGCTGTACGTACGGGCGGCGGACGCGCACGAGTTCAAGCTCGAGAGCTTGATGAACGCGTTCGTCAAGGTGGACGACCAGGAGCTGCACCTGGTCATCCGGCTGCCCTTGCACATCACCAGGACCGTCCGGTTTCCCGTCAAAGGTGCCGAGATCGATCTGGCCAACGCTGGGCCGGCCACCCAACGGGTGGCGGAAGCCGTGGGCCACGACGTCATGATCTGGGAGGACACGCGGCTGCTGGTTCCCAAGAGCGCCCTCGGCCGCCTCTCGCTGCCCTCGGATCGCTCTTTCGACAGTTATCAGGACGCGGTCGCGCACGTTGCGCAGCCGCCCGCCGCGGATGCGGGCATCTACGTGGATCAGGGATACGTGGACGCGCACGTCACGTACGCCATCCAGTCGCCGCACTCGCGGTTCACGATCCGGACCACGATCGCTCCGGAGCTGAAGGACTACTTGAAGCTCGCCGTCCGCTACCTGCCGCTCGGCGAGCAAGGGCGAGCGATGGTGATCACCAGCCGCTCCGGCGTGGTCCGCCTCAATCCGGCCTGGTACCAGGCCGCCAGCGGCTTCGTAGGGCTCGGGATCGGGCACATCCTGAGCGGGTTCGATCACCTGCTCTTCCTGTTCTGCCTGATCATCCCCTTCCTCCGTTTCCGGCAGGTCGTCGGTATCGTCACGGCTTTCACCGTCGCGCACTCGTTCACGCTGCTCGGCTCGGCGTACGGGCTCGCCCCCACCGGCGACTGGTTCCCGCCCTTCGTCGAGACGGCGATCGCCGCGTCCATCGTCTACATGGCCCTGGAGAACATCGTCGGCGCTGATCTGAAGAGGCGCTGGCTGGTGACCGGGCTTTTCGGGCTCGTGCACGGCTTCGGCTTCTCCTACGGCCTGAAGGAAAATCTCCAGTTCGCCGGCACCCACCTGCTCGTCTCGCTGTTTTCGTTCAACGTCGGGATCGAGATCGGACAGGTCGCGGTGCTGGCCGTGATGCTGCCCGCGCTCGCGCTCCTCCGCCGGTACGTCCTTGCGGGGCGGATCGGAGTCATCATCCTCTCCGCGCTCATCGCGCACACGGGTTGGCACTGGATGATCGACCGTGGCGACATCCTCTGGAAGACGGAGTGGCCGCGGCTCGACGCGGCTTCATTCGCGATCCTCGCGCGCTGGGTTGCCGGGTTGCTCATTGCGGCTGCGGCCGTCCGGTTCATTGGGCGGCGCGCCGGTGCGTTCCTCTCGCGGAAGCCGGCCGCCCAGCGTCCGTCCTGATCTCGACCTCATCGTGGGTCATCTGCGCGGCGGCGACCGCCGAGCGCAACGTCGAGATTTTTGCGCACCTCTGGCGATCCGGGGGCGATCTCCAGCGCCTGCCGGAACTGCTCGATCGCCTCGTCCAGGCGCCCGCTGCGGGCGAGCAGGATCCCCAGGTTGTTGTGCGCCTCCAGGAAGTCCGGCTGCATCTCTACGGCGCGACGGAGATGGGACACGGCAGGGAGCACCTGCCCGCGCGCGACGAGCGCCATGGCCAGGTTGTAGTGGATCCCGGCGCGGCCGGGCTCGCTCTCCAGGGCCTTGCGGTACTGGAAGATCGCTTCATCGAGATCGCCGCGGGCTGCGAGCGCGAAGCCGAGGTTGTTGCGCGCCTCGGCATAACCAGGACTGAGCTCGATCGCCTGGCGATAGTGGACGATCGCCTCGTCGGACTGCCCGCGACGGGCGAGCGCCAGCGCGAGGTTGTTGTGGGCCTCCGGATAACCGGGTTTGAGCTTCAGGGCCGTGCGGGCGAGGCCTTCGGCCTCGTCGGCTGCATCGCGCGAGATCAGCAAGCCCGCGAGATTGTTGTAGGCCATCCAGCACGCCGGGTTGCCCCGGATGGTCGCGCGGTAGAGCGTCTCCGCGTCCGCGTACAGGTGGCTTTGCTTCCAGGTCAGCGCGGCGAGGATCGCGAGGACGGCCAGGGACACGCCCTGACCCGCGCGACGTCGCGGCATCGACGCGATTCCGGAAGCTGCTAGCGCGATGATGCCGATGCTCGCCAGGTACTGGAAGTGATCGGCGACGAACGAGAAGAGGAACGGGTAGACGTCGAAGAAGCCGAGGGCGGGAAACAGCGTACCAAGGAAGAAGAGCGCCGCGGCGAGCGCGCCGGGAAAGCGTTTGCGCCGCGCCCACAGTCCACCGACGGCTGCGACTGCCGCCGCAGGGTAGAGATATTGGGAGAGGGCCAGCGCATCGACGTTCCAGCGCGGATAGATGAAGACGAGGTCGGCAGGCCACACGAGCTTGCCGAGATAGAACCAGGCGGCGCGGCCGGCGATCAGGCCCCGCTGCGCGGCGCTGAGATCGAATGCCGCGCCTTCGGCGCCCACCAGGCGCCGCTCCACCCAGATGGTGAACAGACCTGCCACCGCGCCGAGGGCGAAGAACGGGAGGAGCGGGACGACGTCGCGCCGCCACGACGGCCGTCCGCGGCGCCACCAGTGCACCAGCAGAAGCGCGGCGGGCAGCGTCGCCGTCACGGTCTTGCTGCAGAGGGCGAGCGCGAAGAGAAGCAGCGCCAGCAGCCATGTCCGAAGCTGCCGCCGCTCCTCGAAATGCAGCCAGGCCAGCGCCGCGCCCAGATAGAAGACGGCGGAGAGCGTGTTCTTCAGCTCGGTGATCCATGCCACCGATTCCACGTGCACCGGGTGCAGCGCGAAGATGGCGGCCGCGAGATACGCGCCGGGCACGGCGAGCTTGCGCAGGTTGAGCGCCACCAGCAGAGCCGCGCCGAAGTGCAGCAGCACGGTGACGAGGTGATAGCCGGTGGGATCGTTTCCCCACAGCCGCTGCTGCAGCCAGAACGCGCTGTGCACCAGCGGGTAGTGCTGTTGGGTGGCTCCGGGGTCGAACCAGATCCGCCACAGGCCTTGCCAGGAGCGCAGATCGCCGCGGGTCAGGTGGGCCGCGTCGTCCCAGAGGAAGCCGCCGCTCCAGGCTGGCCTGTAGACGAGGAGAATCGCTGCCAGCAGCGCGGCGAGGAACAGCCCGTCCCGTGGGCCGAAGGAACGGGCCGTTCCGCCGTCGACCACGGGCTACTTCTTCGACATCTTCGCGACGAAGTCGTCCTGCGCCTTCTTCATCTCCGCCGGGCTCATGTCCTTCACGTGCTGCGCCAGCACCCACTGGTTGCCCCAGCGGTCGTGCACTTCCGCGATGCGGTCGCCCCAGAACATGTCGCTTGGCGGCGTTGCCACCTTGAGACCGGCCCCCTTTGCCCGCTCGAACGCGCGGTCCACGCCCTCGGTGTAGATCCACAGCCTGATCTGCTTCGGCGTCTGCGGCATCTCGGGCATCGCGTCGTTGCAGAAGATTGCCGAATCTCCGACGCGAAGCTCGGCGTGCCAGATCTTCTTCCCGCTCGGATCCGGGGCGCGGAACCGCTCCTCGGCGCCGAACGCTTTCTTCCAGGTTTCGATCGCCTCCGCGCAACCATCGACGGTGAGCGCTGGGGTGACGCTGTGCAGCCCCTCGGGGATTGGCTTCGGCATGCTTCCACCTCCGGTGAGGCGGCGCATCCTACTCCAAGGCGTTGGGCTCCGGATCCGGATAGGCGCGCAGCGAGCGGGCGATCAGGCCCATTCCGCCGGCGAGCAGCCCGAACATCAGAAGAGTGTTGAACAGGGTGGTCGGCGCCCACTGGATGGAGAGGCTCATCAGGACCGCAGCGAGGATGGTGAGCAGGCCACCGATGGAGAGGATCCAACCCAGCTTGCTCTTGCCGTCGAAGAACAGGACACCGATGCCGATCAGGAGCGGCAGCATCGTCAGGCCGAAGCCCGCCGTCCGGTTTCCTCCCCAGAGACCGAAGAAGGTGTACGAGGAAGTCACCTGCACCTGGTTCAGGATCAGGTAGCCGCCGAGCACCGTCAGGATCAGACCGACGAAGAACGTGCCGAAGCCGCCGGGCGTGCCACCGGCCCCACGGAGACGTCGACCGCGCACCAGCGCTTTCGCCTCTTCCAGCTCCGCGAGATCAGCCGCGCGCTTCTCGCCCGCCATCGCCATGGCGCCATCTTATCGTGGCGGCCGGGCTTGACTAATCCGCTGTGGAAGCGCGAGTTGGGGCGACGAAAGTCGGATGCAGGCCCACCGCAGGCCACAGCAAGGGGGAAAGCATGAAGCAGCCCAAGACGGGGCAGGACAAACGCGTCTCTCGCCGCTCCCTCCTGAAAGGCAGCGCCGCCGCGGCGGCGGGAGCGGCAACCCTGGGATTCCCGGCGATCGTCAAGGCCCAGGGGCCAATCGCCATGCGCTGGCAGAGCACCTGGCCGCAGAAGGACATCTTCCACGAGTACGCGCTCGACTACGCCAAGAAGGTCAACGACATGACCGGCGGCGACCTCAAGATCGAGGTGCTGCCGGCGGGCGCGGTGGTCCCCGCGTTCGGACTGCTGGACGCGGTGTCCAAGGGCACGCTCGACGGCGGACACGGCGTGCTCGTGTACCACTACGGCAAGCAGCAGGCGCTGGCGCTCTGGGGATCGAGTCCCGCGTTCGGCATGGACGCGAACATGCTGCTCGCCTGGCACAAGTACGGCGGCGGCAAGGAGCTGCTCCAGAAGCTCTACAGTTCCATCAACGCGAACGTCGTCTCCTTCCCGTACGGCCCGATGCCCACGCAGCCGCTGGGCTGGTACAAGAAGCCGATCACCAAGCCCGACGACTTCAAGGGACTGAAATTCCGGACGGTGGGCATCTCCATCGACCTGTTCACGGGAATGGGCGCCGCGGTCAATGCGCTTCCGGGCTCGGAGATCGTGCCGGCTTTGGACCGCGGCCTGATCGAGGCGGCCGAGTTCAACAACGCGACCTCCGACCGCATCCTCGGTTTCCCCGACGTCTCCAAGACCTGCATGCTGCAGAGCTATCACCAGAGCGCGGAGCAGTTCGAGATCCTTTTCAACAAGGGGAAATTCGACGCGCTGCCGGACAAGATGAAGGCGATCATCGCGAACGCGGTGGAGGCCGCGTCGGCGGACATGTCCTGGAAGGCCATCGACCGCTACTCCAAGGACTACGTCGAGCTGCAGACCAAGGACAAGGTCAAGTTCTTCCGGACCCCGGACTCAGTCCTGCAGAAGCAGCTCGAGGTGTTCGACACCGTCCAGGAGAAGAAGTCAGCCGAGAACCCGATCTTCAAGGAGATCGTCGAATCCCAGCGCAAGTTCGCCGAGCGCGCCGTGAAGTGGGACCTGGACACGAACGTTCCACGGCGCATGGCCTACAACCACTACTTCGGAAAGGCGCCGAAGGCCGCGACCCCCGCCGGGAAGAAGACCTAGCGCTCCGTGACCTCGGCCCGCAAAGCCAGCCACCCGGTCCCCGCCGGGTGGCTGCGATCTTCTGACCGCAGATGAGCGCCCAGGCCGTGATCCGCGCGGTCGACCGCGTCAGCTATTTCTCCGGCAAGGCCTTCGCCTGGCTGATCGTCGCGCTCACCTTCGTGGTCTCGGTCGAAGTGTTCAAGCGATACATCCTCAACGCGCCCACAGCGTGGATCTTCGACTTCACCAACATGCTGTACGGCACGCTGTTCATGATGTGCGGCGCCTACACCCTGGCCCAGGGCGGGCACGTGCGCGCGGATTTCGTCTACACGTATCTGCGGCCCCGGACGCAGGCGGCGCTCGACCTGGCCCTGTACTTCCTCTTCTTCATTCCGGGGATCCTCGGCCTGATCTACGCGGGTTACGACTACGCGGCGCTGTCCTGGCGGATCGGGGAACATTCGACCGTCACGGCCGAGGGCCCGCCGGTCTACCACTTCAAAACGGTAATCCCGATCGCGGGCGCCCTGGTCATGCTGCAAGGGTTGGCGGAGATCGTCCGGTGCTTCGAGTGCCTGCGGACGGGGGCGTGGCCTTCCCGGCTCTCCGACGTCGAGGAGATCGACGTGATCGACACGCAGCTGTCGAAGAGCGAGTACGTGGACGAGGAGTCGCGCCGCGTCGCCATGGACTCGGCGAAAGCGATCGACGAGGCCGCGCGCCACCGCACCGTAGGGAAGGCGCCGTGAGCAGCCCGGCGCTGGGCCTCACCATGCTGGGCCTCATCGTGATCGCGATCATGATGGGCTTTCCGACCGCCTTCACGCTGATGGGCCTGGGGATGATCTTCGGCTACATCGCGTTCCTCGTCCCCGGGTTGCCCTGGTACGACAATCGGATCTTCGATCTGATCGTGCAGCGGACCTATGGGGTGATGACGAACGACACCCTGCTCTCGGTCCCGCTGTTCGTCTTCATGGGCTACATCATGGAAAGGGCCGCGCTGGTGGACAAGATGTTCCACAGCGTGCAGCTCGCGTTCCGGCGGATCCCCGCTTCGCTGGCGGTCACCACGCTCCTGGTCTGCGCCTTCTGGGGCATCGCCTCGGGCATCGTCGGCGCCGTCGTGGTCCTGATGGGAGTGATCTCGCTGCGCCCGATGCTGCGCGCAGGCTACGACATCAAGCTCGCTTCGGGAGTGATCACGGCGGGCGGGACGCTCGGCATCCTCATTCCGCCCTCGGTGATGCTGATCGTCTACGCGGCGGTGGCCGGACAGTCCATCGTCAAGCTGTACGCGGCGGCCATGCTGCCCGGTTTCTTCCTCACCTTCCTGTACCTCGTGTACGTTCTCGGCTGGGCTGTCATCAATCCGAAGATCGCGCCCAAATTGCCGCCCGACCAGTACAAGATCGCCGTGCCGGAGTATCTCCGCCGGCTGGAGCGCGGCCCGTCGCGCCGCGTGGTTCCCGGCCTGATCGCGGCGGTGTTCCGTCCGAGCCTGGTGGACGGCGCCGTCCGGTCCGAGGGAAAGCCTGCCTCGTACGGGCTCATCTGGAAGAACGTGCTGGCGGTGCTGGTCCCGCTCGTCCTGGCTCTCGGCACGTTCGCGGCCGGGTGGTGGTACGTGGTCATCCACAACGCCCCGCAGGAAGGTGTGGCGCGGCCTGCCGCCGTCGCCGCAGCGACGCGCAATCCTCCGGCCAATCCCGTGGGCCCCCCCGCCGACGAGCAGCTAGAGGAATTGGGCTCGGCGGCGCCAGCGGAAGCGGCCTCCTCTGCCACCCAGGACGGTCCGCCCGAGGAGATGACTTCCCTGGCCGAACCCGCCCCGACGAAGGGCGGCAGCCACGTTCCCGAGCATTTCTACCAGTGGCTCTGGGGACTGGCGGCGCTGACGGCGCTGCTGCTCGCAATCTACTACTGGCGCATGGACGGCGAGCAGCTCGAGATCCTGAAGGAGCTGATCGCGTCGGTGGTCCCCCTCGGAGTGCTGACGTTCGTGGTGCTGTCAGTGATCCTGTTCGGGATCACCACCGCGACGGAGTCGGCGGCGATCGGCGCGCTCGGCGCCCTGTACCTGGCCGTGATGGCCCGGTACCCGCGCCAGGTGGGATGGTGGACGCTCGTCGGGGCCGTCTTCGGCGGCGGGCTCGCCGTCTTGCGGGGCGCGTGGGACAGATCCGACTTCCTCGATCATTTCATCACCATGCTGGTCTCGGCATTCATCGGAGCGACGTTCGTCGGCACCGTCGTGCCGGGTCTCAGCAATCTGCGCAGGTCGCCGGAGCTCCGCGAGAACCTCAAGCAGGCCACCTTCCTCACCGCGAAGACGACGGCAATGGTTTGCTGGCTCTTCGTCGGCTCGGCGCTGTTCTCCGCCGTCTTCGCGCTGCACGGCGGCCAATCGCTGATCGAGCGTTGGGTGCTGGGGATGAACCTGTCGCCGGTCGGGTTCCTGGTCATCGCCCAGCTGATCATCTTCCTTCTCGGCTGGCCGCTCGAATGGACGGAGATCATCGTGATCTTCTGCCCGATCTTCATCCCGCTTCTGACCCACTTCCAGATCGATCCGATTCTCTTCGGCACCATGGTCGCCGTGAACCTGCAGGCGGCGTTCCTTTCTCCCCCCGTTGCGATGTCCGCGTTCTACCTGAAAGGGGTCGCGCCAAAGCACGTCACGCTGAACCAGATCTTCGCCGGGATGATGCCGTACATGGTGATCGTCCTCATCTGCCTGGTGTTCATGTACGTCTGGCCGGGGATGACGCTCTGGCTTCCGGAATTCCTGTACGGCGGCTGAGCACTCGCCCGTCAGAAACCTGCGAGGAGCGCATCGAGACGCCAGCGCGCCTGCACGAGCTCATCGTGCGAGAGCTCCTGATACATGTAGTACAGCTGCAGCACCTCGTGGGCTCGCTTCCGCAATGCCTTCGATGGACGCAGCGGGTTGCGCTTGCGCGGCGCGGGCAGCATCGCGGCGAGGATCGCCGACTCTTCGGGCAGCAGCTGCGAGGCCGGCTTCTCGAACCAGACCCGCGCAGCGGCGTCTGCGCCGTAGATGCCGTCTCCCCATTCGGCGATGTTCAAGTACAGCTCGAGCACACGCAGCTTCCCCAGATTCTCCAGGCGGCGCGCCAGGATCACCTCCCGGACCTTCCTCCACAACGTCCGTTCCTCGCCGAGCCAGAGATTTTTCGCCAGCTGCTGGGTGATGGTCGACGCGCCGCGGTGGAAGTGGCCGTCCTCGACGGCGGTCGTCAGCGCGATCTTCGTCTGCTCGACGTCGATCCCGTCGTGCTCGAAAAAGCGGGCATCCTCGCTGTGAACTACGGCGAGCTGCAGCCAGGGGGAGATCCGGGTGAGCGGCACCCAATGCTGGTTGCGCCGCGCCGCGCGGCCCTGTTCGCGGGCCTCCTCCGCGCGTGCCTCGATCAGGGCGGTGGTCGAAGGGTTCCCGCGCCGGAAAGGCGCGGCAGACGGAAGCGTGGTCCAGAGGGAACCAGCTCCTGCCAGCAGGCAAAAGAAGATGACGGCCGCCGTGCTGCCCGCAGGCCGTAGTGCCGATGCTTCGAACGCCATCGCATCGAGTATAAACGCGACCCCTTGGCTGCCTCCTTTTCATTTCGACGCCTCGCCGGCGTTTTGCGGGACAACCGGAATTTCCGCACACTGTACGCAGCGAACGCGGTGTCCCAGCTGGGCGACTGGTTCAACGTGGTGGCGCTGTTCTCGTTGCTCCTGGAGTTGACCGGAAAAGGCGAGGCGGTCGCTTTCGCGCTCCTGACCCGGTTCGTGCCGATGTTCCTGGCGGGTCCGGCCGCGGGAATCGTGGCGGATCGGCTCTCCAGGCGCGCAATCATGATCGTGAGCGACGTTCTGCGCGCGGGTCTCGTGCTCTGCCTGCTGTTCATCCGCCGTCCTGACCAAGCCTGGATCGCCTACGGGGTGGTCACCGCTCATTCGCTGGTGAGCGCTTTCTTCGAGCCTGCCCAGCAGGCGATGTTGCCGAACCTCGTCAGCGAGGCCGACTATCCGCTTGCGGCCACCCTGGAGAACTCGCTCTGGGCCGCGACGCTGGCCGTCGGCTCCGCCCTCGGCGGCGTCGCCCTCGCCGTGGTCGGGCGGGACCTGGCGTTCGCGGCCGACGCGGCCAGCTTTCTCGTCTCGGCCGCCCTGATCGCGCGGCTGCCCTCCGGATATGCGAACCGCGCCGATCGGCAGGCGATGGAGATGGTGGAGGAGGCGCGGGCGCCTTTCTCGCAGATCGAGAACCTTCTCGGCGTTCGCGATCTGCGGGAAGGAGTCGCCTACGTCCGCTCGCACCGGCGCGTCCGCGCGCTGCTCGCGGTGAAGGCCAGCTTCGGGCTCACGCTCGGCGGCGTTCTCGTGTTGCTCGCCTGGTTCGGCGAGAAGGTGTTCGCGCAGGGAAACGGCGCGGGGATCGCGATCCTGTGGACGGCGCGCGGCGTAGGGAGCTTCGCCGGGCCTTTCGCGGCGTTCCGGATCTCCGGCACTGACGAGCGAGGCCTTCGGCGCGGCATCTCCGGCGCGTTCGCGCTGCTGGCGATCTGCTACGTCGGGTTCGCGCTCAGTTCCGCGATCGGGTACGCCGCGATCGCCCTCGCGGTCGCGAACGCCGGAGGGAGCATCCTCTGGACCAGCGGCTCGACGCTCCTGCAGCGCATCGTCCCGGATGCGGTGCGGGGACGGGTCGCCGCAGCGGAGATCGGCGGATTCATGCTGGCGCTGTCCGCCAGCACGCTCGCGACCGGACTGCTGCTCGACCGCGACGTTTCGCCGCGCGCCCTGATGGCGGGCTGCGGCCTGATCGCGCTCGTTCCGCTCGCGTACTGGGGCTTCGCGCAGAGGGCGTTCGAGGTGACAGGGCAGGGCGCAAGAGGGTAAAGAGACGCTCTCCATGGCCGACCTTCCCCAGGCTGGAGCGACCAGCTCGATCGAGGATCAGATCCGCCTCCGCGAGCAGAAGGCGCAGATGTTGCGGGAGAAGGGAGCGCATCCGTACGGAAACGGCGTTTCCGTTCCGCACACGACCGAGTTCGTGCGCGTCCGACACGCCGATGACGATGCCGGACGGCTGGAGCAGGACCAGAGCGAGCCGTACGGCGTGGCGGGGCGGGTCGTGGCTTTGCGCACCATGGGGAAAGCGAGCTTCCTCAGCCTGCGCGACCGGACCGGAGACCTGCAGATCTTCGTCAAGAAGGACAAGGTCGGCGACCCGGCGTACGAGCTGCTGAAGCTCACCGATCTGGGCGACATCGTCTTCGCGCGCGGTCGCGCCATGCGGACGAAGACCGGCGAGCTCTCGATCGAGGCGGCGGAATATCGCGTCCTCACCAAGGCGCTGCGTCCGCCGCCGGAGAAGTGGCACGGGCTGACCGATCACGAGACGCGCTACCGGCAGCGCTACGTCGACCTGGCCGCGAGCCTTCAGGTGCGCGAGATCTTCCGGCGGCGGACGAGGCTGATCGCCGGCTTGCGGCAGTTCCTCGACGAGCGCGACTTCATCGAGGTGGAGACGCCGGTGCTGCACAAGCCAGAGGAGGCGGGGGGAGCGACGGCGAAGCCGTTCGAAACGCACCACAACGCGCTGGACCTCGATCTGAAATTGCGGATCGCGCTCGAGCTGCACCTGAAGCGGCTGGTCGTCGGCGGCCTGGAACGGGTCTACGAGATCGGCCGCGTGTTCCGGAACGAGGGGATCGATCGCAGGCACAATCCCGAGTTCACCATGCTCGAGTTCTACCAGGCGTACGCGACGTACGAAGACCTGATGGTGTTGACCGAGCAGATGATCGCGCGGCTCGCCACCGAGGTCACCGGCGCGGACGAGGTGACGTTCCAGGGGACGAAGATCAAGCTCGAGCCGCCCTGGCCGCGCATCTCGATGCTGGGCGAGGTGGCGAAGATCTATCGCGCGGGCGGCACCGAGTCCGAGCAGCTGGACGCGCTGGCGAGGCTTTCCCCGGACCAGTGGCTGGGCCGCGTCGAGGACCGGGAGATGAGGGAGAAATTCGCCAAGGCGCCGTCGGCGGGGGAAAAGATCGCCTGGGCGTTCGAAGCGTTGGTGGAACCCATGCTGCCGAAGGGCCGGGCCTGTTTCGTGGTGGACTTTCCGCTGGAGATCTCGCCGCTGGCGCGCAAGCGGGACTCCGAGCCGCGGCTCGTAGACAGGTTCGAGGCGTTTGCCGGCGGGATGGAGATCGCCAATGCCTTTTCCGAATTGAACGACCCGCGCGACCAGGAAGAGCGCTTTCGCGCCCAGGTGGAAGCGGCGACCCGTGGCGACGAGGAGACGATGCCCTGGGACCGCGACTACGTCCGCGCGTTGGAGCACGGGATGCCGCCCACCGCCGGAGAAGGAGTGGGCATCGACCGGCTGGCAATGCTCTTCACCGACTCTCCCAGCATCCGCGACGTCGTCCTCTTCCCCCTGCTCAAGCCTGAGGAGAACAGTTGAACATCCGCTGGCGGCCGGGCCCGCGCGCGGACGAGCGCGGCGCGGCCAGGGCGGGCGCGCGCGCTTCGCTCGTCTCTCTCGCTGCGTTGATGCTGTTTCTGATCGGTGCGGCGATGCAGTACTCGCTGGCGCTCTGGCTCGGTTCGGCGTCGACGCTGTCGCGCGACGCCGTGACCGCCATCTCGTTTGGCGCGGAAGGGCTCTGGTTCCTGCTTTCCGGCTTCGCCCTCAGCTTTCTCGGGCGCGGGTATCGGCCGGTGGAGAACGTGGTCGCCTCGTCGCTGTTCGGAGTCGCGACCTTCTTCCTGTTGCGTACGCTCAAGCCGCCTTCGTTCTCGTACGACCGGTTCTTCGCCAGCGGTGGGGAGCTGGTGGTGTGGGCGCTCTGCGCAGCCGCGGCGTCGTGGCTGCTGGCGATGTGGGGCGCGTCGTTCGGGATGCTGATCGGCGCGAACGGACACGTCGACCCGCGCCTCGGCTACGAATGGGGCATCGCCCGCACGCATCTGAGGTTGAACCGCCGCACCGCATTCACGCTGGCGTTGCTTGCGGTCCTTCCGCCGGGGCTGTTCTACGCGCTCGGGATCGGCGCGTCGCTGCGCGATCCGCATCAGCGGGTCCTGATCCATCCGATGCACATCCTCTTCACGGTCGCGGTGGTTCTCGCCTCGCTGACCGCCGTGGGCAGGTGGATCCACCACCGCGCGCAGCTGGCGAGGCTACAGCCTGGGCAGCGGCGCAAGCGTCCCGCGACCGTGGTGATGACGGGAATCTCCGTGGCCGGCGTCGCCGTCGGCGTCTGGGCGCTGACCGTGGTGCTCTCGGTGATGAGCGGATTCGAGTCGGATCTCAAGCGCAAGATCCTCGGCACCAATTCGCACGCGCTGCTGCTGAAGTATTCGGCGGACTTCTCGGAGTGGCGATCGGTGATGCCGAAGGTGTCCGCCGTTCCCGGCATCGTCGGGGTCTCGCCGTTCATCCTCAACGAGGTGATCCTCTCGCACGGACAGACCGTCACCGGCGCGGAGCTGAAAGGCATCGACGCGGGGACCGCGGGCTCGGTGAGCGAGCTGCCGCGGCAGGTGATCGCCGGCGAGCTGGGTTGGCTCTCCAAGCCGCAGGACATTCCCGGAAGCGAACGGGTGGTGGAGCCGCGCGGCGAGGCGGCGAAGCAGCTCGGGGGACCCGAGTACGAGCAGTACCTGGAGGACACGCTCAAGCGGCGCCAGGCGCATCCCGAGGAGGCGCCAAAGCTCGATCCGGAGGCGCTGCGCAACCTCGCGGGCATCTGCATCGGCAAGGAGATGTCGCACCAGCTCCGCGCCTGGGTGGGCGACGTGGTCAACGTGCTCACGCCGCTCGGCGAGATGACGCCGACCGGGCCGGTGCCGCGCAGCCGTCCCTTCCGGGTGGCGTGCATCCTCTACTCGGGGATGTACGAATACGACTCGAAGTTCGTCTACATCGGCATCCCCGAGGCGCAGAAGTTCTTCCGCATGGGCGACAACGTCGTCGGGCTCGAGCTGAAGTTCGCCGACGTCGATGCCGCCCGCGCGCTCGGGCGCCGCGTGGTGGCGGCCCTCGGCGGATTTCCCTACCGCACCAAGGACTGGGCGGAGCTCAACCGCAACCTCTTCTCCGCGCTGAAGCTGGAGAAGCTGGCGATGGCCATCATCCTCACCTTCATCGTCCTGGTCGCGTGCTTCAACATCCTCAGCACGCTGATCATGCTGGTGCTGGAGAAGACCAAGGAGATCTCCATCCTCAAGTCGATGGGCGCGCGCGATGCGAGCGTCATGAAGATCTTCGTGGTCGAGGGGCTGACCATCGGCGCCATCGGCACGGCGATGGGTCTTCTGTTGGGGCTCGCTTCCTGCTCGTTCATCGAAAAGTTCGGGCTCCAGCTCGACCCCGACGTCTATTACATCTCGAATCTGCCAGTGAACGTGGACGGCGGGCAGTTCGTGATGGTGGCCGCGATCTCGCTCGCGCTCAGCTATCTGGCGACGCTCTATCCCGCGACCAAGGCCAGCCGACTCTCGCCGGTGGACGGGCTGCGGGAGGAATGACTTGGCTCCCCTCGTCGAAGCGCGGCAGGTGCACAAGTCGTACTGGCTCGGGGAGAAGGAGATCCATGTCCTGCGCGGCGCCAGCTTCTCGCTCGAGGGCGGCGAGATGGCCTCGCTGGTGGGACCGAGCGGAGTGGGCAAGAGCACCTTCCTGCACGTCATCGGCACGCTCGATCCGCCCACCGGCGGAGAGGTGCTGTTCGACGGGCGCGACGCCTTTGCCATGACCGAAGAGGAACTGGCGGCGTTCCGGAATCGCAGCGTCGGATTCGTCTTCCAGTTCCACTACCTCCTGCCCGAATTCACCGCGCTGCAGAACGCGTCGATGCCCGGAATGATCAATCGGCTGTCGCGGGAGCAGGCGGAGACGCAGGCGAAGGAGATGCTCGAGATCGTGGGGCTCGGCCACCGGCTCGACCACAAGCCGGGCGAGCTTTCGGGCGGCGAGCAGCAGCGGGTTGCGCTCGCCCGGGCGTTGGTCCTGAAGCCACGGCTGCTGCTGGCCGACGAGCCGACCGGTAACCTCGACGAGGCCACCGGAGAAGGCATCCACCACCTCCTGGTCGAACTGAACCAGCGTCTGGGAATCGCGGCGATCGTCGTGACGCACAATCCCCGGCTGGCCGAGCGGATGCCACGACGGCTGCGGCTGTCCGAGGGCCTGGTTGCGGATGCTTAACCAGCGTTCCGTTCGCATCTTCGGCGCGGGAGGGAACAGCTCAGGAGATTTTCACGATGCGAAACACGATGTGGGTCGCGGCGGTCGCGCTCAGCTTCGGCTGCGCGATGTTCGGCGGCGGCTCGGACAACGCCAAGAAGTCGGAGACGCGGACGCAGCAGGACCAGGCGCACCAGTCCCTCCAGGCGGCGGCCGACGCGCAGAAGAAGGCGTCCGACGAGCAGGCGAAGGCCGAGCAGGCGCAGCAGAACGTGACGAAGAAGCAGAAGGAGCTCGCGGATGCGCAGGCTCAGCTGCGCAGCCAGACGGCCAAGGCGGAGCAGGCGCAGCGCGATGCGCAGCAGGCGACGAAGACGGCGCAGTCGGAGGCCAGCCAGCAGCAGACGCAGGCGATGCAGACGCAGCGCACCGAGTCGCAGCAGACGCAGAGCTCCATGCAGAAGAACCAGCAGACGTGGACGCAGGAGCAGAGCGCGCGCGGTACGGTGGTGCAGGCGGGCAGCGATCAGCTGCAGATCCGGACGCAGGACAAGGATCTCCTACAGCTCCAGATCACCGACACCACGGCGGTGACGCTGAACGGCCAGACCTCGTCCGTCTCGCAGCTGCAGCCGGGCAGCGACGTCCGCGCTAGCTACCAGATGATCGATGGCAAGGCGAAGGCGCTGAAGATCGACGCTACCTCGAAGAGCTCGAGCTCGCAGGACCAGCCGAAGTAGCGGACAGCTCGTCCTTGATCACCGCGCCACCCTTCATCACGAAGGGCACGCGCTCGAGGACGCGCACGTCCTTCAAGGGATCGCCCGGCACCGCAATCAGGTCGGCGTAACGGCCGGCCTGGACGGTGCCGACGTCTTTCTGCCGATCGAGCAGCTCCGCGGCCCAGGCGGTGGCGGCGAGGATGGCGCGCGCCGGGGAGAGACCGAGGCGCACCATCCAGGCGAACTGCTTCGCGTTGTCGCCGTGCGGGTAGATGCCGGCGTCGGTCCCGAAGGCGACGCGGACTCCTGCCCTGACCGCCTTCGCCCAGTTGTCGCGCTGGATCTGGCCGATGGCGCGTTCCTTGTCGACGTACTCCCGCGGGATGCGCAAGTCCTCGGCGTGAGCGAGGATGTAGTCGTCGTTGTAGACGTCGCCGACCAGGAAGGTGCCGCGCTCCTTCATCAGGCGGATGCCTTCGTCGTCGATCAGGGTGCCGTGCTCGATGGAGTCGATGCCGGCGCGTGTGGCGTCCTTGATGCTCTGGGTGCCATGGGCGTGCGCCGCGATGCGACGGCCGGCCTTGTGCGCTTCCTCCACTGCGACCCGCAGCTCCTCGTACGTGAATTGTGGGGCTCCGGGAGTGTCGCCGCGGGAGAACACGCCGCCGCTGGCCGCGACCTTGATCACGTCGACGCCGTGCTGGACATGGGCGCGGATGACATGACGGAGCTGATCGGCGCCGTCGGCGACGTGGAAGTCGCGCTCGAGCGGGTAGAGGTCGACGCGCACGTTGGGAGGATAGTGGTTCAGATCGCAGTGACCTCCCGTGATGCTGATGCAGGGGCCGCTGGCCACGATGCGTGGCCCCGGGAAGTAGCCTTCGTTGATCAGGTCGCGAAGGTCGGCGGCAAGGAACGGCTCGGAGCCGACGTCGCGCACGGTGGTGAAGCCTGCTTCCAGCGTGCGCCTGGCGTGGACCACCGCCGTCATCGCGGGCGCGAGCGGCGAGGTCTTGAAGGTCCAGATGTCCTCGAAGTGGTCCGCGCGCGACTCGAGGTGCACGTGGCAGTCGATCAAGCCCGGCAGCACCGTCGCGTTGGAAAGATCGATGACGCGCGCCCCCGGCGGGATGGAGACGTTCGTCGCGGCAATGCGGTCGTTCTCGATCTTCAGCGCGACGTTCTGTTTGTACGATTCGGAGAGACCGTCGAAGAGCCGTCCCGCCTTCACGTAGACCACGCGAGGCGCGGCGGCGAGCAGCAGCGCGAGCAGGATCATGCGTTGAAGACTAGCAGTTCATCGACCCGCCCGCGGCACTCCGCTTTCGAATTGATGAACCGCGGCGCCCGGACCAGGCGCTGCTCGAAACCGCGATAGAGCTCCCGCACCCGATCGGTGGCGGAATTGGAGAGCAGGAATCGGACTCCCCGCCGGTTCAAGGCGATGCAGGCGCGCGCGAGGCGCTTCTGATCGTCCCAGGTGAAGCCGTCGGCCGTGTAACTGGCGAAGCTGGAGGTGGCGGAGACGGGATCGTACGGCGGATCGAGGTAGACGAAATCGCCGGGCGCGGCCTTGAGGATCGCATCCTCGAACGGCGCGTGGAGGAGGTCCGTCCGCGCCAGCACGCTGCTGGCGGCGAGCAGCGCCCCCGGGTCGTAGAAGCGCGGATTCGTGTAGCGTCCGATGGGGACGTTGAAGCGCCCGGCGCGGTTCACGCGCCAGAGGCCGTTGAAGCATGTCTTGTTCAGGTAGATGAACCGGGCGGCGCGCTCGGCGGAAGAGAGGTGGAGCGGATCGAGGGCGCGGACGCCCTGGTAATGCTGCCGTTCGTAGACGTGCCGCGCGAGCGCTGCGAGGACGGCGTGGACGTCGTCGCGGACCTGGCGGTAACAGTGGACGAGCTCGGCGTTGTTGTCGCTGAGGACGGCGCGGCGGGGTACGACGGCGAAAAAGAGGGCGCCGCCGCCGACGAACGGCTCGTGATATCGGCGGATGCGCGGGGGGACGTGGCGGAGCAGCTCGGGGAGGAGCGAGGTCTTGCCGCCGACCCATTTGAGGAACGGTGCCGCCCTGACGCCGTCCTCGGGAAACGAGGTGCGCAGAGCTGATTCCGGGCGGCGGAGCTGCACGACGGGCATGCGGGCGTGGGTAGCATGGGCGGATTTGGGCGCAAGAAAACGTGTTTTGAGATGGCAAAGTTGACAGCCGCGAGGCCCGCACGCCACAAAATGAGCGAAGGCCAGCTATGAGAAGCCTCACCTGCGCGGCGGCCCGCGATTCCTCGCGAGACGGGGCGCCCGGGCCTGCACCTTCTCGCGGGCGCCCTGACACGCGCGCAATTTATCGATCTACGGCCGCATCGTACGCCTCGCTGCTCCTACTTATCGCGGCTGATCCTCCAGATGACACCGGTCTGCGGGATCTGGACGAGCGGGCCGTTGTATCGGCAGGCCGGGTCCGAGGGCACGCAGTTTTCCGGCGCGCTACGGAACCCCGAGCGAGGATCGCTCTGGCCGAAGTCGCGCACCGCGCCGTAATCGACGAGGTAGAGCGCGCCGTCGGGGCCGAACATCGCCGTGTTCGGCCGGTTGATCCCGCGCAGCGCGGGCGTCTCGACGAACGCCTGATCGTAGTCCCCCCTGCAGCGCGGCGTGCCGTCCGGGTCGTGGAACTGATCCGACTGCTTGCAGTTGAACGCGAACCTCGACTGCTCGAGATGGAAGGGCTCACCGGGCCGGCTGAAGTTCACCACCTCGATGTCGTGTCCCGCCGCGGGTTCACCGTTCTCCTTCGAGAACCCGAAATCGCCCTCCCGGGAGACCAGCGAGGCTCCCTTTCGGACGACGCCGAACACGAAGGAGTCGGGCGCGAAGTCGAGGCCGACGGCCGCGACGTCGACGGGCTCGAGCGCCAGGGGAGCCGTGATCGGCTGCGGTGGGTGCGCGAGGATGGGTTGCACGGGGACATCGCCGGCCGGCGTGTGCGCCGTGACGAGCGAACTGCACGCAGGGAACGGCGGATTCGGCGGCTGGCAGAGGTCATCGCCCGGCCCGCCCACCGGGTTGAACACCGCTGAGGTGGAGGCCAGGAAGCCGAACCGGTCCGGCCAGCCGTGATAGTCCGGGCTGCCGTCGGCGTTCTGCTGGGCGAGCTGGAGCCGATCCGGCGAGTTGTTCGTCGGGCGCGCGCCGCGCTCGTCCTCGCCGTTCTCGCTGGCGAAGAGCCCGCCCTTGAGCGCGTGATCATTGGGCGCGAAGCGGATGCCGTACGGGTTGCGATAGCCCCACGAGAAGGGCTCGATCGTGTCCTGCGGCTTCTTGGAGTGGAGCTTCGCTCTGAGAATCGCCCCGTCGCACATGCCGGCGCTCGTGGCGCTGTCGAACGCCTTCACGGTCGCACCGGGTCGTTGGACGCCGTGGGGTGAATAGCCGCTGGTGCGAACTCCACCGGGCGAGGGGAAAGTATGCTCGCTCAGCACGATGTCCTGACACGGAATGTCCTGCTGGTTGGCACCACCACCGTTGTCGAGGCCTACCACGCCGGAGTTGGTCGTCGAGCCCTGTGACCAGTAGATCCAGCCGTCCTTGAACTCGAGTTGCTCGGCGGGATGGTCACCGGTGGGCAGACCGACGATCCACGGGGTGACCGTGTTCGCCTTGAGGTCGACGGTGACGATCCGCGAGCTGTTGTTGTTACCGGACGTGCGGATGCTCTGGTTGGAGTCGGTCGCGAACAGGCTGCCGCCCTGCGCCTGGTTCTCGAAGGCGATATCGATCGCGGGACCGTCGGCTTGAAAGCCGTTCCCCGGCCCCGTGGGTTTTGCGAACGGTCCGGAGTTGAAGGTGCCATCCTTGTTCAGCACCAGGATGTCCGGGGTGAACGGATTGGTCGGCGAGAATGGCCCTCCATAGGCCGGGTCCGTACGGTCGTTGCAGCGGCTGGGCAAGCCGTGTCCCGACTCCAGCACCAGCACCTTGAAGTCGTTCTTGTTGCCGGTGAATGCGATGCCGGTCGGGAAGTTCAGGTCGATCTTGCTGAAGCGCTCGACCTTGTAGCCTTTGGCCACGACGATGTCTTCGCCGTTGCCGGGATTGTAGTTGACCGTGTTTCCCGTACAGCCGGTGGTGTTGTTGGTTCTCATCTGGGCTTGCGCGGTGGCAGGTAGGAGCGTCGCGATCGAAACGAGCGCGACCAGCATGAACAGCGTCGCTCGGATTGGGTGATTCATTGATCTTCCCTCTCTCCAACCGTCAACAGGTTCCTGGGGCGCGCGGATTTGCGGATACGGTTCTGGCGTGCTGCTGCATCCGATGCGAAACCAACGTGACTGCAACTTGCGCGCATGGAACCGTGGTGCAGGCGCTCCCCGCGCACCTTCTGCGCGCGCACCCGACGGAGGTCAAGTCCGAGCGCGGCGCAACGGTGAGCCGTTGTGCCGGTCTGCTTGCGCGTCCTGTTGAAGAAGGATGGTCCCAGGGAGCGACGACTCGACTGACTGACTCGGGGCTCGATGGCTTCTCTACTCGCCCCTTTGACAGCTTGCGGGATCGAATGTCCGCGATGCCGCGACGACCGAGAACCGCGCGCGGCATACTCGCCAAAGCGGGCCGGATCCGCTGCTCGTCAATATTACCGGAGAATAATTCTCGCGCGAGCGGTCCCCTCCCATGCTCCCGCCACAACCTCACTTTGCGCCTGCCTGGCCCTTCAGCACCTTGCCCAGCGGGCTTCGCCTTCGCGTCGGCGTGTGTCTCGAAGCGATCACTGAGCTCGAAGGTCATCGCCGAGAATCAGCTCTCCATCGCGGCGTTGTCGTGGGCGTTGCCGTGACTGCAGGTGATCCCGTGCGAAGGAACAGTCGTCGGGAGCAGGGACGCCGAGCGCGCCTCCTCGCGCGGCTTCGCGGCGGATGCGGAGAAGTCACATCGTAGCGGGGGGCTGACATGAAATCGGCGCGTGCGCGCAGCATGACAATGTCTGATCTTTCAAGATGCCGCGTGAACGAGCGCGTGATGCCCCTCGTGCGGCACCTCGATTGAGCGGACATCGGTAGCGCGCCCGCGGCGCGGACATCGCTGCTCGCGGCGCGTGGCCGAATCCGCTGATGCAAAGGTCGGGTGCGAGTGACGATTCGCGACGGTGTTGCGCGCCACTTTTGGCCTTGCCGCGGCCCGGACCTTTCCCGTTGTCGCTCCAGAGGAATTCGGTTAGGGTCCGCGCCCTCGCACCATGCGGACGGTCCTTCTTTTCGCTACCCTGACTCTCGCGGCAGCGGCGGCCCGCGCACAGCAGCGTCCGCCGGCGCGGCCGCCGAGTCAAGGTGCGACGCCCGGACAGCCCGCGACGGCGGGAGAGAAAAAAGGTCCGGCAGCCGGCGAGGCGGGAACGCCGGCGACGCCCGGCGCACCGGAGCAAAAGGTCGGAGAAGCGCCGACGATCCCGACGGGGCAGACGGCGGCGGAGGCCGCCGCGGCAGTTCCCGAAACGGGGACGATCGCGCGAATCAACGTGCAGGGGAACCGCCGGGTCGAGACCGACGCGATCCGCGCCGCCATGCCGATGAAGCCCGGCGACAGCTACGACAGGGAAAAGCTGAAGAGCGCCCTGCTCGCAGTCTGGAAGATGGGCTACTTCAACGACGTCAAGCTCGACGTCAGCGCCGCCAAGCCGCCGCTCACCGGGTACACGCTCACCGTGCTCGTCAGCGAGAAGCCGGCGGTGCGCGAGATCAAGCTGCAGGGCAACGAAGAGCTCTCCAAGGACGATTTCAAGGATACCATCGAGGTCAAGCCGTTCCAGATCCTCGATCAGCAGGCGGTGCGGAAGTCGGCGAGGAAGATGCAGGAGAAGTACGTGGAGAAAGGCTTCTTCCTCGCCGAAGTGACGCCGAAGATCGTGCCGCTGCCGAACAACGAAGTGAACGTCATCTTCCAGGTCAACGAGCACGCGAAGATCACGGTCAAGGAGGTCCGCTTCGTCGGCAACCACGCGCTCAGCGATTCCGAGCTGAAGGACGCGATGCTGACCCAGGAAGGTGGTCCGTTCTCGTTCCTCACCGGCGCGGGGACCTACCGCGAGGAGGCGTTCCAGCGCGACGAGGTGGTGCTGCAGGGGCTCTACTTCGACCAGGGCTACATCTACGTGAAATTCGGCAAGCCCGCGATCGAGCTCTCTCCTGACAAGCGCTACATCTTCATCACCATGCCCATCGAGGAGGGCGATCCCTTCGACGTCGGCAAGATCGACGTCGGAGGAGACCTGCTCGTCCCTCGCGAACAGCTGCTCGGGTTGATCGGGACGCGCAGCGGCGAGCGCTTCTCGAAGACCCGCCTGCAGAACGACATGAACCGGCTCCTCGACGTCTACAAGGACAAGGGCTACGCCTACGCCAACGTCACTCCGGACACTGCCGTCGACGCCGAGAAGAGGCTCGTCGATCTCACCTACGTGTTCCAGAAAGGCCAGCCGGTCACCATCGAGAAGATCGAGATGGTCGGCAACAACAAGACCCGCGACAAGGTCATCCGCCGCGAGATGCGCATCGCGGAGGGAGATCTCTACAGCGGCACCGGCGTGCGCGCTTCCAAGGCGCGGGTCACGGCCCTCGGCTTCTTCGACAGCGTCGAGATCAACCAGAAGCGAGGGACCACGGACGACAAGATGATCCTCGAGGTGTCGGTGAAGGAGAAGCTCACCGGCACGTTCCAGGTGGGCTTCGGCTTTGCCGGCGGGGAGAACTTCTTCGGCCAGGCGCAGCTCGCGCAGAACAACCTCCTCGGATACGGCCACACCGCTTCTCTTTCGCTGCAGATCTCCAGCATCCGCCAGCTCTTCCAGCTCAGCTATCTCGACCCGTACGTGCTCGACACGCAATGGACCGGCTCCATCGACCTGTACCGGAGCGAGCTGCTCTTCTCGGGATTCGACCGGTCGGCGAACGGCGGATCGCTCACCGCCGGATACGACTTCAGCAACGTCGCGCCCTGGCTGGAGGACTTCCGTCTCTTCCTCACCTACACGCTGGAGCAGGTCAACGTGACCGCCGCGGTCGGCACGCAGGACGTGCTCGCGAACCAGTTCACCGCGGGCCGCACCTCGAGCATCCGCATCTCCTTCAACTACGACAAGCGCGACAACCGCCTCTTTCCCACCAACGGCCACCTCGAGTCGGCGTCGGCGGAATTCGCGTCGTCGCTGTTGGGCAGCCAGAACCTCTTCCAGCGCTTCCGCGTGATCGAGCGATTCTACCGGCCTCTCGTGCTCGGCATGGTGTTCAAGACGAACATCTCGGTCGGCTACATCCGCGCGACGGATCCCATCAACCATCCCGTCGCCATCAGCGAGAAATTCTTCGAAGGCGGCATCAACTCCATCCGCGGCTACACCCTGCGCAGCATCTCGCCGACGCTGCCCATCGCAGGGGTCAGCGAGCCGAACGCCGGAATCGTCGAGTTCCCTGTCGGAGGCAACAAGGAGCTGATCACCAACTGGGAGATCGAGTTTCCCATCTTCGGAGCGGCCGGCCTTCGCGGCGTCGTCTTCTACGACGCCGGCAACGTCTTCTCGGAGAAGGAGAACTTCTTCCAGAGCTCGCAGCGCGGCGGGACCCTGCCGCTGGGCCTCTTCCACAGCACGGGGTTTGGCCTCCGCTGGTTCTCACCCCTCGGCCCGCTGCGCTTCGAGGTCGGCTTTCCGCTCACCCGCAGGCCCATCGACGATTCGTATCTGTTCGAGTTCACGATCGGGAACTTCTTCTAGCCGCTTCCGCGCCGAAGCCGCGGGTCCCGCTGCCGTACCGAAGGTGCGGTTTTGCGGGCTGCTCGAGGCTGTACACGCGAGCGTGAACCTTTTTCCCGTCCGCGCGTCCAGAGAGAAAACTGTGCTTGCCTGGCCGGCCTTCGGCCTTGACCCGCCGCCCCCGTCCCATTAGGGTGCGCCGGTTCCAAATACCGGAGAGAAGGACACAAGATGCGTCGTTTCCTCGTTGCCCTAGCCTTGGTTGTCGCTGCCCGCGGTGCGCTCGCGCAGGGCATGAAGATCGGCTACGTCGACGTTCAGCGTGCCGTGCAGGAGGTGGAGGAAGGGAAGGCCGCGCGAGGCCGCCTCCAGGCGGAGCTCGCGCAGAAGCGCGGCGATCTGGAGAAGAAGCGCGGCGATCTGGAGAAGATGCGGGCCGACTACGACAAGCAAGCGCCGGTCCTTTCCGACGACGCGAAGCGCCAGCGGCAGGAGCAGCTGCAGAAGGCGTTCCTCGAGGCCCAGACCGCCGCCGGGCAGATGCAGGAAGAGCTCTCCGGCAAGGAGCAGGAAGCGATGCAGAGCATCTCCAAGCGGCTGCTGCAGGTGGTCGCGGAAATCAGCGACCGCGAGAATTTCACCTTCGTGCTCGACAAGGCCGCTCTGCTCTACGCTCCCGCTGCCTCCGACATGACCAACGAAGTGGTGCGCCGCTACAACGAGCGCTTCGGCAAGGGCGAGACGAAGGCGGCGAAGACGGCCACGCCCGCGAAGCCGCCGCCGCCGGCGCCGCCCAAGAAGTAAGTCGCGGTCCCGTGCGCACCGACGCGACGCAACTCTCGCTGGAGGAGCTCGCAAGGCGCATCGGAGCGGAGCTGCGCGGCCCCGCCGCGAACGGCATGTCGGGCGTTGCCCCCCTGGAGTCGGCGGGTCCTTCGCAGATCGCTTTTTACGCGAATCCCCGGTACCGCAAGGAGCTTGCCGCGACCCGTGCCGGGGCGGTGATCGTCTCCGAGGACGACGTCCCTCACGTTCCCGCTTCCGCTGCCCGGCTGGTCGCGCCGCAGCCCTATGTCGCCTTCGCCAAGGCGAGCGCGCTGTTCCACGAGGAGCTGGTCGTCGAGCCCGGGATCCAGCGCGGCGCGCTGATCGACGAGACCGCCGACGTCCATCCCACCGCCGCCATTTCCCCCGGCGCCTACGTGGGCCCGGGCGCGAAGATCGGCGCCCATACGACGCTGCATGCCGGGGCTCGCGTGCTCGATTGCGCCCGCGTCGGCGAAGGCTGCCTGCTCTGGCCCGGCGCGGTGGTCCGCGAGCGCTGCATCGTCGGGGACCGCGTCATCCTCCAACCCAACGCGGTGGTGGGCAGCGACGGCTTCGGTTTCGCCTTCGACCTGGAGGGCGACGGCAACGGCCCCATCCACCGCAAGGTGCCGCAGGCGGGAATCGCGCGCGTCGAGGACGACGTCGAGGTGGGCGCCTGCTCCTGCATCGACCGCGCCACCCTCGGCGAGACGGTGGTGGGGCGCGGCACCAAGATCGACAATCTGGTGCAGGTAGGCCACAACGTGCACGTCGGACCCCTCTGTCTGCTCGTCGCCCAATGCGGCATCAGCGGGTCGACGGAGCTGGGGCAAGGCGTCATCCTCGCCGGTCAGGTCGGCGTGGTCGGGCACTTGCGCATCGGCGACGGAGCGCGCATCGGTGCGCAATCGGGCGTCGCCCACGACGTGCACGAAGGCGAAACGCTCAGCGGCTACCCGGCCATCGCCCACCGCGATTGGCTGCGCATGAGCGCTGCCCTCCCGCGCGTTCCCGACCTCTTGCGCGAAGTGCGCAAGCTGCAGCAGCGGGTGGAGCAGCTGGAGAAGGAGCGAAAGTGATGGACTTCGAGAAAATCCTGTCCGCGCTGCCGCACCGCTACCCTTTTCTGCTCGTCGACCGCGTCGTCGAAGTGGTGAAGGGCCAGCGGATCCACGCCTACAAGAACCTCACCTTCAACGAGCTCTTCTTCCAGGGGCACTTTCCCGGCAAACCGGTGATGCCCGGCGTGCTCCAGCTCGAGGCCCTGGCGCAGGCGGGAGCGCTGCTCGCGTACGAGGGCGCGCCCTTCGATCCTTCGCAGAAGGTGATCTACCTGATGTCCTTCGACGCGGTGAAGTTCAGGCGGCCGGTGGTTCCCGGGGACCGCCTCGATCTCTACGTGCGCATCGAGCGGCAGAAGGGAGCGATCTGGCGCCTCGCCGGAGAGGCGAAAGTGGACGGCCAGCCCGCGAGCGAGGCACAGATGATGGCGATGATCGCGGACAGAAAGGACTGACGTTGGCCATCCATCCGACGGCGATCGTGGACAGGCACGCCGAGCTCGACTCCAGCGTCGAGGTCGGCCCCTACGCGGTGATCGGACCCAAGGTGAAGATCGGCGCGCGCACGCGGGTGGGCCCGCACGCGGTGATCGAGGGTGACACGACCATCGGCGAGGAGAACGTCATCTTCCAGTTCGCCTCCGTCGGCGCCATTCCGCAGGACCTCAAGTACGCAGGAGAGCCGACCCGTCTGGTGATCGGCAAGGCCAACCGGATCCGCGAGTTCTCGACGGTGCACATCGGCACCGCCGGGGGCGGAGGAGTGACGCGGATCGCGAACGGATGCCTCTTGATGGCTCAGAGCCACGTAGCGCACGACGTCCAGCTCGGCGACGGCTGCATCCTCGCCAACTCCGTCGCCCTCGCCGGCCACGTGGTGGTGGAAGACCACGTGATCTTCGGCGGCCTGGCGGCCGTGCACCAGTTCACCCGCATCGGGCGCCTGGCGTTCGTCAGCGGCGGCGCGATGGTCACGCAGGACGTGCCGCCCTACGTCACCGTACAGGGTGACCGCGCGGAGGTCGTCGGCCTCAACACGGTAGGTCTCACCCGCGCGCATTTCGACGAACATGCCCAGGCGCGGGTGAAGGGCGCGTACAAGATCGTCTACCGCAGCAAGATGGGTTTGCGCGAGGCCGTCGCGCACGTGAAGGCCGAGTACGGCGGCCATCCGGAGATCGACCACTTCGTCGCGTTCCTCGACGGAACCGAGCGGGGCATCGCGCGGTGACCGCCGCGCCGATCGGGCTCATCGCCGGATCGGGGCGCCTGCCTGTCCTGTTCGCCGAAGCCGCCGGGCGCGCCGGCCGCAGCGTCGTCACCGTGGCGCACGAAGGCGAGACCGATCCGTCCGTCACCGCCGCGGCCTGGGTGAAGGTCGGCCAGCTCGGCCGTATCGTCGAGGTGCTCCGAAGGGCAGGCGTCACCGAGGCGGTGCTCGTCGGCGGCATCCGCAAGCCGAAGCTCTTCGATCTGCGCCCCGACTGGCTCGGCCTCAAAGTGCTGGCCCGCCTGCGGGGCGCCGGCGACGACGCGGGCCTGAGGGCGATCGCCGATGCGCTGGAGGAAGAGGGGCTGCGCATCGTCTCGCCGCTCCCGCTGGTGCCCGAGTTGCTGGTTCCGCGTGGACCGCTGGGAAAGCGCAGGTTGACCGACGAGCAGCGCGCGGATGCCCTGGTCGGGCTCGCCGCGGCGCGCGCGTTGGGCCAGGCCGACGTCGGGCAGACGGTGGTGGTGAAGCGGGGCGTCGTGCTCGCGGCCGAAGCGGTCGAGGGAACCGACGCCTGCATCGCCCGCGGAGGCGCCTTCGCTCCTGGCGCCGTGGTGGTGAAGGCGCGCAAGCCGCAGCAGGACGATCGATTCGACGTGCCCACCGTCGGACCCGCAACCATCGACGCCTGCGCGGTGGCGAGGTGCGCTGCCTTGGCCGTCGAAGCCGGGACCACGCTCGTACTCGATCGATCCGAGCTGGTTGCCCGTGCGGACCAGGCCGGCATCGCGGTGGAAGGAATCTGAAAGTGCTGGCGACGACGGCGGAGATCGACGAGATCCGCAAGGAAGCCGGCGAGCGCGAGCTCCGGCTGTACATCGACATCGACCGCGGCGAGTGGCTCCTGCCGCGCGCGGTCTGGCTCCTGCAGGAGAAGCTCAACGCGTACGCCAGCTTCGTTTTGGACGGGAAGATGCGCGAGCTCTATCCCTACGCGCAGGCTCACGACGTCCGCATCGTCATCCGCTCGCGCGGTCAGCCGCCGCAGGATGCGCTGCGGCTGGTCGGCCTGGTACGCGAGGCGCTGGAGAAGGACGGCCCGAAGCTCGATCTCGAGCAGGTCGCTTGAGCGCGCCGGAGCTGCTCGTCGTCGCCCTGGAAGCGTCCGCCGATCTGCACGGCGCGGCGGTGCTGCGCGAGCTGCGCGCGCTCCAGCCTGAGCTGCGTGTTTTTGGGGCCGGCGGACCGCGGATGCGCCAGGAAGGGTTGGAGGCGCTGGTCCACGCCGAAGACATCTCGGTGATGGGCATCGCGGAGGTGATCCCCGCGCTGCCCCGGATCCTGGACGCGATGGACATGCTCTACGACGCCGCTCGCGAGCGGCGTCCTCGCGCCGCGCTGCTAATCGACAGCCCGGACTTCAATCTGCGCCTGGCGCGACGCTTGCGGATGCACCGCATTCCCGTCGCATACTTCATCGGCCCGAGCGTCTGGGCATGGCGAACCCGACGGGTCCGGCAGATCGCGCGCGACGTCGCGCGCATGCTGGTCATCCTGCCGTTCGAGGCGCGTTTCTACGAGGCGCATCACGTACCCGCCGTCTACGTCGGGAACCCGCTGGCCGACGGGCTGCGGCCGCCCGTTCCGGAGCGCGCCCTCAACGGCGTGCTTGCGCTTCTCCCCGGCTCCCGCGCGCAGGAGATCCGGCGTATCTGGCCGTCGATGCTGGAGGCGGCGCGGCGCCTCAAGGCACGTCGTCGGGGTCTGCAGCTGATCGTCCCGGTCGCGCCTACCATCGATCGTTCGCTATTCGGGACTCCCCGGGATGTCGAGCTCGTCGACGGCGGCGCGCCCCAGGTCCTGGCGCGCGCCGACGCCGCCATCATCACCAGCGGGACCGCCACGCTCGAGTCAGCCCTGCAACTCACCCCGATGGTCGTCGTGTACAGGACGAGCTGGCTGACGTGGTGGATCGGGCGCATGCTCGTGCGCGTGAAGTTCATCTCCCTGGTCAATCTCATCTGTGGACGTGCCGCGGTCCCGGAGCTCCTGCAGGCCGAATGCACGCCCGACCGCATGACCGCCGCGCTGGAGCCGTTGCTCTCCAGGACGCCGGAGCGGGCGGCGCAGCTCGAGGCGCTGAACGAAGTGCGAGCCGAGCTGGCGCCGCAGGGATCGACGCGAGCGGCGCGCCGCGCGGCGGAAGAGGTCCTCGGCTTGTTGGAGAGCTCGCCGCCGTGAACGAGAACCGCGCCTGCGTGGTCCTGCCGACCTACAACGAGCGCGAGAACGTGCCGCAGATCGTTCCCGTCATCCTCGCCGCTTCGCCGGCGCTCGACGTCCTCGTGGTCGACGACAACTCGCCGGACGGCACGGGAGCGCTCGCCGACGAGCTGGCGGCCCGCGATCCCCGCGTGCGCGTGCTGCACCGCCAGCGCAAGGAAGGTCTTGGCCGGGCCTATCTCGCCGGATTCGCCGAGGCGCTCCGGGCCGGCTACGGCCGCATCCTGGAGATGGATGCCGACTTCTCGCACGACCCCGCGCGGCTGCCCGTCCTGCTGGGCACCGACGCCGACCTGGTGCTCGGCAGTCGTTACGTCCCTGGAGGCAGCACGGTGAACTGGGGAGCGGGACGGCGGCTCTTGAGCCGCGGCGGCAGCTTCTATGCGCGCACGATCCTGGGGCTGCCGATCCGCGACCTGACGGGAGGCTTCAAGTGCTTCCGGCGCAAGGTGCTGGAAGCGATGGATCTCGCGTCGGTGCGCTCCAGCGGATACGCCTTCCAGATCGAGCTCACCTACCGGACCATTCGCCGCGGCTTCAAGGTCGTCGAGGTGCCCATCACGTTCGTCGACCGGAGGGTAGGCAAGAGCAAGATGAGCCGCGGCATCGTCGCCGAAGCGCTCTGGATGGTGTGGAAGATCCGTTTCGACGCAAAGGCGAACCAGCGTTCCGCGGCCTAACGAACGGCGCGGAAGAAGGCGCGGGCGCGGTCGCTGCGCGGGTGCTCCGTCACTTGCGACGGCGTCCCGTCTTCGACCAGCTTCCCGTCGTCGAACACCCAGATTCGCGAGGCGACGTTGCGCGCAAACGACATCTCGTGCGTCACCACCAGCATGGTGCAGGTGCCCGAGAGATCGCGCAGCACCGCGAGCACCTCGCCGCGCATCTCGGGATCGAGCGCGCTCGTCGGCTCGTCGAGCATCAGCAGCTCGGGGTCCATTGCGAGCGCCCGGGCGATGGCAACGCGCTGCTGCTGTCCGCCCGATAGCTGCGCCGGGCGCGCTCGGCTCCGATCACCCAGGCCCACGCGCTTGAGGAGCGCCCGCGCCTTCTCCTCGACGGCGTCGCGCGGCTCGCGCTTCACGTGCAGCGGCGCGACGCAGATGTTCTGCAGCGCTGTCAGGTGCGGAAAGAGGTGAAATCCCTGGAACACCAGTCCCACTCGCGCACGCAGCGGGCGCAGCGCCGCCGCATCGGGAGGAGTCTTTGGGGCCAGCGTCAACCCGGCGACTTCCACCGTCCCGGCGTCGAAGGAGGTGAGCCCGTTGAGGCAGCGCAGGAGCGTGCTCTTCCCGCCGCCCGACGGCCCGACCACCGCAATGGTCTCGCCGCGCGCCACTTCCGCGTCGATTCCGCGGAGGACCTGGCGCGTCCCGAACGACTTCTGCAGCCCGCGCACGCGGACGATCATGTGGCCGGCGCCACGACGGGTTCTTCGCCCGCCGCTTCGAGTCTGGCTTCCAGCCGCGCCGCCAGCCGGGCCAGCGGATAGCTCATGGCGAAGTAGAGCGTCGCACACAGCGCGCCGGGCAACGCCCACGAGCGCACGTCCACGGCGGTGATCGTCATCTGTTTGGTCAGCTCCACGACCGTGATCACCGACACGAGCGAGCTGTCTTTCAAGAGCGCGATGAGATCGTTGGTCATCGCGGGCAAGGCGGTGCGCAACGCCTGTGGGAGCAGCACCAGCCGCAGTGACTGCCAGCGCGAGAGGCCGAGCGCCGCCGCGGCCTCGCTCTGCCCGGCGGGAACGGCGAGAAGGGCGGCGCGATGCACCTCCGCCTCGTAGGCGCCGTAATTCAACGCCAACCCCAGGATCGCCGCCTCGAGCGCAGACAGGTGCACGATGGGCGCCATCCCGTAATAGAGGATGAAGAGCTGCAGCAAGACCGGTGTGCCGCGAAACAGCTCGATGTAGGCGTGCGCCAGCCAACGCACGGGAGCGCGGCCGTACAGACGGGCGAGGGCGAGGATCAAGCCGAGAGGCACGGCCAGCGCCATCGACAACAGGGAGATCGACAGCGTCACCGCGGCGCCGACGAGGAAGAGCATGACCTGGGCGCGGTCGAACGTCGCTTGTGGAGGCGTCGTGACCTGAATCGAAGGCGTGGTGTTGGGCACCTCTGGCAGGTGCCAGCGCGTGTAGATGCGGCGAAGCTCTCCCTCCGCGTCGAGTTTGGCAAGCGCCGCGTTCAGCGCATCCCTCAAGTCCGAGTCGCCCTTGCGCAGCCCGATGACGTACGATCCTCGGGCGACGTCGGCGTCGGCGAGCTCGAGATCCGGCTTGGTGAGCCCGTAGCGCTGCGCGATGACCGAGTCCAGCAGCACGGCGTCCGTCCGCTCGAGCTGCAGGTCGCGGTAGGGTTCCTCCTGGCCGCCGTAGAGCACCACCTCGATGGCGCGTTTCGAGCGCAGGATCTGGTGCGCGAGCGACGAGGCGAGCGTCCCGACGCGATGTCCGCGCAAAGCATCCAGCGTGCGCAGCTTGGAGCCGCGCCGGACCACGAGCTGCTCCGTGAAGTCGAAATACGGGCGGGAGAGCAGTATGCGGCCGCGCAGCGCCGGCGTGTCCTCCAGCCCGTTGACGATGATGTCGAAATCGCCGCGCTCGAGCGAGGGCACGAGGTTGGACCAGTCGTTCTGGAAAAAGCGCTCACGCACGCCGAGCTTCGCCGCGAGCGCGCGCACCAGGTCGACCTCGAAGCCGACCAGCTTGTCCGGGTCGCGGGGATCGCGAAAGACGTAAGGCTCGCCGCCCTGCAAGTCTCCCCCCCAGCGGATCTCGCCGTGCGCACGCACCCGCGAGAGGCCGGAAGCCGCGAGGAGCAGGGCCAGCGGCAAGGCGCCGATCGGCATCGCCGGAAATTACCTCGGCCGCGGACTCGCTGGTAGCATTTGACCATGGGCGTGCTGCTCGCCTTGTTGCTCGCGTCGGAGACCGTCCTGGTGGTGCCGTTCGTGCCCAGGGGCGACGCTCCACCGGCCGCCGGAATCGCGGTCGCCGAAGCGATCGTCGATGTGTTGGTGCAGGCAAACAGGGACGATTTCCTTACCTTGAAACAGCTCGACGCGGTGCTGCGCCGCCGTGACCTGCGGCTCGACGACGCCGCCGTCGCCGCGCGCGCTCTCGAGCTTGCGCGCCCGCTCGGGGCGTCGGACGTGGTCACTGGCGAGGTGTGGCTGGAAGAAGGGCAGTGGCGGATTGCCGCGCGCCGGACGAAGGTCGCGGAAGCCAAGGCGGTCGTGGAAGCGAAGGAGGAAGGACCGCGCTCCGCGTTTCCGGCGCTGGCGCACAAGATCGGCGTCGATCTGTTCGGCGCGCAGGGTCTGGCCCTGGGCCCCTTGACGGGAAGCGCGGCGGCGCTCGAGCAGGCCGCGCTGTGCTGGAAGCATCTGGCGCGCCAGTCGCTCGGAGCGCATGCGCGGATCACCCTGCAGCCCGATCACCTCGCGGCGGCCGAAAGAGCATGCAGGGCGGCGCTCCAGGCAGATCCGAGGCTCGGTCTGGCGCGCGCCGGTCTGGCGGTGACGCTCGCTGCGCGAGGGAAGTTCGCACTGGCCCGCAAGCAGGCGCGACGGGCGCAGGCGCGCAGATTCGTGCCGCTGGCGGTGCTCGCCGAATCGTTCGCGGCGTGGAAGATGCGGGATGCCGCCGGATGGCGAGCGGTCCTCGAGGCGGCAGTGATCGCGCGGCGCGGCTTCCTGCACGCGCTCGGATATCTGGCCGAGGACCGGATGGAGCAGGGGGACGACGAGGCGGCGCTCGCCATCTTCGATCGATACCTGCAGCTCTCGCCGAACCATCCCTGGGCGATGGGGAAGAAGGGCCGGCAGCTTGCCCGGGTGGGCAAGATGGACGAGGCGATCGAGATCTCGGAGAAGGCGCTCGGCCTCGATCCGGGAAATCCGGAGCTGCTGATCGAGACGGCGTCCCGCTACATCGACGCGGGTCGCGACGCGAAGGCGTTGCCGCTGCTCGAGCAGGCGCTGAAGGCAAGTCCGCCGCGGCCAACGGCGGCGCTCCGGCTCGGTTACGTCTACCTGAGGAGCGGCAATCTGCCGTTGGCGCGGCAGGCGCTCGAGCAATGCCTTCAGCTCGCGACGCGCGAGGACGAGGCGCGCACGCGGGGCATCGCGCACGCGGACCTCGCGATCCTCAGCGCCAGGGAGGAACAGTACGCGGAGACAGTCACCGAGCTACAGAAGGCGCGCGGGGAAGGGAACAACCATCTTCCCTGCGAGGAGCCAGAGCTGCGCCGCTGGAAGGAGCGGCCGGAGCTGCGCGAAGTGTGCGTGGCGGCGGAGGCCGCGCTGGCGAACACCGCGAAGGACGAAGACCCAGTTCCGGTCGAGCTGTAGGCGCGGCTAGCGACGGACAGGTTTGCGGATTCGCATCTTCAAGGCAGTTTCCTCAAGGCGAGAGCGCCGCCGTACGTCGCGACGTAGAGCGTCGGCGGATCGACCATCCGATCCAGCTTGAGCCGGAAAACGTGATCGTCCGGCAGGTCCCCGCCTGCGCGCAACGCGGTGCGCGCGCCGGTCTGAGGATTCCAGAACACGAGGCCGGTATTGGCTCCGGCGAGCACCAGCCGTCCGTCGGGAAGCGCCACCATGTCGCGGATGTCGCTCTCGGCCATCCCCGCGTCCTTCTGCGGATCGAAATACCGGAACGACTTGCCGTCCCAGTCGGCGAGCCCGCGGGAAACGTCGGAGCTGGTCGTTCGCCCGCTCGCAAACCAGACGCGTCCGTCCGTCGCGACGGCGACAGCTTGCACCGAGATGACGTCGCCCTCCGCCGGCACCATGAACACCGGCTGGTTGCAGAAGGCCGAGCCGCAGGGCCCTTTGTACGGGTCGCCGAAGGCGACGCTGAAGATCTCGTTTCCCGGCCGGTTCACCCACCGGCCGAGATCGGACGTCCACCGGATCTGCCCGCCGGTCCAACGGCCGCCGACCCAAAGGTTGCCATCGGTCGAGAGCGCCAGCCCTTTCCAGTCGCCGAGCCGCAGGTTGCTCTCGGAGCTGTCGCAGGCGCGGTGGTAGCAGACCTGCGGATGCAGGTGGTCCGCGAGCCAGTCGTGCGTGGCGGCGAGGAACCACTCGCCCTGATTTGGGGGGCGGTACTTGTCCGGAAGCACGCGGTCGACGCCGTGGTTGGTGCCGACGTACAGCTCGTGCGGATGCAGGGAATGATCGTAGAGAAGCCGCTGCACGGTGCGGTTGTGCCAGTACTGCGCGCTGTCGCTGAAGACCAGATCGAAGCGGTCCACCTGCAGCGCTCCGTTCGCGCCCGGCCGGACGCGGTCGAGCTTGCCGGTGTGCCGGTTCGGATCGCTCCAGTCCGCGCTGCCGTCGTCGGTGCCGAAGTAGCCGACGAAGACCTCGCCCGCGGCCCCGCCCTCGATCTCGCTGATGCCCGGGTCCGCGGCGGCGCCGTAGATGGGACATTTGCGGTCGCCACCGGCGATGTCCGCGTCGCAGTACCGGACCGGATTCCCCTGTAGATGCAGCCCGTCACGCGCGTCGAATCGGCGGAACGCGCTCTCCCCGGGCTTCATCACGTAGAGCGCGGCGTGCGTGGCCACCCAGAGGTTCTGCGCCTCGTCGGTCGTGGCGCCGATCACCGGCCGCTCGAGGATCCCTTGCGCGCCGCCGTACGTCGCGTCGCCGGTGCCCCAGGGACTCGGCCCGCCGAACCGGGAGCTCGCGCCGCCGCACGCCGCTGCGAGCAGGGCGGCGGCGAGCGCGCGTCTCAAGGGAGCACTCTCAGCACGGCCGCGCCTCCCCGCGTGGCCACGTGCAGCGCGGGCGGATTCACCATCGTATCCAGCTCCAGCCCCATGATCTGATCGTCGGGGATTCCCTGGCCCGCGCGAATGGAGACGTGCTTCTTCTTGTCGGGATCCCAGATGGTCAGGCCGGTGCTCTGGGAGGCGAGCACGAGGCGCCCGTCGGGCAGCGCGACCATGTCGACGACGTGGTACTCGAGCATTCCGGCGTCGTTGATCGGGTCGAAGTATTTGAACTTGTGCCCGTCGAACACAGCCAGGCCATAGGCGGGATCGCCACCGAAGGGGCCGCTCGCCCACCAGCTCTTTCCGTCTGGCGTTTCGGTGACAGCGCTGATGCCCACCGGGTCGCCCGGCGCCGGCGGCCAGAAGACGGGCGGTGTGCCTGACATCGGCGAGCAAGACTGCGTCTGCCAGGAGCTGCCGTTCCAGACATTGACGATGCCATTCGTGCCGCAGAAGACGTTGCCGAAGGCGTAGCTGAGTCCGGTTTTTTGATCCTTGAAGGCGTCGCCGCCACGCTGGAACCAACCCGTCTTTCCTTCCGGATCGGGAGTGCCGTCGGCCTTCAACTCCGCGTTGAGCGGCGCGTAGAAGATCTTTCCCGCGCTCCACTTCCCACCCACCCAGAGGTCTCCTGCGGCGGACAGGGCGAGGCCGCGCCATTCGCCCATCATCTGCAGGTTCAGGTTCTCATTGTCCGTGCAAAGCTGGTGCTTGCAGGTCACCGGGTGCAGGTGGTCGGACATCCAGTAGAGGTTGGCGACGAACGGCCAGTTGTCGGGCGGCGGGAAGTAGAGATCGGGAGAGAACTTCACGACCCCGTGCTCGGTCCCCGCGTACAGCTCGTGCTTGTGGACGAAGTGGTCGTAGACCATCCGGAACACGGTGCGGTTGTGCCAGAACTGCGGGCTGTTGCCGGACACCATGTCGAAGCGGGCTACGTCCAGGACGATGTTGCCGCTCTTGTCGAGCACCGGATTTCCGCTGGAATCCGTTTTGATGCGGACGCGGTCGAGCTTGCCGGTGTGGCGGTAGACGTCGAACCATTCGCCGTCGAACGTGAGATCCGCCCAGTTGTGATTGCCCCAGTATCCGACGAAGACTTCGTTCGGGCCGCCGCCGACGATCTCGCTGATGCCGGGATCCCATGCGGCGCCGTTCCGGCAGCTCTTGTCCCCGCTCGCGAAGTACTGGTCGGCGCAGTATGTGACCGGGTTGCCCTGGAGATGGAGACCGTCGCGCTCGTCGAATCGGTGGATGGACTTGTCCGGGCGGACCAGGTAGAGCGCCGAGTTCGTCGCGATCCAGCGGTTCTGCGCCACTCCGCCGTCGGTCGTCTGGATCGGCTCGTCCGTCGAGACGCCGACCACCGGCGCCTCCTGGATTCCGTCGGCGAATCCGTAGGTGACGTTCGCCACTGGCCACGGACCCGGCGTCCCGAAGATCGCGGTCGGTCCCGCATCCGAAGGTCCGGCGTCACCGGCGTCAGGAGGACCGGCATCGGGCGGGCCCGCGTCGACGCCGCCATCGGGCTTCACCACGATCGGATCCCCGGTTTCCACCACATGGCTCTTCGCGCACGCCCCAACCACCACCGCAGCCGCAAGCGCCCACTTCCAGACTTTCGCCACGACGCCTCCCCCCAACCCCACCTGCGCGGGGCCCCGCTTCTTTGCGAGTGGCGGGCCAACGCCCAACCCGCTGCGGGACATTGGGGGAAAGGGGAACCGGCTTTCCCACTCCAGGGGCGTCTGCTACTTCTGGGTCCCTCGGATGGCGACCGGAATTCCCTTCGGTTCCCGCGCAGATCGCGCCGCTCAGACTCAGGTCCTGGGGGCCGCCCTGGCCGCCATCAGCCCCAGCCGGCCGGTTGCTGCCTTCGATCTGGACAGCACCATCCTGGTGAACAAGGTCCGGCAGGCGCGCATCGTTCGCGAGTTCGGGACCCTGCGCGGCGACCGGCGGCTCGAGGGGTGCCAGCCCGAAGCGGTGATCTCCTGGGACCTGCGCGACACGCTCCGGCTCTGCGGCGCGACCGCGGCCGAGATCGCGGCGATGGTGCCCGAGCTGCGGGGCTTCTGGCTCGATCGGTTCTTCACCAGCGAGTACTGCAAGGACGACACGCCGGTCGCGGGAGCGCGGGAATATTTATCCGAAGTGCTCTCGGCCGGCGGCGAGATCCTCTACATCACCGGACGCCACCAGGAGATGGAGCGGGGAACGCTGGAGAGCTTCCAGCGAGCGGGGTTCCCCATGCCGGACGGCGAGCGCGTCCAGCTCTGGCTCAAGCCACAGCTAGCCGACGACGACGATCGCTGGAAGGAGATCTGCCACGCGCGGCTGCGCGAGCTGCGCGCGCTGGCCTGCGCCTTCGACAACGAGCCCACGCACGTGAATGCGTACAAGCTCGCCTTCCCCGACGCCCAGGTCGTCCACCTCGACACCGACCACTCGCGACGGCCGGTCGAGGTGCTTCCCGAGATTCCGTCGATTCACGACTTCTTGATGGACTGACCTACTCCAGCACGCGAACCGGCAGCACGACCATCGGCAACCCCGCGAACTGCAAGCGCCGCTGGATCTGGTACGCCGTCTCGTTGTGCAGCACGCGGTCCCACCAACGCTCGCGCTCGAAGATGAGCTTTCCCGCGAAGAAGATGCTCCGCTCGTACTCCTTCGCCACCTCGCCCGCGAGCCTCTCGCACTCGCTCACCGCTTCGGTCCCCATCGACATGCGGTAGTCGGCGGGGATGCCCATCCCGCGCGCGAGGTCGACATACTTGCGCAGCGCCTCTTCCGTCTGCTCGCGCACGCGGTCGACCTCCTCGATGCCGTGGAAGGTCGCGCTGTCCACCACCGCCACCGACATGAAGACGACGTTCACGAAGTAGCGGGGAAAGAGCTTCATGATGGTGAGCAGCGAGTGGATGCCCAGGCCGGAGAAGCCTCCCACCAGCAACACGGCGGTCGGCTTGTTCTTCTGGACGACCAGCGGCTTCGTCGGCGTCACCGTGGGGAGCGCCCCGAGGATCTGATCGAGCCGCTTCAACCTCGCGTACACGCCGTTGTAGTGCCGCTTGATCAGCATGCAGATGCCGACCAGCGTGCCGGTGACCACGACGGTCAGCCACGCGCCCTCGGTGAACTTCTCGAACAGGTTCACCACCAGGATGAAGCTGCAGACGACGAAGCAGATGACGGCGATGGCAAGCGGCCGGCGCCACTCCGCGTGGCGCTTCTGCGTCTCGGCGCGGCGCCAGTACCGGATCATGCCCAGCTGGCTGAGCGCGAAGGTGACGAAGACGTTGATCGCGTACATCACCACCAGCGCGTCGACCGAGCCGCGGGTGTAGAGCAGCATCAGGAACGACGCGCCGCCCATCAGCAGCACGCCGTTCTGCATGGTGAGTCGATCGCTGAGCGCGCCGAACCGGTGCGGCAGGAAGGAATCCTGCGCCAGGTTCGCCATCACGCGCGGACCTGCGATGAACCCGGCCTGGGCGGCGACGAAGAGGAGCAAGGCCTCGGAGGCGATGGTGATGAAGACGTACCATTGCCCCACCGGAAGCGGTCCGAGGTGGAACGCGCCCGCCATCATCTCGGCGAGGCGGTAGTTCATCGTCTTCCCCGGGACGGGCTGGACGCCCATCAGCAGGTACCCGAGGATGATCCCGCCGGCGGTGACGGCGAGGCTCGTCGACATGTAGACCATCGTCCGTTTGCCGGTGAGCACGCGCGGCTCGCGCATGATCGAGAGCCCGTTCGAGACAGCCTCGATTCCGGTGTACGTGCCGGCGCCCAGCGAGTACGCGCGCAGGAACAGCAGAGCCAGGGCGAGGAAGCCCATGGTGCCGAGGTCGTGCGAGAGGCCGTTGGCGACGCTGTGCGCCACCTCGCCGGTCCGGCCGAGATGGAATCCGATGCTCCCGGTGATGAGCAGCACGTGCGTGACGAGGAAGGTGAGGAAGATGGGCATCAGCACCCGGATCGATTCCTTCACCCCGCGCAGGTTGAGCACCGTGAGCACGGCGATGGCGGCGAGCTCCACCGGCAGCTTCCAGGAGTGCCATTCCGCGGGGAAGTTGCTGAAGATGGCCTCCCCGCCAGCCGCGACCGAGGTGGTGCAGGTGAGGACGTAATCGATCAGCAGCGCCGCGCCGCTCACCACGCCGGCACGCGGCCCGATCAGGCGGGCGGTGACGATGTATCCGCCGCCGCCGAACGGAAAATGCTCGATGATCTTCGTGTAGGCGGCGGAGATGATGAGGACGGTGAAGCCGGTCGCCAGCGCGAGAAAGATGGCGAGATACTGGTGCTCACCGAGGTTCTTGAACGCCTCCTCCGGTCCGTACGAGCTGGAGGACAGACCGTCCGCACCCAGGCCGACCCAGGCGAGAAAAGCCGCCAGCGAAAGCGTATGGAAGAGCTGCGGATCCTGGATGTCCTTCGGGCCACCCAGCAGGACCCGCTTGAATCGTTGCCACCTGGATCGCCGCCCACCCTCCGGAGGCGGCTCGGAGCTCGGCTGCGGCGCAGGCACGGTGCTCGGCGCCGGCAGAGGCGCGGGTTGCTCCATGAGCGGCCTTCCGTAGCACGAATCCGCGACCGCCGATTCAACGCCCTGCAGGGACTTTGAAAACCGGCGTCGAATCGAGCGCCTGGCGCACCAGCCGAGCGAGCGCCCGCGCATAGAGGCGGCAGTCGTTGATCGCGTTCGCGACCTCGTACCGCGCGATGCCGGCCTCTGCCGCGACGCCGCGAAGCAGGATCCGCTGCTCGTGCAGCGTCTCGACGTGATCGGAGACGAACGCCACCGGAACGACGAGCACCTCCCGCACTCCGTGCCGCGCCAGGTCGGGAATGTGATCGATGGTTGCCGGCTGCAGCCACTTCACCGGACCGACCTTGCTCTGGTAGCTGAGCGACCACTTCTGCCCCGGCGGCAGCCGCCGGACGACGCCGGCGACGGTTGCGTGGATCTCGCGCTCGTAGGGATCCCCGCGGCGGATCAGGCTGATCGGCACGCCGTGGGCGCTGAAGAGGACGTGCACGCGCGCAGGGTCGGGAAAGCGCCGCAGCGCGACCTGCACCGTGCTGGTCAGCGCGTCGAGGTAGCCGGCGTCCTCGGGATATCGATCGACGGCCGCTACGGGCATCGATCCGGCGACTGCCTTGCGCAGATCGAAGAAGGCGGACTCCGTCGTCGCGGAGCACCATTGCGGATACAGCGATACGCCGACGAGCCGGGTGCACCCATCGGCGCGCGCCCTCGCCACCGCGTCGCGGATGTACGGCGTCCACGCGGAGAAGGCGACGTAGCAGCGGAACCCCGGACCGAGCTCCTCCTCGAGCTTCCGGGCCTGCGCTTCCGTCAGGGGAAGGATCGGCGAGCGGCCGCCGATCTCGGCGTAGAGCTGTCGCGCGTGTGGCGCGCGGCGGCGGGCGACTGCGCGCGCGAACCAGCGGCGCAGCGGTCCTTTGAGCAGCGGGATGCGGATGAGGAACGGATCGCGGAAGAGGTTCTCCAGGTACGGTTCGACCGCGTCGAGCGAGTCCGGGCCGCCCAGGTTCAGCAGCAGGACGCCGGTGTGCGGCGCTGTCGAGGGACGCCGGAGCGGGATCACCCGCGGTGGTTTAGCAGGTCGCCGCGGCTATCGCTGCTGCGGCCTCTCGGGCGCGGGCGAACGACCCTGGGGCTGAGGCGTGCTGCGGCCGGCCTTCTCCGCCATGTCCTTGTGCTGCTCGAGCACTGGAATGGTGTTGTCGACGAGCTGCTTCAGCTCGGGCGATTTTAGATCTTCCTTGTGGTCGCGCAGCATCGACACCATGTGGTCGTGATCCTTGGCCAGCACCTGCGCGAAGGTCTTGTCGAACTCGGCGCCGCTCATCTTCTTGAGCTGGTCCATCTTGTTCTTGTCGGTGCGCATCATCTCGCGATCGTGCGCCGTCAGCGCCGTCTCGCTCGGCGAGATCCCCGCCTTCTTCGCCGCCGCCTTCACGTCCGCGTCGGACTTGGTGTGATCCTCGACGAGCTGCTTTCCGTACTTCTGGATGTCCGCGCTCTGGCCGTTCTGCTGCGCGAGCTTGCCCGCGGCGATCTCGTCCTGGTTGACGTGATGGAGCAGGGTGACCAGCCGCGCATCGGTCATCTTCTCGTCCGCGGCGGCGGACTTCTTTCCCGGCTTGTCAGTGTCCGGCGTGTTCATCGGGTTCGCGTCGGTACGCGCCGCGTCCTTCGAAGTGGTCTTCGTCGTCGACTTGTCCTCGGCATGCGCAAGCGCCGGCGCCACGGCCAGCGCGCATGCCATTCCGCGTGCGATCATCTTCATGTCCCGTCTCCTTTTGACTGAAGCTGTGCAGCGGGCGCCGGGACGCAACAGAACGGGCGGGCGCGGCCTCGCCGCCGCTCAGCGAAGGGGCGTGTGGGCGTGCACCTGCCGGACCAGCGCTTTCACGCTCTCTACCGGCGTCCCAACCATCACACCGTGCCCGAGGTTGAAGACGTGCCCGGGTCCCGCCTGGTCGGCGAGCTCGAGGACGCGCGCAACGCGCTTCTCCTGCTCGCGCAGAGGCAGGAAGAGCGTCGCGGGATCGAGATTTCCTTGCAGCGCGACGCCGGGTCCGACCCGCCCGCGCGCTTCATCGAGCGGCACGCGCCAGTCCACGCCGACGACGTCCGCGGCCGTCGCCGCGAGCTGCCCCAACAGCTCCCCGGTCTCGACGCCGAAGACGATCACGGGCTGCCGTTCAGAGCGGTCCCGCTTCAGGCCGGCGATCAGCCGCGCGACGTACGGCGCGCCGAACCTCGCGTAGTCCTCCGGGCCGAGCGCGCCGGCCCAGGAATCGAAGATCTGCAGGGCGTGCGCTCCCGCCGCGAGCTGCGCGTTGAGGTACGCGATCAGCGCGTCGGTGATCTTGCCCAGCAGCGTGTGCGCCAGCTTCTCGTCGGAGAAGATCGCCGCCTTCGCCTTCTCGAAGCCGCGCGAGGTCTTCCCCTCGATCATGTAGGCGGCCAGCGTCCAAGGCGCGCCGCAGAATCCGATCACCGGGACGCGGCCTCTGAGCGCCTTCAGGGTCCGGCGGATCGCCTCCATCACGAAGCCGAGCTTCTCCTCGGGGTCGGGCACGCGGAGCTTCTCGACGTCGGCCTGCGTCCCCAGCGGAGAGGGAAACTGCGGCCCCTGATCCTCCAGGATCAGCTCCATTCCCATCGCCTCGCAGAGCACGAGGATGTCGCTGAAGAGGATTGCGGCGTCGACCCCCAGGATGTCGACCGGCTGCAGCGTCACTTCCGCCGCCAGGTCCGGCGTCTTGCACAGCTCGAGGAAAGAGACCTTCGCGCGGACGGCCCGATACTCCGGCAGGTAACGCCCCGCCTGGCGCATCAACCAGATCGGCGTCTTGTCGACGGGACGCCGGCGGCAGGCATCGAGGAAACGATGCGACACGGGCCGCGATGTATCACGGGATCAGGACCGCCGTGCGACCTGCTGCAGCTCGAGGACCGACTGGCCGCCCTTCCAGACCCGGACGGCGCCGCTCGACTGCGACACGGAGATGGCCACCGCGTTGGTTTCGACGGTGATGGCCGCGGCGGCGGCGTGGCGGGCGCCGAGGCCCAGCGGGAGCTCGACGTTGCCTTCGCCGACCTGCAGATACCGTCCGGCGGCGAGCACGACGCCGTCCTCGCGGATCACGAATGCGCCGTCCAGCACCGCGAAGTTCTTGATCGCCTCGCGGATCTTCGGGTCGAGGACGTTCCGCTCCGCCTCGGAAATCCCCTGGAACGGATTGATGGTGAGCTGCTTGCTCTGCTCCATCACCGCCGTCGAGTCGCCGAGCACGAAGATGGTGCCGATCGGGTGGCCTTCGAAGCCTTCGTGCCCGATGGCCATCGCCAGCGAGACCAGCGCCTCCACCACCTGGGGGCTGAACTCGTCGCCGAGCCCCGACGTGTCGATGGATGCCTTCTCCTCGAACCCACGCCCGATCTGCAGGCGCACCACCGTGTCCGGCAGGCGCGACCCGGTGCGGCCGGTCAGGCAGATCACGTCCTCGCCATCGCGCAGTGCGTCAGCGGTGACCGCGGCGACCAGCGCTACTTTCACCTTCTCGATGCGCGAATAGTCGTAGGGTGGAACCGTGACGCAGACGTATCCTTGCTTCCGCAGGGTGAGCGCGAGTTGCTCCTCGCTCACGGCGTAGATGATCTTTTTCTTGATAGGCCGGCCGCGGATGTCATCCTTGGAGAGCGGAAGGTCGGTGACCAGCAGCAGATGGTCCACCGCGGGCTTGGCCGCGAGCGTCAGGATGCTGCGGAGAAACTCCCGATCGAGCTTGCTGTCGGCCATGAACGTTCGCCTTGACGGGACCCTACCGGGTTCCTAGTATCTCGCCTCTTTTTTACCGGCGGCTTTCGGAGCGACGATCGATGGCACCCAGTCGGGCAGCAGCGTTGCGCGGGGGCAGCACCTTGAACCAGAAGGACTTGAAACGCTTCCGGAAGATCCTCGAGGAATCGAAGAAGAACCTCCTCCTCAGCGCGCGCAAGACGCTCAGCGAGGAAGCGGCCTTCGATACCGACGATCTGCCCGACGAGATCGATCTCGCTTCGTCGGAGTACACGCAGAGCATGGTCTTCCGGCTGCGGGACCGCGAGAAGTTCCTGCTGAAGAAGATCGACGACGCGCTGGCGCGCATCGAGAACGGCACCTTCGGGATCTGCGAGATCTGCGAGGAAGAGGTCTCCGTGAAGCGCCTGGAGGCGCGGCCGGTCACGACGATGTGCATCCGGTGCAAGGAAGAGCAGGAAAAGCAGGAAAAAAGCTATGGCTAGCACCTTGCCGTCCGCAGGACGGCAAGGAGGCTTTTAGACTCAACGCTACGCCTGCGCCGTCACATTGTGCTGGCCGGGGCCGCCAGTAATCCGCCGCGGCGCAATCGCGCAGCTCGCTTCCGTGTACTCCGGCAGCAGCTCCCGCATCGGATGATCCCCGCACGAGGGGCAATTCGGGTCCCGCGCGTACTTCACTTCGCGGAACTTCTGCTCGAGCGCGTCGTATAGGAGCAGCCTGCCGACCAGAGGCTCGCCCTTGCCGAGCACCAGCTTCACCGCTTCGACTGCCTGCACCAGCCCGATGATCCCCGGCAGCACGCCGAGGACACCGGCTTCCTGGCATGAGGGCGCGAGCTCCGGCGGCGGCGGCTCGGGGAAGAGGCAGCGATAGCACGGCCTTCCTCCGCCGGGGATGAACGTCGTCGCCTGTCCGTCGAAGCGGAAGATCGACCCGTGGACGTTGGGCTTCCCAAGGAGGACGCAGGCGTCGTTCACCAGATAGCGCGTCCCGAAGTTGTCCGAGCCGTCGACGATCACCTCGTACTTGGAGAACAGCTCGAGCGCGTTGTCGCGGGTCAGCCGCGTCCGGTGCTCGTCGACCGCGACGTCCGGGTTGAGCGCCTGCAACGTCTTCCGCGCCGACTCCGTCTTCGGCATCCCCACGCGATCGGTCGTGTGCAGGATCTGGCGCTGCAAGTTGGATTCATCGACGACGTCGTCGTCGACGATTCCCAGCCGCCCGACTCCCGCCGCCGCGAGATAGAGCGCGGTGGGCGAACCGAGACCGCCGGCGCCGATGAGCAGGACCTTCGCCTTGAGAAGCCTGGCCTGTCCTGCCTCGCCGACTTCAGGGATGAGCAGATGGCGGCTATAGCGCGCGCGCTGCGCATCGGTGAGCCGCACCGGCGTCTCCAGCGGCAGGCCGGCGTCCTTCCACGCCGAGAACCCACCCGCCATGCTGCGCACGCGGGTGTATCCCATCTCCGCGAGCGTCTTCGCCGCCAGCAGCGAGCGGGTGCCGCCGGCGCAATAGAGGACCACGTCCGCGCCGCGGTCCGGCACCGTCTCTTCGATGCGCAGCTCGAGGTACCCGCGCGGAACGTGCTTGGCCCCCGGCAACATGCCGGCGTCGGTCTCCTGCTTCTCGCGGACGTCCAGGATGACCGGCTTGGGCGACTGGCGCGACAGCTCGAGGGGCTGGACTTCCGGCACCCGCGAGCGCGCGTCCTTGAGCAACTCCGATTTCGTCTTCATGGGCGACATCTTAGCTCACTGTGCAGCGCGTCAAGCCGGGCTTGTCCGGTACCGGACGACTGCACATCGTGTTCCACACGGAGGGGGGATGCACGACAGGCCGCATGGTTCCATCCTGCGACGCGCCGGACCGTTGATGCTCGCCCGGCTGGGGGTCGCGGCGCTGACCTTCGCCATCCCTCTGGTGCTGGCGCGGGTGCTGCTGCCGGAGAGCTATGGGACGTTCAAGCAGGCGTGGCTCCTCTCGAACACGCTCTTTCTCGTGTTGCCGCTGGGGCTCAACCAGAGCCTCGTCTACTTCGTCCCCCGCGAGCCCGGAAAGAAGCGCCTCTGGCAGTCGCACGCATTGATCCTCACGACGGTCCTGGGGGCGGTCGCCGCCGCCCTGCTGCTGGGCTTCGGACCGCTCGTCGCCTCGGCGTTTCACAACCCCGAGCTGGCGGCCGTGATGCCGTACGTCGCCGCCTTCACGGCCTTCAAGCTGGCGGCGTCCTGCTTCGATCTGGCCTGGATGGCGGAAGGACGCATCAAGGCGAGTGCCATCGTACGGGTCGCGTCGGAAGGCTTCTATACCGCGTGCATGCTCGCAGGAGCCGTGTGGACGCGCAGCGTGGAAGGCGCGTTCGCTGGGGTGGTGATCGCCACGTTCGCCAAAGCGGCGGCCTGCTGGATGGCGCTTTCCGCCGGCGGCCTGCGCATCTCGCCGCGTGAGCTCCGCCGCCAGCTCGCCTACGCGCTCCCGTTCGGCGCTGCCTTCGCGCTGATCATTCCGCAGCAGCAGTTCCACAGCTATCTGGTAAGCGCGAGCGTGACGGCGGCGGCGTTCGCCGTGTACGCGGTCGGCTGTTTTCAGCTGCCGGTCGTCGACATGCTCTATACGCCGGTCTCCGAAATCCTCCAGCTCGGGATCGCGGAGCACGAGGCCAAGGGCGACAACGAAGGCGCGCTCCGCCTGTTCCGGGAGGCGGTGGCCCGGCTGTCATTCGTATTCGTGCCCACCATGGTGCTCCTGGCCATCTCCGCACCGACGCTGATCAGCTTCCTCTTCACCGATCGATACCTCGCGGCGGTCCCCGTCTTCCGGCTGTCGATCATCTCCATCCCCATGGCGGCGCTCCCGCTCGACGGGGTCATGCGGGCGTGTGCCCAGAACAAGTTCATGTTCCGCATCAGCGTCCTGAAGCTGGGATTGACGGTGCCTCTGGCGTGGCTCGGGTTCCACGCGTTGGGTCCCATCGGCGCGCTGGGCGGCTGGATCTGCGCCGAGGAGACGTGCAGGTTCCTGCTCCTGCGCCGTGCGGCCCATCTCTTCGGCACCACCATCCTGGGCGCGCTGCCGCGGGAGCTCTGGTGCCAAACTGCGGCGGCCGTCCTCGCCGCGGTGCCGGGCGCCGTTGCGCTGCATCTGGCGGGTGGACCGCTTCTGGTCCAGTTGTGCACCGGTGGAATCGTCTTCGCCGTCGCCTACCTGGCGATCCTTCGCGCCCTGGGCGTGCTTCCGCCGGTGCGCGCGTGGATTCCGCAGAAGGCGCCCCTCGTCCTCATCCGCGAGGCGGCCTGATGCGAATCGCGTACGTCAACTACGGCAGACAGAGCGGGGTGACTCCCAACGTCACGCAGGTGTTGACGGCGCTCGGCCACCAGGTCGTTCCAGTGGATCCCACCGGCGTGCTCGCGCTGCGCAACGCCCGCACTCGTCTGCCGCGACCGACGCCGCGCGTGCTGATGTCCCTGGCGGCGAGCGCGCTGCGGCACGGGCCGCAGCTCATGCATCACCGCTGGAACACGGTCTATGCGTTCGACCAGCACTCGCGGCAGGCGGGCGAGCTGCTCGAGGCGCTGGCCCAGCCTCCCGACGTCGTGTTGCAGAACGGTGCGCTCTTCTCGCCCGGCCGATCGGCGAAGTTCTCCTACGTGTTGCTGCTCGACAACACCTGCCTTCTCGCCGAGCGGCAGCCGCCCGTGCCCGAGGCCGACATCGGCGCGCACATCCAGTTCGGCACCGCGTGGCTCCATCGCGAGCGCGACACGTACGAGCGGGCGATGGCGATCGCGACGTTCTCGGATCTCGTCCGGCGGTCGCTCATCGACGATTACGGCATCGATCCTTCCCGAGTGCACGTGGTGGGAGCCGGCGCGAACATCGTGCCGAAGGCGGAGGAGCCGCGGCGCAATGATGACGGGCGCACGCTGGTGTTCGTCGGGAAGGACGGCTGGCGGCGCAAGGGCGGGCCGGTCCTGTTGCGCGCGTTCGCGATCCTGCGGCAGTCGCGCCCCGATCTGCGTCTGCTGATCGCGGGACCGACCGAGCCGATCGAAACCGGTCCCGGAGTGACGAACCTCGGGCTCGTGCCGTTCGACGCCGTGGAGCGTCTGCTCTCGCAAGCGACGTTGTTCGTGCTCCCGACGCTGCGGGAGCCATTCGGAATCGCGTTTCTCGACGCGATGCTCTGGAAGGTGCCGTGCGTGGGCACGCAGGTCGGCGCGGTCCCGGAGATCCTCGGCGACGCGGGAGTCTGGGTGCCGCCAGCCGATGCCGAAGCGCTCGCGGCGGCCGTCGGTGCTCTCCTCGACGATCCGCCGCGGCGCGCGGCGATGGGAGAAGCCGGCCGCCGGCGCGTCCTCGAGCGCGGGTACCTCTGGCCGGAGGTGGGAAAGCGCCTCTCGGCCATTCTCTCCCGCGCCGGCACCCGAAAGCGCGCCGCGTAAGGGCTACATCACCCACGAGCCGGCGACGAGCGAGAGGGTGTACGCCGCGGTGAGCGTCCAGGCGGAGAAGAGCGAGATGGGGAACAACCAATCGCGGAGGGTCTCCATGTTGAGACTCCTTTCGCCGTGGCATCAGAGCGAACTCCGTGCCAACGCGCTGCGAGGGAGAACGGCGCGCGCGCTGGGCTGACTGCGGGAAAGTCGGTCCCAGAAACGAACAGGGCTTGCGATCGCGAAGGATCGCAAACCCCGGTACAGCCCAAGCCGCAAGGCCTTTCCTGCGTCCGGCAGCGGCTATGCCGTCCGGCGGCGCCGGAAGACGAACAGCGCGAGGACGGGCACCGCCAGCCAGAGCGACTGCATGCCGGTGGTCGAGCATCCGCCACTGTTGGAGTTGGCGTCCAGCGTCGTCACGACCGGGTCGCTGCTGCAGGCGGTGGTGCCGCACGCGTTCTCCGCGCCCTTTCCGAGCGCGTGCAGGATCAGCGCGGCCAGCTCGGCGCGGGCGCTGTCCAAAGCCGCGGCGCTCGCCGTCGCCTGGTACGTCTTGGGGAACACGCCCGCCGCGATGGCCTTCGCCTGGGCGCCGACGCCGAGCGTCTTCGCCAGGTTCATCAGCTCGTAGTCCTCCATGCCGTCGCGGATGCCCTTCAGGCGGAGCGACTCCACCGGGATCTCCGTCTGGCCGCCGATCTTCGCGGGCGTGCCCGGGTAGAAGAGCGTTCCGTCGCCCGTGCCGCCGAACGCGCTCTGGCTCACCCACGGGTCGCCGTTGAAGTACGACATGGTGACCTCGTAGTAGAGCTCGCCGGTCATGTCGTAGGTGAACGACATCCACTCCATGGCCCGGTTACGGGTGGCGTCGGAGTCGACCGCGTACGTGGGCCAGCCGGTCTCGCCGGAGCCGTCCAGGCCGCCGCCGACGCCGCTGCAGCCGAACGACATACAGCTCTGGTACCACCAGGTGTTCGCTCCGAACTTCGCGCGCTGGTTGCCGGCCTGAGCGCTGCCCGGCTTGCCTTCCACGTAGTTGACCACCGGGACGAACAGGTCGATGCCGCTGACGCCGTGGCTCTGCGCGTCCCACGTCGTGGTGGTGACCAGCGTGGGCATGCTCGAGTCGCCGGCGCGGACCTGCGAGACGCGGCCGGGGATGTCCGACCACTGGCAGGTGAGGGGCGGCTCGTCGCAGACGTAGTCGAACAGCGTCGTCGAGGTCCAATCCTTGCTCTTGAAGTGGTTCGACCAGGCCTTCACCACCGCCGCCGTCGTCGCGCCGTTCACGCTGACGGAGGTCAGCTTGGCGCCCTTCAGGCGGGTGTCGGCCGTGCCGTCCAGGAACGGGCTGACGTACTGATCGAAGATTCCCCAGTTCTCGTTGCCGGAGCTGTCCACCGTCGAGGTGAAGTACGGCTGGTGGATCGAGACGTGGTTGTCGAGCGCCGCCTGCACGTAGCGCGCGCGCAGCCGGTGATCGGAGTCGCCGCCGCCGCAGCTCCCGTCGCCGTGACCGATGCAGGGGCCGTTCCACGCCATGCCGAACGCCGTGCGCAACGTCGAGGTGGATGGCACCTCGAAGTCCCACACCGCCAGCTCGACGCGCACGTCCTGCGTCACGCCGCCGGTCACGTGCAGCGTGCCCGTGTACTTGCCGGCCGGCGTCGCCTGCGGAGCGTGCACGTCGACGAGGACCGCGCGGCTCTCGTTCGCCGGAACGCTGAAGGGGAACGCGTTGCGCTTCTCGCCCGCGATCGGATCGACGTCCGGGACCAGCGCGTCCGGCCACATGCCCGTCGCGCCGTCGCCGCCGGACTGCGCCGTCACGTTCAGCAGCGCCTCGCGGTAGAGGACCACGTCACGCCCGGAGATGGTGTGTCCGGCGCTGTCGCGCAGGGCGTCAAGGCTCATCGAGACGCTGTCGGCCTGGCCGGTGACGACCACCTGGAATGCTTCGAATTCGTTCTTCGCGGCGGCGATCTTCGCGGCTGCGGTGGCGCCGGCCGGGGGCTGCGCGCTGGGGCGGATCTTCTGCGCGGCCGGCGCGACCCAGACCTGGGCGGCGGATGCGGAACCGGCGGCGAGCAAAGCGACGAACAGGGGGAGCGACTTCACGGAGCCTCCTTGGTTGGCTGCTTCCCGGAACGGCGGGGGTTCCTCGTTCCGGCTGGCCAACTCAGGGGGCTTGCCGCTTATTGCACGTCAGGTGTGCTGCTCCATGCCCAAAGCAGGGCGATTCTCGGGTGGGCGGGGACTGGTGAGCACGTGTGCCTACAGGGCGGCACCTCTGCTGCTGCGCAGAGCACAGCGGGCGTATCGCGTCTGAATCGCGACCTGCGCCGGTTTCGTCGGACTTCAGGCGGTGGAGCGGTTCTGGCCTCGTGGAGCAGGCGGGGGAGCAGGCGCCACTCCGTTCGCCAGCTCGACGACACGAAGCGTCACCGCGAGGGGCTCCTCTCCGTCCGCGGGAGCGCATTGCGCCCTGCCTGGAGACGTCTCGTACCGGACGCTTCCGGCGTCCTTTACCAAACGCTGCCGGGGGTCGTCGGAGCGGCCGGGCGATGCATAGGTTGGCCGGCGTGCAGACCGCAACGTTGCAGGGCGTTCCCGAGGTCGCGGCGCGCAGGTGGCAAGCGGAAAAGGCGGCCCAGCTCGCCTTCTTCGCGACCGCGCTGTTCGCCGCCCAGCTCTATCTCTCGCCGGCCAGTTGGTTTCCGGTGCTCGAGCCGCTGCATCACGCGGCGATCCTCTCGGTGGTGGGGCTCGCTGCGCTCTTCTTGCGGCGCGTGCTCACCAACCGGCCGATCTGGATGGGATGGCGGACGGCGCTTCTGGCGGTCTACGCCGGCGCGGCGGTGCTCTCGCCGATGTGGTCGATCTCGCCCGCGGCCTCGACGGCGGGCGCGCTCGAGGTGGTCAAGCACTTCCTCTTCTTCCTGGCGGTCGCGAACGCGATTGACACACCCCGCCGGCTCCGCATCGCGCTCGGGATGTACGCCCTGGCGGCAATCGTGCCGGGGTGGGGCACTTTCAACAACTGGATCCACGACGAGCTCCTGGTGGACGGGTTCCGCGGCCGCTGGCTCGGGGTGCTCGGCGATCCGAACCACGACTCGATGGCGCTGGTCGGCGCGCTTCCCCTCCTGCTCTTCTTCATCATCGGTCGCGGGCACAAGTGGCCGCTGCGCATCGTGGCGGCGGTGGGCTCCGCGGGGTGCATCGCCGGGATCATCGCCACCCACTCGCGCGGCGGTTCGATCGGGCTCGCCGCCGTCGTGGTGATGTTCGCGCTGCTCTCGCGCCGCAAAGCGCTGGCGGCGGTCGCGGTGATGATCGCGGCGGCGGGAATGATGCTGTTCGCGCCGGCGAGCTTCTGGCAACGGAACGAGACCACCGCGCTGGGCGCGGAGGACCTCTCCATCGAGGGACGGCTGCAGGCATGGCAGGTGGCGGAACGCGCCTTCCAGGAGCGGCCGCTGCTGGGTGTGGGCGAGAGCGCCTTCCTCGACGCGTGGAACCAGTACGCGCCCATCGACTCGAATCGGGTGTTCGGGCACCGGTACGTGGCCCACAACCTCGTGCTCGAGGTCCTCGCCCAGCTCGGTGTGATTGGCCTCTTCGGCCTGCTGGGCTTCATCTTCGCTTGTCTCTGGTCGGCGTGGAGCGCGCGAAACGGCGAGCTGGGGGGCGAGGCGCGCGCGGTGCTCGCCGCCTTGCTCGGCTATCTCATCTGCCAGATGTTCTCCGGCTACTCGACGAGCTGGTTCCTGTACGCGCTCTGCGGCTTCGCGACGTGCTGCCAGGCGTGGGCGACGCGGCAGCCGCAGGAGACGGTGTGAACGAACCGGTCGGGATCCTCCGGCTGGTCGATCCGTTCCGGGCGGCCGACGCTTGGGTCCGGGTGGCGCCGCGCGGATACAGGGTCGCGGTCGAGCAGATTTCCTGGCCTCCTCGGGCGGCCGACGTGACGCGGATCGCGGCGGTGGCGGCCCGCGAAGGCGCGCGCATCGTCCATGCGCACGGGCATTGGGCGAACCTGCTCGCGGTTCCGGCGGCGCGCGCCGTCCGGGCGCGGGTCGTCTGCACGCGCGGCGCAGGCGCGACGCTGGCAGAGTCGCTCGCGATCCGGGCGGCGGACGCGGTGATGTGCCATTCGCGCGAAGAGCGCGACCGCTGCGTGCGCCGCGAAGCGATCGCGGCGGACAGGGTCTGCGTGGTGCATCCCGGCGTGGACGTGTCGCGGTTTGCGGCGCGGGCACCTGAGGCGACGCCGCTCCTCGTCGCCGTGGGCGCGCTCTTCGCCCGCAACGGCCACCTCGATCTCCTGGAGGCCGTCGCGCGCGTGCGCGTGCTGGTGCCGCATCTGCGGGTGATCTGCGCGGGCGAGGGGCCGATGCGTCCCGCCCTGCAGCAGCGCGTCGCTTTCTTCGGCCTGGGCGAGGCGGTGCAGCTCGCCGGACACGTCACCGACATCCCATCCCTGCTGGCCCGGGCGCACGTCGCCTGGACTCCCGGCATCCGGTCGACGATCGAAGCGATGGCCGCGGGTATCCCCACCGTGTCGCCCTGGCTTGAATTGATTGGGGCAGACATCGCCACGCCGCGCGGCGACGGGACCGCGATCGCCGACCGGCTGTTCGCCTTCCTGAAGGACCGGAAGATCGGACCGTCGCTGCGGAAGCGGGCGGAGAAGGAGTTCTCGCTGGACGCCGTCCGTGCGCGTCTGGGCGCGCTCTACGACGCGTTGCTTGGTGCCCAGCGCGCCGCGGCGTGAAGGCCGCGGGTTGAATTGACACTGGCAGTCGATCGCGCTACATCGCGGCGCCGCCTCGGGCTCCCAGGCCCTTCGGGCGCGTCGAAAATCGGGGCATTAGCTCAGCTGGGAGAGCGCCGCAATGGCATTGCGGAGGTCGCCGGTTCGATCCCGGCATGCTCCACCAACAAAAGCTCCGGATAACAGCTGGTTCTGGTTGCGAGCGTATCGCTTGAGTGGATCTATGCAGCGGGCCGGCTAAAGCCTGGCTAACGAACTTCTTTCGTTCGGACCGGCAGCGCCAATCGCGACGTGCCACCGGCCGCCGATACGCACGGCGCCGGCGACTGAACCGCGCTCGATGCGGGAACGAAGAGCCTTCGGCGTGAGACCGAGCCGCTGAGCCGCTTGTGCGAGCGGCATCAATCTCGTGCTCTGACGAGAACGCAGCTCGGCTCGATGATCGGCGAAGGCGGCGTACAACTCCTCGCGGATGACGCCGCGGACGAGATCGCCAAATGCCGCCGCGAGATTCTTACCGGCTCGGTCGGCGCGGTTTACGGCAGGACCGGCGCTTTCAGCTGTGCCACGCGAGCCGGAAAGCTCGCCCCGGCGCCGGCCGACGTCCCCGACAGCAAAGACGGCGGCGTCTTGAGAAGCCGTCCGGCTTCCTCGGCGCCGGCGGTGCGCTCAGTTCTCGCGTTCCGCCCGCCGGCCCCCTTCATGAGCTCGGCGACCGCGGCCGCGAGAGTCGTCATGGGGACGGGCGCGACAGAGCGTCTCCGTTCGCCTGCGCTCTTGTACGTCCACCGCAGCCTCCAGCTCAGCCGCGCTTAGCTGGTCCCTTCTTCGCTACGGCCAGCGCCTGTGTCGCGATCAGCTGCCGGTACCGTGCGTCGAGCAGCGATCGGAAGTAGTCCTCGCGGTTGAGCCCGAGCTCCTTCATGTCGTCGGTCATCGTCTGCGCCATCTCGCGCGCGACATTGTGGAAGAAGAAGATCTCCAGGGCGGCCCGGATCGAATGCGCGAAGGGACGGCCGCGTTCCTCGCTGTCCTTGCGGGCGCGGTCGAGTAGAGGCGAAGGAAGCCTCATGGTTACGACCTCGAGCTCCTCCGTCGGCGTCTTGGACATTGAGCTCCCTCGAATACGATTGTATGTACTATTAGCATGCAGTTCAGATGCACACGGCAGAGCCGCGACACATGCTCCCTTCGCATGGATTGCGTCGCACGCGGCCGGCTGACCTCCCTTCGTGGGAGGAGCTCAACGTGGGGAGGAGCCGCGTGGAGAAGCGACGACTTTCGCCCGACGCCATCGTCGAGCTGCGCGCCGAGAGGACGCGCGTCTTCGTCGACGATGAAATGGGCTTTGGGTCGCTCCCGAGGAGCGCCGAAAACGCGCGCGCCTGGGCATTCGCGAGACTGACGCGGTACGCATCGTTCATGGTGCGAGGGGGCAATCGCACGCTCTACGCGCAGAAGTATCCAGACCGCTGGAAGGCAAGGCTCGTTCTGCTCACTCCCTCCGAAGAGCGCGCGTCAACCCTCACCGAGGTCATCACCGAGTGGCAAGAGGTCAACCGCTCCGTACCGCTCGTCGCGAGGGCGCTCACGATGCGGCACGCTGCAGGCGATGGAGCAGACGCCTGCCTGCGATCAGCTGCCGTCCTGGCGGTCGCTCGCCGGTGCTCGACAAGAGCCAGCCAGGGTCCTGCTCGCCTCACTTCCGCCGGGTGCACGAGCGCTTAATTTAATTTCCTGATCGAGGCCGGAGACGCGACGTCGCCCGGCCCCGCGTCCATGGGGGGGAGGGCCGCGGTGAAGAGATGGCGGGAGCGCCTGGGGCGCTTCTTCGAGTTCGAGGGCACTCGGGACCGCATCCGTTCCATGGAGGGGCTCCGCGGGCTGGCGGTCGCGCTGGTGTTCTTCGTGCACTACGAAGGGCTGTTTGGCGGGTGGGTCGCGCCAGGCACCGCCTCGGCGAAGGCGGCGACGTTCCTCGCGACCGTCGGCCACACGGGCGTCGATCTGTTCTTCGTGCTGAGCGGCTACCTGATCTACGGCGCGGTCATCAAGATGCGCGAGAACCGCGGCGGGTACGCGAGCTTCATGCGCCGCCGCGTGCGCCGGATCCATCCCACGTTCCTGGTGATGCTCGCCGTCTACGTCGCCTTGTCGATCTTCGCCCCGGGCGAGAGCAGGCTGCCGGTAGGTCGTGGCGCCGCGCTGGTCTACGTGATCGAGAACGCGCTGTTGCTGCCGATCCTGTTCGACGTGACGCCGCTGATCACGGTGTCGTGGTCGCTCAGTTACGAGATCTTCTACTACGCGATGCTCCCCCTGCTGGTCGGCGTTTTCGGAATGCGCCGGTGGCAGCCGCGCACCCGTGTGCTGGCGTTCGGGGGTCTCGCGGCCGGTTACGTCGTCGCCTGCTTCCTCGGCGCGAGGCACGTCCAGCTCATCCTCTTCGTCTCTGGCATCTTCGTGTACGAAGCCTGCCACTCCGAGCGCTTCGCCCGGCTCCTGTCGCGAGCCGGCGCGCAGTGGATCGGCGCGGGCGCGCTGGCGGCGTTCCTGCCCATCGCGTTCGTCGTCGTCACTGGCCAGGTGCTAGGCCTTCCCACGTCGGTCGCGGGGCGGTACATCGCTTGCGCGATCTGGCTGTTCGTCGCGCTCTTCGTCGTGACCCTGGTGGTGTTCCGCGCGTCCGGGCCGCTGCGCGGGTTGTTCTCCGTGGCTCCCCTGCGCTGGCTCGGGAACATGAGCTACTCGTACTACCTGATGCACAGCCTCGCCCTGAAGGGTCTCGCGCTCGCGATCGCCCGCGCGCGCCCCGGCTGGAATCCCGGCAGCGCTGGGCATTGGGTGTTCGTCCCGATCGCGTTCGCGGTGACGCTCGTCAGCTCCGCCGTGCTGTTCGCGGCGGTCGAGAAGCGCTTCAGCCTGGCTGCGCCACGGCCCGCTCCGGCCGGGGCGCAGCCCACAGTCCTGGCGCTAGAGGCTGCTCCCGCGCGCTGAGGCACGGCACGACAGCACCGGCACTACTTGTCGTGCCCCTCGTGCTCTCGTCGCGGAGGAGCCCTCTGATCTCTCCATTGGGCCACCGGGTGGAGTGGAGGTTCACGTACGTGACCCCTCCGCGGATGGCGTTGACCAATTCTGCGAATTGCCCTGGCTCGATTCCTTGAGCCGTGGGACCGACGACGTTCATGGCGCGGATGGTGCCTTCGACAGTGGCCGACTTCCCAGGCGCCGGCTGCGGGCAGACCGGAGTCCCAGCGGGCCCATTGCCCAGATTGGTGCAGAGGAACGCGGCGATTCCGCCGTTGACCGATGGCTGCCCGAAATGGATGTGCGATTGCAGCACGGAGCCCGCCCTCGATGTCTCTGTAGGCGAGCTTGTAAACGATCTTGGGTCCGTCGACGTGCCTGCCCTGCGAGCAGTGACAATGCGGCGATCAGAACCAATCCACCCAGGCGCGACCAAGGCGACCAAACGGACCTTATCTGTCCTTCACCACTCGCCTCGCTCGCACTGCTCCCGCGTATCCGATACGTGTTCTAGGCGCGACCGCCTTTCAAACGCGCCCTCGTCCGAGCGCCCGCTCTCCGCAAGCGCCGCGACGGTTGCAAGGGCCCGCACGCCGTGTCCAGATTGCCTTCGACCCGCGTCGGAGGCGCCCATGCGCCGAATCCAGCTCGCGCTCGCAGCGTTGATGCCAGCCCTCTTCGTCGGAGCCTTGCGGTGCGGCTCGAGCCATTCCGGCTCGCCGTCTGTCGGTCCCGCAGTAGATGGTGGCGGCGCCGGCGGGGGCGGTGGGGGCGGAGGCGCCCCGGATGCCGGAGGTGGCGGTGGGGGTGGAGGCGACCAGCCGGATGCCGGAGGTGGCGGCGGAGGTGGGGGCGGCGAGCCGGATGCCGGAGGTGGCGGCGGGGGTGGGGGCGGCGAGCCGGATGCGGGAGGTGGCGGCGGCGGCGGCTCACCAGACGAATGCGCGGGGCTCTCACCGGCCGCCGTAGGGGCGCCATCGGCATCGGTGGGGCTCAGTGCTGGTCGATTCGAGATATGTCGGACGGGATCGAGCGATGGGTTCGGCGTCGTCGCGCTGATCGTCGACAGCCGGTTTGATGTGATTCCACGCCGCAGTAGCGTGTTTCTGTTCGACTCGTCCGGTAACAGCCGGGGCACGTACTCCGGACCGGACCAGCGGAGCCCAGGCGATCCGGCGTTCACGTTTCTTACCGAGCAGCTCGCCGGCTTCGAGCTGAGAAACTGGGACCCCGATACGGGTAGTGAGGTGGTAGCGATCGACGGCACAGGATCAGTCGTGGGCAGCACGAGAACGATCAATGCGGTATTTGTGCTCGTGGCGATCGATCCATTGGGCGGAGTCGTCGTCTCCTCGGTGCCGCGCGATTCGTCGCCTACGCGAGCCATCGCCGCGTACGACGATCGCGCCCGGCTCCGCTGGCGAACCGAACTCCCCTCGTCCGACGCGATCGTCGCGGTCGGCGTCGATCGGCAGGGGAACACGCTTGCGCTGGTGGACGGCTCCAGCCGCTACGGGAGCGGCAAGCTCGCGGGCGTCTGGCTGGACCATTCCGGGCGCGCGGGGAGCGTATTCGAGGCTGCCGACATTGGAGATTCGCCGCGAGGAGCTCTCCTGCTCACGCCCCGCGTCGAGAGCGGTCTGTTCTTGCGCCGGAGCGACGGCGCATGGATACGGCAGTTCGACGCGTTCGGTCCGGGCCAGCCGCCCCCGAGCTGGCTCGAGGCGCGCGCCTCCACGACGCTGCACATGGCGCGGGGCGGCCGGGCCTACGCGGTGATTTCGCCCCCGCCCCCGACATCGGGCGGCGCGTGCCAGGCCACGATCGAAGTCGTCGCGCCCTCGGGAAAGACCTGTGGCACCGCGGTATTCCCGGGCGAGCAGAACGCCTTTAACGGCTTTTGCACCGCCTCGTTGACGGTCGGCTACGACGGGACGGTGATCGAGAAGCTGGACGAGCGGTCCACGGGGGCCGGCGGCGGCAGGGTCTGCGGGTTCAGCTGGTGGACCGGCTTCCTCCAGTGAACCTCCGCCGCGACCTCGCGCGCTA